>Ga0315282_10008337_pt1 | contig 16799 bp, 15 predicted proteins | sample YL17G07_20_MG_FD_203693 | JGI IMG/M metagenome (GOLD analysis project Ga0315282, IMG submission 203693) | Sediment microbial communities from Yellowstone Lake, YNP, Wyoming, USA - YL17G07_20 | ecosystem: Environmental > Aquatic > Freshwater > Lake > Sediment | place: USA: Wyoming | collected...
GTTGCGTTGTTCGTCTTAAGAATTTCACGTAACCCTTTAACGTTAACCCAAACGGGCCTCGTAACCGTTACCTTAACCCCAATTGATGTTTCAAATTCGTTCCTGCAATTTCTTGTCGACGATCTCCTCTACCTCCTCAACGGTAATGAGATCCATACACCGATGATCCGTGGGGCAAATTCTTTTCAAACAAGGACTGCACGAGACATTCTTCCTCACGATCACATGGTCCTCTCCCCATGGGCCCGTGGTGATCGGGTCGGTCGACCCGAAAAGGGCGATGACACGGGTTCCCACAGCAGCGGCCACGTGCATCGTTCCCGTATCATTTGTTACCAGGAGTTGACATCGTTCGAGAAGAGAGGCGAGCTGAAGAAGGCTCGTCTCTCCCACTAGGTTGATTCCACCCTCTCCCAGCTGGCAAAGGATTTGCTCCGCCATGGACCGCTCCTCTTCTTTCCCAAAGAGCAGAATCGAGGCCTCCCATTTCCGGGCGAGTCTTCTCCCGAGCTCTCCAAACCGTTCCGGCTGCCAGCACTTGGCAAGACCATACGTAGCCCCGGGATTCATCCCGATCAGAACCCTTCCCTCCGGAAGCCCCAATCCCTCAAGCCTCTCCCGCGCCCAGCCTCGTTCTTCCTCTCCCGGGAATATCTTTGGCGCAGAGAAGGCCTTCACCTCTCCCAGCGGCTCCAGGAGCTTCTGATAATAGTGGATCCGGTGGGTCTGAAGCATGTCCTGCGTTCGGGGAACCCGGTGCGTCAGGAAGAGAGAACGCCCTTCATCCTGATAACCAATCCTCACTGGAATCCCGGCTAAGTAGATCTGAAAGGCGGAACGAAAAGATCGCGGAAAGATGACTGAGAGGTGAAATCTTCTCTTTCTAAGAGAAAGACCGAGGCTCAAATCCTCACGAATGGATGCTTCCCCCCGTTTTTTACCAAAAGAAATGACCTCATCCACATAAGGGAATGTCTTCCATAAGTCGACCAGATGGCTCGCAGCAAGGACGGCCAGATGGGACCCGGGGAAAAGAGTCTTCAGCCCTTCCACCGCCGGATAGGTGAGGATCGTATCACCCACCCAGTTGACACCTCTCACCAATATCCGGTTCATCCCGTCGACCTTGACATCCAAAACAGTTGTCTCCACGAACAACTAAAAATGGAATAATGGAAGAATCCTCCATCATTCCAATATTCCATTATTCCAACGATGCCGTTGCGTAGAGCAAATCTCTTGCTGCCTTAAACACGTCCTCTACGGTAACAGCCTTCAAACAGCGAAGATCTTTGCAAGACCTCTTTCTGCATGGATTGCATCCAACCGCTTTTCTCACTTTCCTGTGTCGGCCAAAGGGTTCGTTGACCACCGGGTCAGTTGGCCCGTAGATAGCGACAACCGGCGTTTCCACCAGGGAGGCGACATGCATGGGGCCGGTATCTCCACCGATGTAAAGATCGCATCGCCTGAAGACCTCTCCCAGTTGCGTCAGCGTTTCGGTTCGAGGCCCCAGGATGGACAACTCCTTCATCTCCTGCTGAATTCCTTCCACCCATTCTCTCTCTCCGGGTCCCCAGGTAAAAATCACCGTCCCATTGAGATCGCGGATCAACCGATCCGCCAGTCGAGAGTACTGGTCGGCCATCCACCTCTTGTAAAAGGTCTTCGGGCTTGTCCCGGGGTGAATGGCAATCAAGGGCCTTCGGATCCGTTCTGACATTCCGTTGAAAAAACCCTCAACATATTCCCGATCGTCCCGGGGAATATGAAGATAATGTCTGATCCCATTCACTTCCAGTCCGATGCCTTTGAGGAGGGCCAGATTCCTCTGAAATCGACTTATTCTCTTTTCCGGAAGTTCGACCTTCACATTTGAAAAAAGGGAATTCCCCTCCTTCACCGAACTTCGATCGAACCCGACCCTTCTGGGAGAACCCGATAAAAAAGAGAGCAATCCGCTCTTGAGGCTCCCATGGAAATCCATCGCAACACTATAGCCTTCCGTTCTGAGATTCAATATGAACCGGGTCATCTCCTTGATTGTCTTCCATACCCTTTTGGGGGACTTCATCCCTTCTTCCCATCTCCTTCGGGGAAACAGGATGACCCGATCGACTTCGGGCTGGCTTTCAAGGAGGGCCTTCGACGGTTCCTCAACCACCCATGCGATATGAGAGGAAGGATAATATTCCTTAACGGCCTTGACCGCAGGAAGGGTCCGGAGGACGTCTCCCGCCGCACTGAGCCTTAGAATCAATATCTTGTCCTTTTCCACAGTTGAAACGATACCTTATTGGCGGGTGATTTTCAAGGCTCACAGCGCATTCTAAAGGCTGCGCCTCCCTGAGAGCTCTTAATAGGTCGTATATGTCCTATAGGTCCTATTTTCAGGTCGCGTTTGTGCTAACCGGCAAGAAGAGCGGTAAATTTTTCAGGAAGGCTTTTGGCTTTACCATTCAGATCGATGGAGAGGTGCCGGGTCTCTCCTTCGGCAATCACCTCTTCACTGTCCTTTCGGAGGAGTTGATACCCGAACGTAATCATCCGCCTGTTGATCCCCTTCAGGCGTGTCCGAACAGTGAGGAGATCGTCATACCGGGCCGGGTTCCGATACCGGCAGTGAGCGTCCGTTACAACGAGTAGGTAACCGAGCGCTTCCAATTCGGGATAGCTAAATCCTTTCCTGCGGCAGAACTCAGAGCGCCCCACTTCAAACCAGACCAGGTAGTTGGCATAATAAGCTACTCCCATTTTGTCCGTCTCTGCATACCGGACGCGAACCTCACAATCAATCATGTCCTTCATCACTCACCACTCCCGGGAAGTCACTAAGTCATCAGTCACCGGTTATTGTTCATTGGCCATTGATCATTGCTCATTGCTCATTGTCCATTGCTGATTGATCATTGCCTCTTAGAGCGCTCTGTAGTACTCTGGCCTGAGCAGGGCCGGATCTCTTCTCTGAAGAACTTCTCTGATCCGCTTAAGGGATGCCTCCTTCTCCTCGGGCAACTTCACACGGAGGGGAAGATAGTTCGAGGCGTGGTTGGAGGCGAAGAAACACCGCGTAAAACTGGAATGCCTGATCATCGTCTCAAGTTCCTCAATCATTCCGAACGGAGTGGGTAGCGCCAGCTTCCCTGTCTTGATCTCTTTCTCAATCGGAGTCCCCGGAACAATCATCAGGGAAAGGGCGCCCACGAAATCGGGGTCCATCTCCGAAAGGACCTTCCCGGTGTCCTCAGCATGAGCCTGGCTCAGTTCTACACCCCCGATGCCCAAAAGCACGGTTACAGAGAGAAGAATCCCTGCCTCTTTAACTCTCCGGCTGGCACGAATCAGATGCCCTACCGTGGCATTTTTCTTGATCCGCTTTAACACCTCAGGATTCCCGGACTCCAACCCTAAATAGATGATCCCGAGCCCCAGTTTCCGGAGGGCCTTCAATTCTTCGAGGTCCTTCTGCAGGACGTCCCTGGCATTGGCATAGATCCCCACTCTCTCAAGACCGTTCAACCTGGCTTTCAAATAGCTCAGGGTCCGGATCAAATCCCGCTGCGGAAGGGTCAAGGCGTCTCCATCAGCGAGAAAGACCCTCGGGATCCTCGCCCCGTAAGAACTTGCTTCATCGATATCCTCTTTCACCTCTTCAAAGCTTTTGATTCGGAACGACTTCCCCTGATAGGCGCCGCAGAAGGTGCATCGATTGTAGGAACAGCCCACCGTCACCTGTAGAATAAGGCTTTCTGCTTCGCTCGGAGGGCGAAAGATCATCCCCTCATATTTCATTTTGAATTCTCCTCGTCATTTTCCGGTAGATCGACCGTTAGATCGAACTGATAAATGATCTCCCCCTTTTTCACCATTCCCAATTCCTTTCGGGCTATCTCTTCGATATAGCGTTTTTCCTGCTGCAGCCGTCTCACCTCTTCTTTCAATTTCTGGTTCTCCTCCTCGATCTTCAGATTTTTCCCCTTCATCCGGGCCAGTTCCTTCTGAAGGCCACCAAGATGGAGGATCCCTTTATCGCCGAAGAAGGTCAGTAACCCAAGAACGATGAAGAGGAACAGGACAAAAAGGAGAAGACGCTTCTTCATCACCCTGTCAACCACCCCCCGATATCCAGATCACAAATTACAAATGAACCCATCAATGCGAAGTTAGCAATGCAAGGTTAGCATTTAAATTCCCGAATCCTATCCAAACATATTTGAAATTTCCTGGGCTTGCCATCCTGAACCCTGTCCTGATGAAAATCAGGATTGTTTCAGGATCTCATCAAATTGGACCAATGGGTGAGATGCTGAATCGGGTTTCAGCATGACAGTCTTTTTTGGTGTCTAAGAATGTCAGAAACTAATTCTCAGATTTTTTGTGTAAGAATGTAAATTCCATTTTGCATTGCTAATGGCTAACTGCTAATTTTGCAATGATCATATCCCCCCGCGCTCACTGCAGCTTGAATTTGATGGGGATGGTCCCCCACTGTTCCACCTGAGGCTGATCTTTCGGAAGAGAAGCGAATCGCCACTGTTTTAGATACTGGATGGCAATTTGTTCCAACTCCGCATCCCCTCTGACAGAGGAGACAACCCGATCCACAATCCCATTCGGCAAGACCCATAACGTCAGTTCGATTTCCGCTTCCACCTTCACTTTCACACGGGGAGGCACAGGCCTTTCAAGAATTTTTCGCGAGGCAAGAGGCCCCTTGATCCTCAGCAAAACATTCTCTTCGAGAGGCTTTTCGGGAGACCTCTTTTCTTGAGCGCTGAGAAGCCGTTCGATCACCCTTTCGGTGCCCCGGTCCTTTGCCGGAACCAGGTCCTCTCCCTCCTTCAGAGACGGGACAGGAGGCTCCGGCTGAAAAAGATCCTCTTTCTTCTTCAGATAGTCTCTCAACTCCCTGTCCATTTCCTTAAATTCAGGAGTCTCCTTGAGCGCATTGATCCGCTCTTTCCCCGACCTTCCCTCCGTCTTTTTCGGTCGAGGGTACTCCGGAGCGAGGTCTCTCCAATCCCGGTAAAGACCTGGGTCCTCCATCCTCTTAACAATAATTTCTTCCCGTATCCTTTTCTCCTCCGGAGGGATTCGATCCTTCTCCCATCCCAGAATCCTTCTGCTCTCCCGGGTAAGGGTTTTCAGCCAGGGTTTAATATAGGGAGTGGAAAAGAAAACCCAGAGGAGAGAACCCAAAACCACCAGGGAAAGAGCCCCAACGAAGAAGATCCTCCTCCGCCTCTTCTTCAATCCTTTTTCCATCCGCGAACGCTTCCTTTACCTGATAGTTGCATAGAAAGGCTCCCAATAGCCAGTCAGGTGTGATAGCGAATTACCCTCGAACCACGAAAATTGTTTTGGGTTCATGGGCAAGGGTTAGGAAGCCAGTTTGGGCTAAGGCCAATGGCAAAAGATTCAAGGCCCATTGACTTGACCTCTTGACGAAACCGGCATCCTTACCCTGACCCTAACCAAAGACTCGCTATTTTCCACAGAACACTAACCAAAAATATTTGAAATTTCTAAGACTTGTCATCCTGAACTCGTTTCAGGATCTCACCCTCTGGACAAAACGAGATGCTGAACCAAGTTCAGCATGACACCACTTATTTCCAAGTGTTAGAGACAAATTCTCAGACTTTATGGTGTAAGAATCTACGCCTCGTCCGGGACTTCGCCCGGAAGAGGTGGCCCCTCCGGGGCAGCAATTTTTCCTTCGTAGGGTCGGCGTCCTCGCCGACCGGTCCGGCAGGTGGGGTCGCCTGCCCTACGTTTGGAGATCCATGAACTCATATCGACAATTTTTTGTCGATATGCATGCGCTAAGCGCCTAACGTTTATCGATCTGTTCGAGCATCTTTCTTGCCAGCTCCCGTCTATCTTCCCTCTTCGTCTTCTCCAATAGCTTTCGGTAGGCTTGCTTAGCCTCGGAGAGTTTCTTCTCCTGGGTGTAGAGAGCGCCTAACTTGAGAAGGGCCTCTTCCATCGCCTCGGTTCGGTGGGGATAGAGATAAACCACTTTGGAGAACTGAAGAATGGCGAGATCTCTGCTTCCTATCTCCTGATACGCCTCTCCCAGCTTGAATTGGGCCTGGCTGGCCACCCGTTCTTCCGGGCTCCGGATGGCCTCGGAAAAGGCTTTGACGGCATCCCCGAACCTCTTCTGAGAGAAAGCGAGGAGTCCCAGTCTCAACTGCCCCTCAAGCGAGATGTCGTCGTTGGGGAACTTCGCAATCAGTTCCTTCAAGGCTTTTTCTGCCTGATCGTATTTTCGCAGATTTCGATACCCTTCTTCCAATCCGAGATAGACCCTCTTCGTCACAGGATTCTGGGGATGGCTCTGGAAGGCCTTCTCGAAGCGTTCCAGCGCCTTGGGGTAATCCTTGAGAAGCAGGCAGAGTTCACCCGCCTCCACAAGGGCCTCGGCGGCGAGATGGCTTTTGGAGTAGTCCTTGAAGAATTTTTCCATCTCCTCAAGGGCTTCATTCCATTTTCTCTCCCCTTTGAAAAGGAGAGCAATACGAAACTGGGCTTGCTCCGCCCACTCACTGTTGGGGTAGCGTTGAATCAACTCCCGATAGGTCTTTATCGTCTTCTCCCGCATACGATGCTGCTGGTAGTAATCTCCCAGGTCCATGAGAGCCTGACCCGCGAGAGGATGCTGGGGGTATTTTTTCAGGAAAGCCTCCACGCGGGAAGTGAAGGCGTCGTATTTCTTTTCCTGATGGAGAGAGAGGAGAATTCCGAAATCGGCCTCCGGAGCCTCTTTCGATTTCGGAAATTCTTTCACGACCCTTGAGTAATTTTGAACGGCCAGGCTGTACCTCTTCAGATTATAATTGGCATCCCCGATTTTCAGGAGCGAGGCCGGGACAAAGGGGCTTTCCGGGTAGTACTGGAGAAGGCGTTGAAACTCTTCAATGGCCTTCCGATACTCCTTCTTTCTGAAATAGGACCAACCCATCCAGTAGCGAGATTCATCCCGGTAGGAACTCAGAGGATGGGTCTGCATCAGCTTCTGAAACTGACGAATCGCTTCATCAAATCGTTCCTCTCGATAGGCGATCCAGCCCAAAAGATAGAGAGCCTTCTCCCTATCCTCCTTCTCTTTCTCCTTCTCTTCTCCCCCGACCGGCACCGAATCGAGGCGCATTAAATAAGCCCTCGCCTTTGGGTAATCGCCCTGATTCAGGTAACACTGCCCCGCCAGGAGGATCACCGAAGCGATCGAAGGGGAATGAGGGAATTCTTCGAGCAACTTCAGAAAATAACGATTCGCCTCCTTCCATTCACCCCTTTGATAATGATACCAGCCCAGGCTGTTGAGCCCTTTGGGATACAGGTCCGGATCCCCTTTCAGCCTGTCCACATAACGAACACTCCTTCGATAATCCTGCTTCGCCAGGGCCGCCTCCGCCATCCAGTAAAGGACTTCATTCCGGTCCGGGTAATCCGGAAAATCCGCGAGGAGCCTGTCCCACTGCTTCAGGGCCTCATCATAATTCTTTCTGTAGAAGTACGCATAACCCAGTCGCGATAAAACCATGGGCGCGAGCCTTGCTTTTCTCTTCTCCTCCAGCACCTGGTGATAGGCAGCGATCGCTCCGGGATAATCCTTCTGATTGAAAAGGCACTCTCCCACCATGAAATGGACCCACTCCTGAAGATCACTTTCGGGGTAAGTCTTCAAGAACTGCCGGAAAGTCACCATGGCTGTAGCATATTCCTTCTTCTCAAAATAGAACTGCCCGATGTCGAAAAGGCATTGTTCGATCCATGGCGACGGGAGAAAGTGGACGAGGAACCGCTGGTGGAAATGGATCGCCTTCTCCACGTCATCGTCCCCGAGATAGGTTCGCAAAATTCCCCAGAAGATGGGGTCGGAAAGCCTCGTCCCCGGATAGGCCATGAGGATATCCTCGAAGGCCCTTCTTCCCTCCGTATACTGTCGGAGGGAAACGAGACTCCAGGCGAGGACGTAACGGGCGCTCTCCTCGAGAGGATGCCGTGGAAATTGTCTTAAAAAATTCCTGAACAACTCCGCCGCCTCATTCAATTTCTGGAGCCTGAAGTAGGCGACGCCCATGAGGTACTCCGCCTCTGGCCTCCACTTTCCTTTCGGATGCTTTTCAAAGAGGGTTTTGATCTCCCGTAGGGTTTCGTCATATCGGCCGAGATAATAAAGACAGTAACCGGACCAGAAGAGCGAAGATTCGGCGATGGGATGGTCAGGACGGGCCTCGTGGACCAGGTGAAAATACTGGTGTCCTTCTTCAAAAGCCCCTCTGTTCATCCGGATCCATCCGCACGAGTAGAGCGCGTAGGCATAGAATTCGTTTTCCGGATGCTCCTCAACAACTCTTAAAAAGTAGGAAAAGGCCTCATCCTCCAATCCCTGCTGGTACTTGATCTCTCCCATCCAGTAAAGGGAAGATGCCTTCCAGAGATTCTCCGGATAGTTCGCAATCAGTCTTCGAAACGTCTCGGAGGCGCCCGCAAAATCCCTTTTAAGATACCGATATCTCCCCTCTTCATAGAGGGCCTTATCTCCGACGAAGATCCTTGAAAAACCGGCCCAGAATCGGCTCGAATAGGCGCAGCCAGGCTGCGTCGTCGAGGGACCCATCTTCTCCATCGGGCCGATGGCGTCTTCTCTCAAGTCGAAGGAGTCCGTCCGTGGTTCCTCCTTCACTCCCTGACCCATGATCACCGGAATGGGAATCTCCCTTTTTCCCTTCCATTTCGTCTCTTCTTTCCCGAAGAAGGTGATCTCAGAGGATCCGCTGCGGTTTCGATGCTGGTCCTGACTCCTGACAAGAGGGAAGGAAAGGGTGATGGAGATCAAGAGACAAAGGCTTAAAATCCTGATGAGCCACCTCAACATGTTCATCCCGTTTCGCCAAAAAACGATTAAAAAAGTCGAAGGGTTGTCAGTCGGAAGCCCTTCATCCCAGTCCCAGGCATTTTAACCCATTGGAGGGGTAGGAAGCAACGGAGTCATCAGGCGCTTAGCGGATGGATATGGAGGAACTGGAGGAATAGGATACGAACGGTTAATCTTCGCGGAGCTCGATCGACTCGGCCGGGCACTGTTTCACACAGACCCAGCACTCAATGCAGTCCTCGGGACGGATGGGATCTGATTTGTCGCCTTGCAGGATGTAAACCTCATTCGGGCAGATCTCCACGCAGTTGCCACAGCCACTGCATGTTTCTCGATTCACGACAGGATACACATACACCTCATGCGGCAAGACCGCACTGGCCTGAAATTCCAAGCACCAATTTCAAATAGCCGAACGAGTCGATTCTGGATATTTATACACAGCGTCATTAACCACGACCGACCACTTCATTCCCGCAAAAGCAGAAGCGGGAACGTAGAGAAAAAACTGGATTCCGGGTCAAGCCCGGAATGACAAGCCAAACCGGTCGGCGAGGACACCGACCCTGCGAAGGAAAAACTGCTGCCCCGGAGTCCCGGATGAGGCGTAGATTCTTTGTCATTGGAGCTTATTTGAGATTTGGTGCTTGGAACTTGGCGCCTGCCCTAACACACTTGTTTCGTTCCACAAGTTAGAACCTGGCCGGGTTTGCTGCCGCTCCGATAGATGGTGATGCCTTTGCATCGCCCACGATAAGCCGTTAAATAGGCCTCTTTTATATCCTCTTTCGTTGCATCCCCCGGGAAATTGATCGTTTTTGACACGGCATTGTCGGTATATTCCTGAAAGACCGCCTGCATCTTGATGTGCCAGAACGGCTCAATCTCGAAGGTTGTAACGAAAAGTTCCTTGATCCGATCGGGAACACCCGGCAATTCCCGCAGGCTTCTTCCCTCGGAAAGGGATCGCCCGATCTCAGGCGTTAAGAACCCCTCCTTTTCTCCCATCTCGCGAAAGAGCGGGTCCATGATCTCAAATTCCATGTCCTCCAGAGCCCTTCGACTATACTGGACAGCATACAGGGGCTCGATCCCGCTCGAACAGTTGGCAAGTAGACTCAGCGTCCCTGTGGGAGCAATCGTCGTGACCGTGGCGTTTCTGAGCTTCATGCCTCCAGGCCTGTCGTAAATAGAGCCCTTAAAATTGGGAAAGACCCCTCTCCGGGCCGCAAGCTCCATCGATTCTTCGCGTGCCTGACGTTGAATGAAGCTCATAAGGCCCCTGGCCACTTCCAGAGCCTTTTGCGAATTGTAGGGGATGCCCAGGCGGATGAAGAAATGAGCAAGCCCCATCACCCCAAGGCCGATCTTCCGATTCCCCTTTGCCATCCGGGTGGTCTCGCGCAACGGAAAACGGCTCATGTCAATCACATTGTCCAGGAAATGCACTGAAAGCCTTACGACCTTTCCGACCTTTTCAAAATCAGCCTCCCACCTCCCGTCTCTCTTTCTCACCATGTTGGAGAGGTTAATCGATCCGAGGACACAGGGCTCAAAGGGCAATAGAGGCACTTCCCCGCAGGGATTGGTGCCCTCGATCTCGCCCAGTTGTGGCGTGGGGTTAGACTCATTAATCCGGTCCAGAAAGAGGACACCCGGGTCTCCGGTCTCCCGGGCAGCCGCAACTATGGCATCGAGTACTTCTCTCGCTTTCAACCGTCCCGCTTTCTTCTGTGTCCTGGGATTGACCAGATCATATTCACCCCCCTTCTCCACAGCCTCCATGAAGGCTTTGGTAACCCCCACCGACAGGTTGAAATTCTCCATCTCTTTGGGACGCTGTTTAATCCCGATGAATTCCATGATGTCAGGATGATCGATCCTCAACACCCCCATGTTGGCACCCCTCCGGGCGCCTCCCTGCTTGATCACTTCTGTGGCCATATTGAAGACCCTCATAAAGGAAACAGGACCGCTCGCCATTCCTCCTGTGGACCGAACCGTATCATCCCTGGGCCTCAGGCGACTGAAGGAAAAACCCGTTCCTCCTCCGCTCTGGTGAATGAGGGCCGTGTATTTGACCGTCTCAAAAATCGATTCGAGGGAATCCTCGACAGGAAGGACAAAACAGGCGGCCAGTTGCTGCAGTTCCCTCCCTGCATTCATCAGGCAGGGAGAATTCGGAAGGAAATCCAGGGCGCTCATCATCCGAAAGAAAGCTTCCGAAAGCTCTTCAGGAGAGGAATTCGTGCTGTAAAGCCGCTCAGCCCCGGCCACATTGCGGGCAACACGCCGCAGCATCTCCTCTGGAGACTCGATCACCCTTCCCTCTTCATCCTTTTTCAAATATCTCTTTTCCAGAACTGTAAGGGCATGAGCAGAAAAATGCAGAGATTCCATAACACGTTCCGGGGGGAATCGTTAGAAGATTCCCCCGGCCTCCACAGCGGTTCTCAAACCGTCTCCACACTCTTTATTTCCGGCACCCGCTCTTTCAAGACTCTCTCCACACCCATCTTCAGGGTCATCTGAGACATGGGACAGCCGCCGCAGGCACCTTTCAACCTGACTTTTACGACCCCGTCGAGCACATCAATCAATTCGATGTCCCCACCGTCAGCCTGGAGGGCAGGACGAATCTTCTCCAGTGCCTTTTCAACACTTTCTCTCATCTCTTATCACCTCCTCCCCTCCGGGCTCACCCACCGATATTCAGGATTAACATTGTTCTGGGTCTTGCGTCCACACAAACACACTATTCGTTATCCCCTCATTTTATGATAACACAAAAGAACCCAGGTCAAAAATAATCAAGGCCTTCCACGCATGGCAAGGCCTTGATGATGAAGCCTCCTTATCAGAGATTTCTACTTTTCCTTCTTCTCAAAGTTTTCCAGCCTCTTCCGGAGATAACGAGCAAGGGCATCAGGCTTTTCGCAGTATTTCACATCCCCTTCACAGGTGGTGCTGCTGCTGTCAATGTCGCAATAGCCGATTCCTTTTCCGATGCTCAGGCTTTCCGGTCTCCTGAAAAGCGGGCATCTCCTTTTTTCCATCCCGATCCTCCTTCTCCCCCCATCCTTTGCCTCAGGAGATAACTCCTGAGGGTATTAATTCTTTTCAATTAACCCAAACAGGGCAACGAAAAAGGGTCCCCTGACTTACACGTGGAATCGAGGCTTTAGCCGGTAGAAATAGCGCGACCGCCGTTACACCCACCGGAAAGTGAGCCATGACACGAAAAAGGCCCGTGTGAGGATAGACCACGGGCCTGGCAAAATTCCTTCTGCTTCGGCAACCCGGCTATCCAGGGGATCTTCAACGCCAGATCCACAAAATGCGCCTTTAGCTTTTGGCCAAAGGTAAGAAACCCCTTTAGGGTTTCTATCTGGACCCGTGGCTTTCCCCGCCTGTTCCCCCTCGGGGACAGGTGGGCCCTCCACCGACAGCGGCGGACAGGCGTCCCACGATTGCTCGTGGTTTGGCTTTGTCGGCAATCTGTTCTGTGAAAATTTTCCTGTTCAGGTATTCTTCTGCAATTTCAATACCAAGCAGGAAAGATTGGCCAAACCGATTGATTCTTCGAGGAGTTATCTGTTTCGAACGGTTTGATAAGATGTGAAAAAGTGACCTTTTTCGTCAGAAAAAAGAAAGAATTCGTGGGAGCGACCGTCCTCGCGCAACAGGCTAGGACATCGATTATCGGGAAACCCATTCCGGAATCTTATACGAATCGTCGGGTCCGAGCTTAACCGTGAATTTCCCGTATCCTTCAGGATCCAACAAGAGATAGTCGATGGGAGGTTCCCGGTCTTTATCCACCGCATAAGCGAAGACCTTGCCATTTCCGCTCACCCTTGCCACATGGCCTCCGTCGGAAGTATGAAATTTCTCGATCATCTTCTCCACGTCATCCACGTTCTGCACCGTGATGGAATAGGGATGGAGCCCTTTTAGATCCGGAATCGGCCACCCCTGTTTATTGATCTCCTGCCCCGCAGAGAAGGTGGGGAGTGTTCCCAGTCCCACAAACATCAGTAGCCCGAAAACCAATTTGCGTCGTTGCGTCATTGCGTCGTAAAGTCTATCCAAACATATTTGAAATTTCCCGGATATGTCATCCTGAACCATGTCCTGATGAAAATCAGGATCGTTTCAGGATCTCACCAAATTGGACCAATGGGTGAGATGCTGAATCGGGTTCAGCATGACAGTCTTTTTTAGTGTCCTGAAAATGTTAGAGACAAATTCTCAGATTTTTTTTTGTAAGAATCTACGCCTCATCCGGGACTTCGCCCGGAAGAGGTGGCCCCTCCGGGGCAGTTTTTTCGTAGGGTCGGCGTCCTCGCCGACCGGTCCGGCAGGCGGGGTCGCCTGCCCTACGTTTGGAAATCCATGACCCCATATCGACATTTTTTTGTCGATATCAATCCCCTAAGCGCTTAAGGGTCTTTGCTTGTTTTGAGCTTTCAGCTTTGATGATTGCCCATTGATCATTGTCCATTGCTCATTAAGAATTGTGCATTGATGCCTATTCTTTCCCTTCAAGATATTTCTCCACGGCAAAGGCAGCCGTTGCCCCGTCCCCCACGGCGGTGGTGATCTGCCGCAGCAGTTGCTTTCTGCAATCGCCAGCAGCAAAAACCCCTTTCACCGAGGTTTCACAATGGGCGTCGGTGAGGATGTATCCGGCTTCATCCATATCGACCAATCCCTTTAAGAACTGGGTCCGCGGTGCAATTCCCACAAAGATAAAGGCCCCCTCTGTTTCCAATTCTTTTTCTTCTCCGGTCTTCACATTCTTCACCACAATCGAGCGAACAACCGTATCCCCTTTTATCTCCTTCACGACAGAATTCAGAAGAAATTTGATCTTCGGATTGGACCGGGCCCTCTCCTGGTAAATCCTGGTGCCTCGAAACGCATCCCTCCTATGGATGATGGTCACTTCCTTTGCAAACTTTGTGAGGAAGAGGGCTTCTGTAAGGGCAGAGTCGCCTCCTCCGACAACCATGATCTGCCTGTCCCGAAAGAAGGCTCCGTCGCAGGTGGAGCAATAAGAAACCCCCTTCCCTATGAACTCCATCTCACCGGGAGCCCCCAGTTTCCGATATTCTGTTCCCGTACAGAGGATAAGAGTCTTACAATAGTAGGTCGATTCGTAGGTCCGGAGACGTTTCAGGTCCCCCTCCAGCCCTATCTCCATGACCTCATCACTTACCGTCTCGAGCCCGAATCGTTTTGCCTGTTCTTCCATCAAACGGCTCAATTCCTCTCCGGTAATCCCCTGGGGGAACCCCGGATAGTTCTCAATCAGATCGGTCGTGGTCATCTGACCCCCCAAAAGCCCTCTTTCGATGAGAAGGGTATGAATTCTTGATCTCGACGTATAAAGGCCCGCGGTCATACCGGCAGGTCCACCGCCAATGATGATCGCCTCGTAGCTTCTTGAATTGCTTTTCATCAACCTCTCCTTTCCAGGATATGAATTTATCAAATGGCCCTCACGCCGTACAAGAATGATAAATACCCGCATTCCTTTTGTCAATCACAAATACTTCGCCCTTGTGACACCTCGCTTACACGTGGGAGTGAAATCCCGTCAATAGCAGGATGAGCCGGTCTCAACAGGGCAGCTAAAGTCAACCCCCCCTCCTTCCACAATCTCCGGAGAGCCGAAGGGTTGACAAGGCGGGTTTGAGAAAGATAGAGTAAAGCCTTATAATTTGGTTCATCCGGGGTTTCGGTGGGTTATCCTGTTTTTTTTCTGTTCCCTCTGAGGCTTCCGCTCCGTTCGCCCTTCGACAAGCTCAGGGCGAACGGTGAGTCGAAGGGCCTAAACTGGCTTCCTGACCCTAACCTTAACCTATTGTGATATTTGTATCTCGAGGAGGAAACAATGGAGAGGACGTTGTCAATTGTAAAACCGGATGGCACCAGCAAACATCTCATCGGCGAGGTGATCAAACGGTTTGAGAGCCACGGTCTCAAGGTGGTTGGCCTCAAGATGATCCGGATGGATAGGAAACAGGCAGAGGGTTTCTATGCTGTCCACCGGGGAAGACCCTTTTTTGAAAGCCTGACGATGTTTATGTCCTCTGGCCCTTGCGTGGTCATGGTTCTGCAGGGAGAAGGGGCCATTTCAAGAACACGGGAGCTCATGGGAGCCACCGATCCCGGGCAGGCAAAACAGGGAACGTTAAGGCAGCAGTATGCCGCAAACATCGAGAAAAATATCGTCCATGGGTCGGATGCTCCCGAAGCAGCGGCCTTTGAGATCAACTATTTTTTCAATGCCCTGGAGATCTTCGAATCTTGAACCTCCCCGAAGAGAAAACCGATCTCAAGGATCTCGGCCCCCGGGAACTGGAAGGCGTCATCGCTTCATTCGGCAAAGAACGATATCGTACCCCTCAGATTCTCAGGTGGCTTTATCAGAAGGGCGTTGACTCATTCGATGAGATGACGAACCTCTCGAAAACGTTCCGGCATGACCTGGGCGAGGTCAGCGCCCTTTCCACCCTCAGGCTCCTCAGAATTGAAGAGGCCAGGGACGGAACCCGGAAATTTCTTTTTCAGCTCTGCGACGGAAACCGGGTCGAAAGCGTCCTCATCCCTGAAAAAGCACGCTTAACTCTTTGCCTCTCCACGCAAGTTGGGTGTGCCCTCGGGTGTCAGTTTTGCCTGACAGGGAAAAAGGGATGGAAGAGGGATCTCAGGTTATCTGAGATCCTCAACCAGATTCTTGCCGTCAGAAAATTATTGCCTCCAAAGAGAGCCATTACGAACATTGTCCTGATGGGAATGGGGGAACCCCTTCTGAATTACGATAACACGATGAAGGCCATTGAGCTCATGACCCACCCCGACGCCTTCAAGTTCTCTTCGAGAAGAGTCACCCTTTCCACAGCCGGCCTCCTTCCCGAACTCGAGGCTCTCTCGAAACAGAAAATCTCCTTTCGGCTGGCCATCTCGCTCAATGCCTCCGATGAGGACACCCGGAGTCGCCTGATGCCGATCAATCGACGTTATCCAATGGCGAGGGTCCTGGAGTTTTGCCGCAGACTCCTCCTGCCGCCGAGGACCCGGGTCACCTTCGAATATGTCCTGCTGGAGGGAATTAACGACTCGCCTCTCGATGCAAAGAGATTGTTGAGAAATCTGAGAGGCATCCCGTCGAAAGTGAACCTGATCCCCCTGAACGAGGCTCCAGGAATCCCGTTCAAACGTCCTTCGGAAGAAAAAATAGAGAGGTTTCAGGAGATTTTGATGGAGGGAGGCCTGACCGTCATTGTTCGCGCAAGCAAGGGTAGTGAAATACGGGCAGCCTGCGGCCAGCTCCAGGGAGAGGGATAGGGAAAAGGCGGGGAGACAGGGGAAGTGAATGGTGGGTCGTGATTCGTGAATCGTGAGCCACAAAGAAAAGAATGGCGAATCACCACTCACGAATCACAAATCACGAAAGCATAGCGAAGGAGGAAAAAGAATGTCTGAAAAAATTGTCGGTGTCATGGGCGGATCGGGTCTTTATGAAATGGAGGGGCTTGAGGAGGTGGAGACGGTCTCACTGAATACGCCCTTCGGCCAGCCTTCGGATTCTTTCGTTACGGGCCGTATCGAGGGAGTGAAAGTCGCGTTCCTGCCAAGACATGGAAGAGGACATCGCATTGCGCCCTCCTTTGTCAACTTCAGGGCCAATATTTTCGGGTTGAAACTGCTCGGTGTCCAGTGGATCATTGGCGTGAGCGCCGTTGGATCGATGAAGGAGTCGATTCACCCGGGCGATATGATCATCCCGGACCAATTCATTGACCGAACATCGGGCCGCCCGAGCACTTTTTTCAGTGACGGGATGGTGGGGCACATCAGTTTCGCAGACCCCCTCTGTCCGGAATTGAGCGAGATCCTTTAT
>Ga0315282_10008339_pt1 | contig 16798 bp, 17 predicted proteins | sample YL17G07_20_MG_FD_203693 | JGI IMG/M metagenome (GOLD analysis project Ga0315282, IMG submission 203693) | Sediment microbial communities from Yellowstone Lake, YNP, Wyoming, USA - YL17G07_20 | ecosystem: Environmental > Aquatic > Freshwater > Lake > Sediment | place: USA: Wyoming | collected...
GGGCCTCCGCCGCCTCCCGGTTGAGGGCGCTCATCACCCTAATGGCGGCTTCCTCCGCTTCCCTGGAGGCCAGCCGGCCCTTCAGGGCGGTGGCGATGATGCCGGTGCCCAGGGGCTTGGTGAGAATAAGCAGGTCGCCGGGCCGGGCCCCGGCCTTGGTGTAGATCCGATCGGGGTGCACCACCCCGGTGACCGACAGGCCGTATTTCATCTCCGGGTCTTCGACACTGTGGCCCCCAACCAACAAGGCCCCGGCCTCGTGCACCTTGTCCAGGCCGCCCCGGAGCACCGCCTTCATGGTGTCGGCTCCGGTCTTTAGCGGGAAGCAGGCGATATTTAAGGCCATCAGGGGCCGGCCCCCCATGGCATAGATGTCACTTAAGGCGTTCGCCGCGGCGATCTGCCCGAATTGATAGGGATCGTTGACGATGGGGGTGAAGAAATCCACCGTCTGGATCAGGGCCAGCTCCGGAGTCAAGCGATACACCCCGGCGTCGTCCGCCGCCTCCAATCCCACCAGGAGATCGGGGTGCGTCTGGAAAGGCAGGCTCTTTAAGACTTCCTCCAGGACCCCTGGAGGTATCTTGGAGGCTCAGCCCGCGGCCCGTACCTGCTCTACCAGGGGTTTTTGTCTGTCTTCCGCCATTTGGTCTCCAGAGAGTTAAGCCCCCCTTTAGAAAAGGGGGGTAAAAATCAGTGCCTCAATATAAGCAAATAGCTCATTTACCGCTCATCGCGGCGTAATAGCCCTTGCTCTCCTGCACTCGGATCGGCGCCCCGAACATGGCCGACAGGTGGCGGGAGGTCAGCACCTCCCGCTTGGCGCCGTCGAGCAAAATCCGTCCCTGTTGCAGCAGGATCACCCGGTCGATTTCGGGGAAGATCTCCTCCACCCGATGGGTGACCAGAATGATGGTCTGGCCGTGTCGGGCGATATTCCGCAAGGTTTGCAGGAACCGGCTCCGGGCCAGCAGGTCCAACCCGGTGGTCGGCTCATCCAGGATCAGGGCCCGGGGCTCGGTCACCAGGGCCCGGGCGATCATGAGACGCCGGGCCTCGCCGGTGGACATGGTCTCAATGAAGGCGCCCGATAGGCGAGTGGCTTCCAGCAGCTCCAGGGCCCGCCAGGCCTGCTGCCGCATGGCCTCGGTCACGATATGGTGCCGGAACAGGCCGTAGCTGGCGAAGAAGCCTGACAAGACGACATCCAGACCCCGGGTGCGCCCCGGAATCGTCCGGTTTAGAAAATGCGCCTGCAGCTCTGCGGATATGATACCCAGACGGGAGCGCAATTCAAAGACATTCCAGAGATCCTGGCCGAAGATTAACAGCGGCGCCGTGCCGTTGGCGTGAGCCAGGGGATAATCCTCCCGGGTGATGAGCCGGATCAGGGAAGTTTTGCCCGCCCCGTTGGGGCCCAGGATGGCGGTATGCTCGCCCTCGCGGATCACCAGGGACAGGTCGTCCAGAACGCGTCTGCCATTCTTGACGACGCTGGCGGCCTGCATTTGGAGCAATGGCGGCTGGCCTGATTTTTCGTTAATTTCCTTGGGCCTCTTCATTTCTGGTTTTTTCGGCTCACTGCTTACTGCTCACTATTTTTAAAACCCCAGCCAGCGCACTTCCCGGCCTTTGCGGGGCGGCGCCGGCGGTTCCTTGGCCGGGTAGCCGATGGGGGTGATGGCCAGCAGTTCCCGCGCCGGTTTTCCCAGGAATTTCAAAATTTCATCTTCCAGGTAATTGGCCCCGGTCATCCAGCAAGTGCCCAGGCCTTCGGCGTAGGCCGCCAAGAGCAGGTTCTGCATCAGGGCGGCGCCACTCTGGATCAGGGTCTTGTTGGCGGCGGCCTCGGCGGCCTTGAGGATGGTCACCGCCACCACCACCGGGGCGCCCCCCAGGTTCTGGAAGAACTTCATCACCTGTTCCTGGGCCGCCTCGGGCAGATCGGTCTGTTTTAAGCGGGGCATGAGGTACTTGACGGCCCGGCTCACCAGGGCCACAAAGTCATTCCGGACCTGGCCGGCCATAACGGTGAGCTCCCAGGCCTGGAGGTTGACGCCGGAGGGGGCCCACAAAGCCGCCTCAATGACCCGTTCCAGGACTTCCCGGGGCGGCAGATCCGGTTTGTACAGGCGATGGCTGCGGCGGTGGTGAATGGCGTCGTAGATATCCATGGAACCTCCATCTATTAAAGCGAAAGGGTTAAAAGGGGAAATGAGGAACAGCCGCTACCATTTTCCTCCATTAACCCAAATTCTGTCAGGCTTCCGAATTTTCGATAATAATCGGCCTCGGCGAGCTTCCCCCGCTTCTCGCAGCCCTGGGCGTAGATGGCGCATTTGCGGGCCAGCACCCGGCGGGCCGCTCCGGCCTCGGGGACCGGCAACTCGGGATCGTTCAGGAGCTTGATTAGCGCCCGGATGCGGTAGCGGTCCAGGCCCCACTGGCCGGAGAGCTGGTCGGCCCGGCCGCCGCGCTTGATGATCAGGGGTTCCGGCAGCAGGCCCACCTCGTAGCGCCAACTGAGGCGCAGCCAGAGGTCGTAGTCCTCGGCCGCGGCCAGGTCCTCAGCAAAGGCGCCGTGTTCCTCCAAGAGGCGCCGGTGCAGGAGCACCGCCGAGGGGCTCACCAGACAACGCTCCAGGGAGGCGAAAAAAATCCGGCCGCCGACCTTCCGGTGAGTCAGAGGTTGATTCACCCGCACCCCGCGGCGCACCCAAATCTCTTCGGTCTGGCAGAGCAGCAGTTCTGGATGCTGGGCCAGATAGGCCATCTGGCGTGATAGTTTTTCCGGTAGCCAGAGGTCGTCGGAGTCGATAAAGGCCAGCCATTCCCCCCGGGCCGCCTGGATGCCGGTATTGCGCGCCGCCGACACCCCGCCGCGGCTGGCCCGGCGCAGCAGCCTGAGCCGGGACGCATAGGGAGCCAGGGCCTCAAAGGTGCCATCCGTGGAGCCGTCGTCCACCACTATAAGCTCAAACTCCCGCCAGGTCTGGGCCAGCACCGAGGCCACCGCCTCTTTAACCAGGCCCGCCCGGTTGTAAGTGGGGATGATGACGCTGACCGGAATTGGGACCGACATATGGAGAAGTTATCAAAAAAACGGGAAAATTCAAGGGCGAAGTGGTACAGGGCCGTAGGGGCGGTTCTCGAACCGCCCGGCCCAGGCTGGAAAGCCTGGGCCACCGATCCCCTACCTTTTCCCCTTTACCGTTTGTCCCTTAAGTTCATCTATGGTAAATTGTTGAGGTTAAAATATATTGCTTTCCAGGAGTTCCGATGCCGCCTCGTTACGAACCCCGCCGCCTGGAGGCCAAATGGCAGGAAATTTGGCAGGAGCGGCGGCTCTATGAGGCCAGCGAAGACCCCGCTCGGCCTAAATACTATGTCCTGGAGATGTTCCCTTACCCCTCCGGCCGCATCCACATGGGGCACGTGCGCAACTACACCATCGGCGACGTGGTGGCCCGCTACAAACGCATGCGGGGCTTCAACGTGCTACACCCCATGGGCTGGGACGCCTTCGGGCTGCCGGCGGAAAACGCCGCCCTGGCCCGGGGGCTGCATCCGGCCAAGTGGACTTACGCCAACATCGACTATATGCGCGCCCAGCTGCAGGCTTTGGGCTACAGCTACGACTGGCCCCGGGAGCTGGCCACCTGCGATCCGGACTACTACCGCTGGGAGCAGCTGGTCTTCATTGAGATGTTTCGCCGGGGGCTGGCCTACAAAAGGGAAGCCCCGGTCAACTGGTGTCCCACGTGCGCCACGGTGCTGGCCAACGAGCAGGTGGAAGACGGGCGCTGCTGGCGCTGCGATTCCCCGGTGCACTTAAAAGAACTGGACCAGTGGTTCTTCAAGATCACCGCCTACGCCGAGGAGCTGCTCGCCGACCTGGACCAACTGAGCCATTGGCCCGAACGGGTCGTCACCATGCAGCGCAACTGGATCGGCAAGTCCCAGGGGGCGGAGATTCACTTTCCCCTGGAGGGCCTAGGTTCGCCCATCAAAGTCTTCACCACCCGGGCCGACACTTTGTTCGGCGCCACCTTCATGAGCCTGGCCCCGGAGCACCCTCTGGCCCAGGAATTGGCCCGGGGCGCCTCCCGGGAGGCGGAAGTGCGCCGGTTCGTGGAATACTGGTCGGCCCAAAACCGCAGCCGCGGCCTCCTGGAAGAGATCACCAAGGAGGGCGTCTTCACCGGCCGCTACTGCCTCAACCCCGTAACCGGCTGGCAGATGCCCATTTATGTGGCCAACTTCGTGCTCATGGGGTACGGCACCGGCGCGGTGATGGCGGTGCCGGCCCACGACCAGCGGGATTTTGAGTTCGCCCGGAAGTACGATCTGCCCATCAAGGTGGTGATCCAGCCGCCGGGCGGGAAACTGCGGGTCGAAAGCCTGACCGCGGCCTTTGAGGAAGACGGCATCCTGGATAACTCGGGCGATTTTTCCGGCCTGACCAGCGCCCAGGCCCGGGAGAACATCGCCGGCTACCTGGAAGAGAAGGGCCTGGGCCGGCCCGCGGTCAACTTCCGCCTGCGGGACTGGCTCATCTCCCGGCAGCGCTACTGGGGGGCGCCCATCCCCATCATTTATTGCGAAAAATGCGGCCTGGTGCCGGTGCCGGAGCCAGACCTGCCCGTGGTCCTGCCCCTGGACGTGGAGATCACCGGGGAAGGCGGCTCGCCCCTGGCCCATCTGCCCAGCTTTTATGAGGTCGCCTGTCCCGCCTGCAATGGTCCGGCCCGCCGCGAGGTGGACACCATGGATACCTTCGTGGAGTCCTCCTGGTATTTCCTGCGCTACGCCTGCGCCGATTATCGCGAAGGCATCCTGGATAAGGCCCGGGTGGACTATTGGCTGCCGGTGGACCAGTATATCGGCGGCATCGAACACGCGGTGCTGCACCTGCTCTACGCCCGCTTCTTCACCAAGGTGCTGCGGGACCTGGGGCTGGTGCAGATCGACGAGCCCTTTAAGCGCCTCCTGACCCAGGGCATGGTCCTGAAAGACGGGGCCAAGATGGCCAAGTCCAAGGGCAACGTGGTGGACCCCGAGTACCTGATCCAGGAATACGGCACCGACACCGCCCGTCTCTTCATGCTCTTCGCGGCGCCGCCGGAAAAGGACCTGGAATGGAGCGACCAGGGGGTGGCCGGCTCCAACCGCTTCCTGCACCGCCTCTGGAACCTGGCGCACGCGCTGCTGCCGGATATTACAAGGTTTCCATCTTATGATGGCATAGGTGACGATATATCACCGGCACTTTGGGATTTCAGACATAAATTGCACAAAACTATTAAAAAGGTTACCGATGATATTGAAGACTCGTTTCATTTTAATACTGCCATAGCTGCGGTAATGGAGATGGTTAACAGTTTTTACCTAGCCGTAGAGACCATACCTCTAGATGAAGAGGACCCAGCTGCCCAACAGGTCTTTCGGGAAGCCATTGAAGCAATTATTTTGCTTCTCAGCCCCATGGTGCCGCATATTGCTGAGGAATTGTGGCAGTTGCTAGGCCAGAGCGAATCCTTGCAAACCCGCTGTTGGCCTCAAGCTCAGGCCGAGGCCTTGGAAGAGCCCTATTTTGAGGTGGTCGTTCAAGTAAATGGTAAGGTCCGAGGCCGCGTTAAGGTTCACACTTCGGACGCCAGGGCCGTGATTGAGGCAAAAGTCCTGAGTGACGCTGCGATCCGGAAATGGGGCACTGATAAAAATAAAAAGATTGTCTGGGCTCGTAATGGGAAGCTGGTTAATATCGTTGTCTAAGGAAGCAAGATTATGACGGCACTCCGGATATGGGCGCTTCTGTGGCTTATCAGCTTCTTGTCAGGGTGCGGCTATCACCCCATGGGCGCCGAACCCATCGGCCCCAGCACCCGCACTCTGGCGGTGCCGCTGTTTGCCAACCGCTCCACCGAGGTGGGCCTGGAAGCCATCCTGGCCAACGCCCTCATCAATGCCTTCACCCAGACCCGGGCCGTCAAGGTGACGCCCTATGAGGAGGGCGCCGACCTGGTCCTGGAAGGCAAGGTCCAGTCGGTGGACAATACCTCGGTGGCCTTCCAAAGCGTCACCCAATCCACGGTGCGCCGGGTGACGGTGCGGGTGGAACTGACCCTGCGCCAGCAGGACAACGGCAAGGTCCTCTGGAAAGATACCCAGGTGCTGCAGGAAGACTACGTGGTGGACCCCAACTATCACGCCGGCGAAGCCACCAAGTCCGAAGGCCTGCGCCGGGCCGCGGTCACCCTGGCCCGCCGGGTCATGGATAAGGTGTTGTTGGTGATTTAGGAGTGCGTTGCAGGGCGGGCGTCTCGCCCGCCACACATCAATCGTTGTTATTATTGGTGGGCAGTGCCCACCCTACATTTAATCCCATGTCCCATCCTAGCCTCGAACGCCATTTAGAGCGCCGCGCCATCAGGCCCCTCTACCTCTTTTATGGGGATGAGGAATTCCTCATGGAGCGGGCCCTGGCGCGGTTGGCGGAGGGGCTTACGGACCAGTGGGGCGAGGCGCCGGTCCGGGTGCTGCGGGAAGCCCAGGAGGCGCCGCTGCCGGAGTTCCTGGCCGAGTCCCGGGTGGCCTCGCTGTGGGGTCCGGGCCAGCTCCTGGTGTTGCGCCGGCTGGAGCTGAACCCCGAAGCCCTCGAGGCCATCAATGATTACCTGGACCACCCCGCCCCCCGGGCCTGGGTGGTGCTCCTGGCGGAGGGAGTTAAGGCCAGGGATTTGGCGAAGAATCCGGTCTGGAGCCGCCTGCAGCGGGAAGAGGCGGCCGTGGGGTTTTACCGCCTGAAGGAAGCGGAGTTGTTCCAGTGGCTGACCCAGGAGGCCAGGAGTCTGGGAAAGACCCTGACCCTGGCCGCGGCCCAACGTCTGGTGGAGATCGTGGGGGACAACCTGGCGGATTTGAGCCAGGAATTGGAGAAGCTGGCCCTCTATGCCGGCGAGGAAAAGTCCCTGACCCCCAGCCTGGTGAACCAGCTAACCACCCACAGCCGCACTTACAATATCTTTGCCCTGGTGGAAGCCCTGGGGGAGCCAACAGCCCACAAACGCCTGATCGCCCTCGGGCACCTGCTGGACCTGGGGGAGCCGCCCCCCCGCATCCTGGGGATGCTGGCCTGGCAACTGCGCCGGCTGATCCGCATCAAGGAAGGCGCCTCCGCCGGCCTCAACCTGACCCAGTGGAACTTGAGGAAATTGGCGCAACAGGCGGCCCGCTTTTCGGAGGCGGCCCTGCGCTCCCACCTGTTCCTGCTGCACCACATCGATCTGCAACTGAAGACCAGCGCCAGCTCGCCGCGGCTATGGCTGGAATGGGCTTTGCTGAAGATGGGGCCGGGATGAGATAGTGAGCAGTGAGCCGTAAGCAGTGAGCAGTGGACCAGTATCCACCGGACTTTTCTGCTTACTGCTCACTGCTCACTGATAACTGCTTAAGCGCCTTGCAAGGCTATGACTTGCCGGGTGAGGCGGGAGATCTTCCGGGCGGCGGTGCGCCAGTGGAGGGTGCCCTTGCCGGCCACCTTGGCGATGGCGGGCACGGCCTTCTGCAAGGCGGTCTCCGCGGCTTCCAGATTTTTTTGTCCCACCGCGGCGCGGACTTCGCGCACGGCGTGTTTGACTCTGGTCTTGCGGCTCTGGTTGCGCAGCCGCCGTTTTTCATTCTGTCTTGCCCGCTTCAGGGCGGAAATGTGTCTGGCCAATTTCTTCCTCCGTTGGTTCGCTGGCTAAAATATCTATTCTCGAGCCGTTTTTGTCAAGATTTGGGGCCTGCCGGCTGCTGCCGGAAAAATGCCTGGAAATACCACGTCCCGGAAACCAGGGTGATGATGAGGGCCAGCCAGAGCAGGACTGTGCCCAGTTGTTGAACGTTAATGGACAGGAAGGGGTAGTGCAAAATTAAGCAGGTTAAGGCCGCCATTTGCAGCAAAGTTTTGGCCTTGCCCCAGCGATCCGGAGCCAGGATGATGCCTTCGGTGGCGGCCAGGCCCCGTAAGCCCATGACTGCCAGCTCACGGCCCACGATGAGGAAGGCGATCCAGGCGGGCACCCGTCCCAGGGGGATGAGCATGATGAGGGCCGCGGAGACCAGCAACTTATCCGCCAGGGGGTCCAGGAATTTGCCGAAGCGGCTCACGATCCGGTACCGCCGGGCCAGAAAACCGTCCAGAAAATCGGTGGCTCCGGCCAGCACAAAGCAAATTCCCGCCAGGGAACTGGCCAGTCGCCCGGGGGAGAGCAATAGCAACACCAATACCGGAACCGCGGCGATGCGCATCCCGGTGAGCATGTTGGGGGTGCTCCAGATGTTGGTCTCTACCTGTTCCATATCTCAAATAAGCGTGTAGGGGCGCACCCGTGTGTGCGCCCTCGCAGCAGGGCGGACACATGGGTCCGCCCCTACTTGCGGGCCTTTTCCCAATCCTCCAAGAATTTTTTCAACCCGGCATCCGTCAGGGGATGTTTCATGAGCTGCAGCATCACCCCGTAGGGGATGGTGGCGATATCGGCGCCGGCCAGAGCGCCTTCCAGGACGTGCAGGGGAGAACGCACCGAGGCCACGATGATCTCGGTTTCGAAACCATAATTTTCAAAGATGGTGACGATCTGCTCCACGATTTCCATGCCCCGGTGGCTGATGTCGTCCAGGCGGCCGATGAAAGGACTGACGTAGGCGGCGCCGGCCTTGGCGGCCAGCATGGCCTGCAAAGGCTGAAAAATCAAGGTGACGTTGACCCTGATGCCTTCCGCCGCCAGGATGCGGGTGGCCTTGAGGCCGTCCGGGGTCATGGGGATCTTCACCGCCACCCATTCGTGAATCTTGGCCAAATGACGGGCTTGGGCCAGCATGCCGGCTTCGTCGGTGGCCGTCACTTCGGCGCTGACCGGCCCCTGGACCAGTTCACAAATCTGGCGGATCAGGTCGGCAAATTGTTTGTCGGTCTTAATCCCGGCCTTGGCGCAGAGGCTGGGGTTGGTGGTCACTCCGTCCACCAGGCCCAGGCTGTGGGCCTCGCGAATCTCATCCAGGTTGGCGGTGTCGATGAAAAATTTCATAATGACCTCTCATAATATCATAAAAGTTAATTGCCGCCACTACGCATGAACCGCTTTAAGCAGCCTTCGGAACAGAAAAAATAGACTTTTCCGTCTTTTTCCGCCTTCAGCGCCTCTTTACGAGGGATAAAGGTCTGGCACACCGGGTCCTGGACCAGCACGTCCGGTTCCCGGTCCTTGGCCAGCGGCCGGGGGGCCTGGGGCCAGAGGCCCAGGGATTGGGCCACCCTTTTGACCACCCAGTAAATTAAATAACCGAGGATTAAACCGCCTATTAAACGGGACATCGTTCCGATTCCTCAAGCGACATTGGTTTAAGCGCCTCCCGGTCCGCCGCATTCAGTTCCGCCAGGAGTTGGGCGGCGCTTTTATTAAAGACCGGGTGCCAGGCGTCCGGGGCGATCTCTGCCAGCGGCGCCAGGACAAAGGCCCGGCGGTGCATCTCCGGATGCGGCAGGACCAATTCCGGGGTGCGGCTGACCTCGCCGTCGTAGAGCAGCAGGTCCAGGTCGATGACCCGGGGGCCCCAGCGCTCCCCCCGGACCCGGCCCAGGGCCGTTTCGAGGCGGCCCAGGTCCCGCCTGAGCTCCTCCGCGGCCAGCCGGGTGCGCACCTGCGCCACGGCATTGACGTACCAGGGCTGCTCCTTTGGCCCGAGGGGCGGGTTCAAATAAAAAGTGGAAACCTGCACCACTTCCACTTCGTCCAGGGCGGCCATCAAAGCCAGCGCCCGGCGCAACTGTTCGACCGGCTCGCCCAGGTTGGCCCCCAGGCCGATATAGGCAATAACCGGCTTCGTTTCAGTTATAGCGGGGTATCCCAGGGGCATGATAATTGGAAAATCCTAAAAGTCCTTAAAAACCATTTTGTCATCCTGAGCACCGCGCAGGATCTCAGGTCTGGGTGGCACAGGCTTTCTAGCCTGTGCGAGATTTCGGCACAGCCTAGAAAGGCTGTGCTACCAAAAAACCGGGATTCTTCAGTCGCTTCGTTTCCTCAGAATGACGGTATGGCGCACTTTTTCAGGGTTCTGGCTCCCTCAATTATTGGCTGACGGCCGCTTGTTCAAAGAAGACACCACCGGCCTCAGGCCGGCAGCAATCCTCTGGGCCACCAGCCGGGAACCCGCCGGCGTGTAATGGGCCACGTCGGACATGTATTCTTTTTCCTGGGGGATTTCCCGGGCCAAATCCACTACCAGCAACTGGTTACGGGCCCCCACCTCCCGGATGGTCTGATTGAAGCGGTCAAAGGCCCCCTTAAATTTCCAGTAAGTGATGCCCTGCTGCACCTCCAGGCCCTTCATCAGCCGGGCGATCAAGGGATCGGGGTCGTCCTTCAGCCGGCTGGACATGGTCATGAGGACCGGGGTGATGCCCCGGGCCCGACAGATATTAATGAAGGTCTGGAGGTTCAGGGTGAATTCCGGCACCAGTTGGTCTGGATGGACCTCGATTTTTCGACCCCTGACCTTTCTAAACTCATCGGCCTTGAATTTGCTCTCGACGTGAATCAGGCGATGGATGACCGCGTATAAATTGGGGATCACCAGGTCCCGGGCCAACCGGAAGGTCTCCTCCAAATTCTTGCCCACGGTTTTCCAGTCAGGTTTTTTCACCTCCAGGGGCGAGCGCGTCGGGTGTTTGTTCCAATAGGTCTTTTCATAAAGCAGGATGCTCAGGTCGTTGATATTGTGCATCATGACCACGATGTCGGGTTTTAGATCCACCACCTTATTCAGCAGGACGTTGATGGAGTGCAGCGAATTGTTGCCGCTTTTGGCGGCATTATACGAATTCACCTTGAGCCCGGTCTTTTCCTCCAGCAAGTGGCCGGCCAGATAGGGAAAGCGGTTATTTTCATCGTCATAGATGCATTCGGTGGTGGAGCCGCCCAAAAAGACCAGGGTCAGTTCCGGGTGCTCATGAACCTTGGACGGCATGATAAAGCCGTTTTCATCCGCCCTGATGATATATTCCCGCCGGACCAGGGTGTCCGAAACGGTCAGGGCCTCTTTGGGGGGCAGCAGTATGTCGGCGTAACCCGGTTCGAATTCCCGCAATTTGATGTAGCGTTTCACCCCCTGGGGATGGCGCAGGCCGTCGGCCTTCAGGGCCAGGAGCTTTTCCGTCACCAGGGCCAGACCGCAGACTACCAGGAAGACCAGGAAAAAAATGATCTTTTTCGGATGGCGCTCGAACCAGGTCTTGCCGGTGCGATCGATGCTCATGGGTTAGGAAAAAAATTTTTTAAATTAACACCGTAGGGGCGGGTTTGAAACCCGCCCCTACGGCGCCGGCGAGGCGCCGGCTCCATATTTTTAGTTCCACAGTCTCAGCCAATCTTCTTTAGCCGCGTCAGGGCTTCTTCGAGCCGCTCTTTGGGCACGGTCAGGGCCAGGCGCACGTAACCCTCCCCGGGCTCGCCCAGACCATTCCCCGGGATGGTGACGATGCCGGCCTGCTCCAGCAGGTGGGTGGTGAAGCCCATGGAAGTCATGCCTTTGGGGACCGGCAGCCATACATAAAAGGTGGCCTTGGGGGGCGTCACGTCATAGCCCAGCTTTTGCAGGCCCCCCACCAGGATATCCCGGCGCTCCTGCAAGATGGCGCAGTTTTCCCGGACGCAGCTCTGGTCCGAATCCAGGGCGGCGATGCCCGCCAACTGAATGGCGTCGAAGGCCCCGGAGTCGATGTTGCTCTTGATCTTGCCCAGGGCCGCCAGCACGTCGGCGTTGCCCACCGCCATCCCCAGGCGCCAGCCCGTCATGTTGTAGGTCTTGGAGAGCGAATGGAACTCGATGCCCAGTTCCCTGGCCCCGGCCACCTCCAGGAAGCTGGGGGGCCGGTAACCGTCGAAGGCCAGTTCGGTATAGGCCGCGTCGTGCACCGCGATGATCTGGTGCTCCCGGCAAAAGTCGACCACCCTGGCGAAAAAATCCTTATCCGCCACCGCCGCCGTGGGGTTGTTGGGGTAGTTGAAAAAGAAAGCCTTGGCGTCCCGGGCCACCAGTGGCTGGATGTCGTCCAGGTCCGGCAGGAAGCTGTTTTCCCGGGTCAAGGGGACGAAATGACAGAAGCCGCCGGCGAACAGGGTGCCCATCTGGTACACCGGGTAGCCCGGGGTGGTCATGAGGTTGATATCCTCCGGGTCATTGATCCCCAGGGGCAGGTGCGCAATGCCCTCCTTGGAGCCGATGAGGGTGAGGACTTCGCTCCCCGGGTCCAATTCCACCCCGAAACGCTTCTGATACCAGCGGGCCACCGCCTCCCGAAAGAGGTTCATGCCGGAGTAGGCCGGGTAGCGGTGGGTGCCGGGGTCCTGGACCGCCTCCATCATCTTGTCCACGATGAACCGCGGGGTGGGGAGATCCGGGTCGCCCACCCCCAGGTCGATGATATCGACCCCTTTGGCCCTGACTTCGGCCTTCTTGTCGTCAATGGCCTTGAAGAGATAGGGCGGGATCAGATCCAGCCGCGCCGCGGGTTTGAAAAAATCAGCCATTTACTCCACCTTTTCTGCCACGACTCGATTGCGCAAGGCGCCGATGGACTCCACCCTGATTTCCACCACGTCGCCTTCCCGCATGGGGCCGATGCCCGAGGGCGTGCCGGTGGCGATGACGTCGCCCGGCAGCAGGGTCATGATCCGGGAGATGAACGACACCAGGGTCGCCACTGAAAAAACCAGGTTACTGGTATTGGAGTGCTGCCGGCGTTCCCCGTTCAGGAAGGCTTCTACCGTGAGATTGTCCGGATTGGCAATTTCCGTCTCGATCCAGGGCCCCAGGGGGGCGAAGCTGTCAAAGCTCTTGGAGCGGGTGAACTGGCCGTCTTTTTTCTGCAAGTCCCGGGCGGTGACGTCGTTGATGCAGGTGTAACCCAGGACATAGTCCCGGAAATTTTCTGGCGCCACCTGACGGCAAGGTTTGCCGATGACCACCGCCAACTCCGCTTCGTAATCCACCCGGCGGCTCATCCCGGGATAGACGATATCCTCATCCGGCCCGATCACCGCGGTGGACGGCTTCAGGAAAATCAAGGGTTCCTCGGGGATGGGGTGGCCGAATTCGGCGGCGTGGTCCCGGTAATTTAACCCTATAGCCACAATCTTGGAGGGCTCGCAGGGCGCCAGCAGCGTGACCTCCGGCAGGGAGACGACCTCCCCGGTGGTATTGGCCAGCCCCCCGGCAAAGGGAGTGCCCCATAGGACCTCGATTTTTTCGCCAGCCAGGAGGCCGTAACCCGTCCGGCCCATCAGTTCAAAGCGTACAATGCGCATCTATTGTCCTACCTCGTTCCCAAGCTGCGCTTGGGAACGCCTGCTGAAAGTGCCCAAGCTTAGCTTGGGCTTCCAATTTCATTCCCAAGTGCAACTTGGGAACGAGGATAATCTAGACAACGGCGGCCACGGGCCACGCTCTGCTCACTGCTCACTGCTTACTTCAATCCCAAGACATCCTGCATGTCATAGCAGGCCGGCGGCTGATTCACCACCCATTGGGCGGCCCTGACCGCCCCTTTGGCAAAATTGTCCCGGCTGTGGGCCCGGTGGATGATCTCGAGGCGCTCGCCGATGCCGCCGAAGAGCACGGTGTGCTCGCCGACGATATCCCCGGCCCGCACCGTCTGGAGGCCGATCTCCTTATCGGTGCGCTGGCCGATGATGCCGTGGCGGGCGTAAACCCCGACTTTTTCCAGGTCCCGGTCGAGAGCGTGGGCGATGACCTGGGCCAGCTTCAGGGCGGTGCCGCTGGGCGCGTCCTTCTTCAGGCGATGGTGCGCCTCGACGATCTCCACGTCGTAGCCCTCGGAGAGCACTTTGGCGATGTCGGCCACCACCTTGAACATCAGGTTGACCCCGACGCTCATGTTGGGGGCGAAGACCAGGCGGGTCCGGGCCCCGAGGGCGTGGATCTCGGCCACCTGGGCCGGTGAGAAGCCGGTGGTCCCGAGGACCATGGCCTTGCCGGCCGCGGCCACCTCCCTCAGATGCGCCAGCGACGGCTCGGGATGGGTGAACTCGATGACCACGTCCCCCTGCCCCAGGACGTCTTTGAGCGCCCCGGCCACCTTGAGGCCCTTGTGGGGCAGCCCCGCGACCTCCCCCACGTCTTTGCCCACCGCGGCATGGTCGGGCTGTTCGAAAGCGCCGGCCAGAGTGATGCCCTCCGCCGCCTCGATCAGGTGAATGATCCGGCCACCCATGCGCCCCGCCGGGCCGGAGACGATGGCTTTGATCATGGAAACCTCCTGAAAAGCAGGGGTCAGGGGCCAGGGATTAGGGGTTAGTAACCCCCCCCTGACCCCTAAACCCTGATCCCTACTTAATCAACCCGTATTTCTGCATCACCTGGCGCAGCTTGTTGGTGTTGGCTTCGGACATGGCCCATAAGGGCTGCCGCACCTCGCCGGTGATCTTTCCCATCATCTTCAGGGCCGTCTTGACCGGGACGGGGTTGGTCTCATAGAACATCGCTTCCGTCAGGGGCCACATCTTGTAATGGAGTTTCCGGGCGCCTTCCAGGTCGCCCTTGAAAAAGGCGGCGCACATGCCCGACATGTCGGCGGGGACCACGTTGGAGACCACCGAGATCACCCCCTGACCGCCCACACACAGGAGCGGAAAAGTGGTGAAGTCGTCGCCGGAGAGCACGGTGATCTTATCGCCGCACAGCTCCAGGGTCTTGGCGCCCTGCTTCAGGTCTCCGGTGGCGTCCTTGAGGCCGACGATATTGGGGAGCTCCGCCAGCCGGGCCATGGTTTCCGGCAGCAGGTTGACGCTGGTGCGCCCCGGCACGTTATAGACCACGATGGGAATCTTGGTCTGGGACGTCATGGTTTTATAGTGCTGATACAGCCCTTCCTGAGTCGGCTTGTTATAGTAAGGAGTGATCATCAGGGCATAATTCGCCCCGGCGGCCTGAGCATGTTTGGTCAGGTCCAGGGACTCGGCGGTGTTGTTGGAGCCCGTGCCCGCGATCACCGGCACCCGTTTCTTCACCTGGTCGATGCAGGTCTCCACCACCCGCTTGTGTTCGGCGTGGGACAGGGTGGGGGATTCGCCGGTGGTGCCGCAAGGCACGATGCCGTTAATGCCTCCCTTGATCTGGAACTCGATGAGTTCCCGATAGGCCTCTTCATCCAACTGGCCGTTCTTGAAGGGAGTGACGATGGCGGTGATGGCTCCCTTTAACATGGTACTACCTCCTTACTTGAGTTCCTCGACCCACAGTTCGCCCTGGCAGACCACCAGGGCGTCTCCTTCCAAATAGACCTCGCCGCAAGCCCCGGCCTGGGGCTTGAAGTAGACGTTCAAGATTTCGCCGCCCCGGGTGTGCACGGCCACCGGGGAGTCAAGCTTCCCCAGGCAGGCCCCCACCAGGGCAGCAGCCACCGAGCCGGTGCCGCAGGCCAGGGTTTCGTCCTCCACGCCACGCTCGTAGGTGCGGATGGACAGAGACTGGGGGCCGGTGAAGCTGACGAAATCGACGTTGGTGCCCGCCGGCTGAAACCTCGGGTGGAAGCGGAGCAGCCGGCCCCAATCGGTTACCGCGGCAGCCTCCAGGTCGTCCACCGGCACCACCAGGTGAGGCACCCCCACCCGGACGAAATGGCCGGTGACGGTGGCTTCGTCCAGGGGGATGGTTTGATGCAGCGAGAAGTCCCCCACTCCGGGCAGGGCCAGCTTGACCCGGCGGCCCCGGACTTCGGCGTGGATGAGGCCGGCCAGGGTCTCAAAAGTTAGATTTTCCGGGGCGATGCCGTGCATCACGGCAAAGCGGGCGGCGCAGCGCCCGCCGTTGCCGCACATCTCCGGCTCGGAGCCGTCGGCGTTGTAAAAGCGCCAGCGGAAGTCCGCCGTGGCCGCGTCTTCTATCAGGATCAGGCCGTCGGCCCCGATGCCCACCTGACGGTGGCAGACCCGGCGGGCGAACCGCGGCTGCTCGGCCTCGGGGATGAACCGCGCCCGGTGGTCGATGAGGACAAAATCGTTGCCCCCGCCGTGCATTTTATAAAAAGGGATGCGTGCTTCTGTTTTAGCAGCCATCTTTTTAACTCGGTCAAGGGAAATGTATTGTAGGGGCGGCTCGCGAGCCGCCCCTACAAATCCCGGTGGGCCTATTTCAAAAATTCCGGGATGGCCTCCCCCCAGGTAAGTTGGCGGTAAGTCTCCCGTTTTCTGATAACATAAAATTCGCCGTCATGCACCAAGATTTCGGGCACCCGGGGCCGGGCGTTGTAATTGGAACTCATGGAAAAGCCATAGGCGCCGGCGCTCATCACCGCCACCAGCTCCCCGGGCTTAAAGGCCGGCATCTTCCGGTCCTTGGCCAGGAAATCCCCGGATTCGCAGATGGGCCCCACCAGGGAGGCGGTGACCAGGGGCCGGGATTGCTGGACCACCGGGCAGACTCCGTGGTAGGAGCCGTAGAGGCTGGGGCGGGCCAGGTCGTTCATGCCCGCGTCCACGATGATGAAATGCTTGGCTTCGCTCTCCTTGGTATAAAGCACCTTGGTCACCAGGATGCCGGCGTTGCCCACCAGCACCCGGCCCGGCTCCAGGATCAGGGTGACGTCCAGGCCCCGCAGGTGCCCCAACAGCTCTCCGCCGTACTCCCGGGGGTGCGGCGGCTCCTCCTGGTCGTACTGGATGCCCAGGCCGCCGCCCAGGTCCAGGTAGCGGATGCCGATGCCAAGTTCCTTCAGGCGCTGGATCAGCTC
>Ga0315282_10008340_pt1 | contig 16798 bp, 18 predicted proteins | sample YL17G07_20_MG_FD_203693 | JGI IMG/M metagenome (GOLD analysis project Ga0315282, IMG submission 203693) | Sediment microbial communities from Yellowstone Lake, YNP, Wyoming, USA - YL17G07_20 | ecosystem: Environmental > Aquatic > Freshwater > Lake > Sediment | place: USA: Wyoming | collected...
ATATTAAATGTGCCACCTTTCTGATAAAGGGCAGTTGATAACATATCATCTTCCCTTTATTATAGCACATTTTTATCATTTACTCACTACGAGTTCTATTGGATAATCATAATCAAAGCAATCAACTCGTTGCGTAATTACGACGTCATGTACTTAGAATCTTCCAATCTCAAAATTTTAGAATAATGTCGTCATTCAATTTTTATCTTTGAAAGGTCTATCTTTGGTTCTGGATACTTCATATTCTGAGCCTTGAGTGTATTTACGATTGTCTCTCCAATAACGAGGTTACGATACCACTTCTTATTAGCAGGGATTATGTACCATGGAATATTTTCTGTACTACATTTTGTAAGGACATCCTCGTAGGCATCCATGTAGTCGTCCCAGTATTCTCGCTCCTTTAAGTCAGCTTCCGAGAACTTCCATTTTTTGGCAGGGTCCTCAAGACGTTGTTCAATCCTTTTTTTCTGCTCATCTTTTGAAATATAAAGAAAAAACTTTAGTATCATAGTATTATTTTCTATGAGACACTTCTCAAATCCATTAATATGTTCATAGCGTTTACTCCATACCTCTTTTGGCACAAGATTGTGAACACGAACTACAAGCACATCTTCGTAATACGATCGGTTGAAGATGACTATCTTACCTTTACCTGGTACAACTTTGTGGGCACGCCATAAGAAGTCATGAGATAGCTCTTCAGGTGTCGGAACTTTGAAGCTTTCAACGTCACATCCCTGCGGGTCAACTCCTCCCATTACGTGCCTGATAGTACCATCTTTACCGGCTGTATCCATTGCTTGTAGTATAATGAGAAGGGACCGCTTACTTTCGGCGTAGAGCAATTCTTGAAGCTCAATCATCTGCTTTTTGATCTCTATCAGATTTTTCTCTGCGTCTTTCTTTTTCTTGTATTCACCAGTATAGTCGGGATCATAATCCTTCATTTTTACTTTAGTTCCGGGTTGGATAATAATTGATTGTGCCATAATTTGCTACTCCTATTCTGCTAGTATATATTTGATTTTTCCCCATAACGATGGGATTTTATCTTTAGAATCTACCGCAAAGGCGGGTGCATCTTCTGTATTGAAAACTTCTACATCATCCCAGTATCCATCCAATACTCCACCTCGATCACTGCGACCATAGCTCGCAAGTCCTATTGTACCAAGATAAGGCCACTTTTGAGTGAAAGTATATTCTTCATTATCATCAGCAAAAATCTTAGCTGTGCCATCTTTATAAAGAACGAAATCAAATTTCACCCATCTTGGCTCATTCGATGTAGTTTTTGTTACAAACCATGCGTTTGCAATAGAATCAAAAATGGTGTAAACGCCATCGTAAAGGGGATTACCTGATTGCCCAATTTGACAGAAGTTGGTTGAATCTGTATCGGTAGTGCCATCACCAATCAAAAAATATTGTTGATCAACCTTGATTTTGTTCTTCCAACCACGTTCGTAAAACCAGAACCTGATATGTGCCGGTTTTGGGTGACTGTCGAAAACGTGCCACATATCTTTCCAGACTTGTATATCTTTTGGCTCCAGCCTTATTGATGTTTTACCGCCAATTGTATGGTTATATTTGTCACTCAACTCCCATTCAATCGGAGGTTGATTTTGTATCAAATTCTTCCATGAATCAGTAGTATATGCTTTATTTTCAAAGTTATCGTAGAATATACGTTCAGCCATGAGGTTTGACGCCATACAAAAAGATAACGCAACTATAAACATTACAAGGAACTTCATGACTAACTCCTTTCTCTATCGGCGAATCGAATCACGGATTTTTTTTGCCTGATTCAGCTTTTCTACAAGCATCTCTTCATTTTTTGTTTCCAGTATATTTCTAAATGTTGCAAGTTCCGATTCCATCCTATCAAGCATAGAAACAACCATATCAGCGTTCTGGATCAATATACCTTTCCAGATTTCAGGACTGCCGGATGCTATGCGTGTCATGTCGGCAAATCCAGTAGCGGAAAAGTCTATTCCACGTCCCTGATCATTCTCTGCATCTGTCACCACGTTCACCAATGCACAGGCGACAGTGTGCGGTAGATGGCTTGCGGCGGCTACAAGGAAATCATGTTCTTCAGGGGACATTATATACACATGCGCGCCTATCATGCGCCACATCTCTGAAACTGTGTCTTTTGCTTCAGAATTTGTTGATTCCGTAGGAGTTATTATGCAAGTTGATTTCTCAAAAAGGTGTGCGTCTGCTGAATCCACACCAGTCTTGTGCGATCCAGCCATTGGATGCGCACCGACAAAATATACTCCGTCAGGCATGAGCTTCTCTATTTCATTTACCAGTTTTTTTGTGCTTCCAACGTCAGTAATAATACAACCTTTGGGTGTATATTTAATCGCTTCTTTTACTATTTCAGTTATAGTATTCACAGGCGTGCCGATCACCAATAAATCTGCATCCTTTAACGCCTCATCAAAGTCCATTGAAACAGAATCCACAGCGCCTGCGTCAATTGCTCGTTTCAGTGAACTCCATCTACGTCCTAAGCCAATAATTTTGCCCTTGAATCCTACTCGCTTCAGTGACAGCCCCACCGATCCACCGATCATCCCTACCCCTGCAATAACGACACGATTAATATTTTCAGTAAAACCCATGCAACACCCCTTAATGTTCATAATTGCACTACTGGTCAACCAGATTAGTTTTTTACTTTATAAGAATTGTAGTAGGTTGGGTTGAGAGACGAAACCCAACACAATATTATCAAAGTTGGGTCTCATGCTTCGACCCAACCTACAATCATATTTTTTATTAGTTTAAAAATTAATAATAGCACACGGATTTACACAGATGTGACGGATTTTCACGGATTTTATTTAGTGATCAGTGATGAGTGATCAGTAAAGATTTAGTTATATTAAAACAACTGATCACTGATTACCATTTTAATCCGTGCTGATCAGTCTTATCCGTGTAAATCCGTGTGCTATTTCCTAAATAATTAATCTGTTTGATCACTACTTGAGTAAAATCTGAGCATTTCCTAAACTTATCTTCGGTTTGCAGACGTATTCATCATAACGGGTTGAGACTTTTCCCATCTCTGCGTTATGGTGATGCAGATAGACTCTGTACTTCAAACGCAGTGAGTAGTCTGGCATTATCTTCCATGCGGAATTCAGATTGAAAGATGCCCCTGCCCAACCGTCATTTCGGCAATGCCATGCGTTTGGGTATCCCGGATTATCGGGGTGGTCAAAAAGTGTAATTCCACCCCACTTATCAGGTGCAATTGGACCTGACTGGTCGATCCATCTGGCATGTTGCCAGTGAGCTGATTGCTCATTACGCTGACCCTCCGAGTTGATTATCTCCCCACCGCCGTCAAAGACTGTCATAGATTGTGCTACTCTTGCCGCTAAAAATCCGAAAGGCGTTTTTCCAAGTTCCACAGGTGATGAACCTGCTGAAGTTAATTCAAGTTCAACGTCTATCAGGCGAAAATCCTCCGACGTCGCATAAACAGTGATTATACGGCGTTCGTTGAGGTATGCTTTATCGTCTTTCATCCAATGTGTTTTTTGTACCAGCCTTACAAACAAAGTACCATTTTCCATTAATTCAAACTGTTCATGACAGATCAAACCGCCGCGCTCTGACCAGAAATCAACGCCCTCAACGTCAGCATGAGCGATCCACAAAGAATAATGATGAGCATGACTGCCTGTTGGATCATGTGGTTTTCCAAGTTCCGTCAGGCATATATCATCAGGACCGTTTACCGGGTAGAAAAAAGGACGGCGTGGTACAATAGCTTGATTTATGGGGCCCATGTTGTAGGACGTTATTAAAGACTCACCATTGAATATGTGAACTACTCCGTTATGAGTCCATTGAGGCTTTATCTGCATTGTTGGAAACCATCGTAAAGCTATTGGCTTCCATTGATCATCAAAGTGGCGCAAGTTGTTAGGCGGAAACGGGACCTGAACTGCGATGCAGTTAATCGGAACTCCAAAGACCAGTTTGTACTGGCTAAAGCCTTTTGGGTTTCCATTAGCTATCCACGTAAGAACACCTTTGACACGAGGACTGAGCAGTTTTTCTTTTGATTGCCATTCAGACCCCCAGCTTACGGTTTCTGGAGTTCTGGAAGTTAGTTGTCTTTGTGGATGATGGGGCTGAATATCAGGACTAAATTGGTAAGGTTTTTCGGATTCTTTGCCGTCAGGATCAATGTGATATAGACGAAGCGACCTTTCGTCAACTATGCCGCTTTCGCCAATATCCTCTAATATTTTCGTGAGATCAAAATGGATGGAGATCGGGACATACTCACAGGATTCGTGAATGTCTTCGACTTCAATCTGAATTGAAAACCATCTGTATTCAAGCGTGTTTTCAACGGTCATTGAAATTTTTCCGTTATTGGCAGTCGCTTTCTTCAGTGTGCGTTGAATATCGCAGCCTGAAGCCTGCAACTACCAATTTGAAGCCATTATCCTGACTTGGCAAGCCTCATTTCGCCGTTGTTTTGCTCTGTCAACATTTTGAGGAGTTTAGCAAGTTTTCCATTAGCGGCTGGCTCCCAAACCTCGATCCCTACACCGTAGATCTTCGTGTTTTTATTGAGCTTCTTTACTTCTGCCACAAGTTTATCGGGATCAATCTCACCTTTTGTCGGTTGAATGTCTGTAACCAAAACTATGACGTCAGGATCCGAACTCAAAGCGAACTTAAGCGCGCTAAGTATATCGGTTCCCATATTGCCTTCTATGCTTTGGGAAGTAAATGAATCGAGAAATTTTCTAGCTTTTTCAATGTTACTTGCAGTAGCTGGTACAGAATCTTCCTTGAAACTGCGCACATTTGAAAAAAAGGTCACTATATTGAATTTATCAAAATCATCAAGTTGCAACAACGATTCCTTAATAGACTTTATAGAGAGATAAAGTTTGGAGCCGATAGCCATGCTGGCAGACACATCAAGGCAATAGATAATTTTTTGGGCTCCGCCTTGCTCATTAAGAAAATCTATAATCCCTAATTGATCTATGAGCTTTTTTCCGATACCGTCGCCATCTCCACTACCTCTGCCGCCTCCGCTACCTGTTGTTCCATTACCCCAAAGACCATTACCTTTTCCACCAAGACCTAATATAGTTGCACCGCTCTTTGTTCCCTCACCGCCGGTGCCTTTAGCTCTCACTTGATTTCCTACTACGCCATTACCATCTATTGGACCAACCTTTGTCGAGATCAAACCAGATAAGTCGGAATCATCAGGCTTCAACCGTGCGGCAGTCAACATGTCAGGAATTGCTGTCTGTCTTGGAAATTTGTTAATCTCAACACTTTCTTCCACTTTTCTGTCGCTTTTCTTTAGAACCCAAGCGATTTTACTCCTTGATGCAAGTATAGTCTTCTTCTTTGAGCCGTCTTTCATATCCTTTTCAGATTGTTTTGTTAGGTCAATTAGTTCTTTTGGCGGCACGGTTGTTTTAAGTTGAGGCTCTGGTACATTTCTCACCCACTCTACATTTATAGGAGAACCAAGCTTTGTTACCATATAATGAACAGGCATACTCAAAACGACCAAAAAGGCTATAGCATGTATAGCTAAAGATATCATAAGTGAATAATTGTCTCTAGTACGTTTAGCTTTCATCATAAACTTATCGCCTACTTTCAAAACCTAAATATTTGCCCCTCGTGTTAAGAAACGAGTAAGTTATTTTCAACGATTACAAGTATTATATATTGTACTTCTATATATATCAACAATTATTTAGCTAATATTATTCCTTTTTAGTGATTGATGTTGGTATGAAAATTGCATAGCTATTTGGGATCCATGATTAAATAACTTCCCCAATAAGAAACACACCACTGGACCCCTCTCAAGAGGGGAGTTTATGACTATTCCCCCTTTCTGAAGGTATGAAGGATGAGGGATGAAGTGGTTTCTTTCATCCTTCATCCTTCCGCCCTCATCCTTTAAGATCGGGGATCAAGGGGGATTTAAAAAGGTTATTTTCTTCCTATTGAGCATAAATACACGGCGATCTCGCTTTTTCCATCTATGCCAACAACGGCGTTCACTTCATCATCGAAGAATGCACCTATGGTACAGCATCCCATTCCCAACGCCTCTGTTGCAAGATAGGCATTTTGCCCGATGTGTCCAGCGTCCATGTATATATACCTGTAAGCTCTCTCCCGATACTTCCACTTTGATCTAGCGATCACAGCAGTCCAGATGAAAGTCAAAGCTGAATCTGTAACCATGCCCTGCCCAAGAGCGGCGTGTGCAAGTTCGGAACCGAAATTCCCTTTCTTCAATACCTCCAGCCTGTTCTTTAGGACGTCATAATGATATACTCCCGGTTCCAGACCATGCACACGATTAATTAGAATATAGGTCTCAATGGGGAATAATGCCCCAGCCGATGGCGACGTACGAAAGGCATAAGTTCCCCTATGAGTAGTTACTCCCTGAATTGCCCATAATAATATTGATAGTTCGTTCATAGATGCTTCTTCAAGACTATAATTTCTGATTGAGCGCCGTTGTTTGATAACATCCCAGATTGAATCACCTGACGAGAGATCAGGTTCAGGCAGAGATATAGTCTCAGCATCAGGATATGTTTTGTAGAATACCGAAGCATCTGGTAACTGCATTCTCCCGCCTGACATCCGATCTCGGTAGTATTTGGTTTCAGAATGGTAAATATCACCTACATTGATGTTTTTACTCATATTAGCTCATCCATTCTTTTTGTTTCAACATTCCGCTGACGTATCCTAATGCCCAAGCTGTCGCAATCTCGTTAGCCCTTTCATCTGCAACTTTTGGCGCATGTTCGGGAAGCACTATCGGGTCTGCGCCTGTGAGCTTGGATACCTCAACAAATCTATCTATAAGGAGAGGTAGATTGATCTCGCCCTGACTCATAGTCACATCAACCCACTTGTTTCCTTCTTCAACTTTAATATCCCTTATGTGAATCATGAATAAGCGATCCCCAAGCGTTTTAAAAGTTTTGTCAATATCCTGCTGAATATCCGCAGGCGACACGATCTGAAGGCATCCTAAACACATATTGATACCAATATACTTGTTTGGCACAGCATCCAGAAATTTCTTGAAAGTCATGTTATCTTTGATTATATATTCAGGCGCCCATCCTGTATGATTAGCAATCTTAACATTGTATTTTTCTGCATGTTCACCTAATTCCAGATAGAATTCGGTTATATGATTCCACTCATCATCCAGATTTCCAGAGGCTTTGAGGGCGCAGAATACGTGTCCCATCTCAATGCCAGCATCCCCGATCTGCTTTACTCTGTCGAAAAAGCCCTGTAATTCAGCTTTTTTCGGCGCATCACCAAACAGCATGTCTTCACGAAGCCAGCCAAGTTCCATCATGGCTAAGGTTATGCCTTCTTTAGCGAACTGTTCCTTAAATGCTGTCAGATTATCTGTCCAATGTCCCGAACTCAGATATTTAATATCAAGTGCGTGGCAATAGTCTATTGTTTTGCCTATGTCATTTCCGATCACACCAAAATGCGTTGCAAGTCTCATGATCACATCTCCTATAACGGCAAGGTGATGACCTGTTTAGTTTCAGCGGATTTGAATGCCGCCATAACTACCTCAAGACTTTTTCTGCCATCTATGCCTGTGACGGATGGCATTTCACCTTTCTTTACACAGTCAAAGAAGTAATGTAACTCATCTACCATCATGTTGTTTGTAGGAAGTTCGATCTTTTCGGCAGTACCACCATGCTTCATGAGTATCAAAGACTCCCCGTCAACCCTCATACAGCCTTCGGTTCCGCCAACGCCATATTCGTACCATCCGACCGGGTATAGCTGACTGCTTCCCATAGCTCCGACAGCACCGTTCATGAATTCTATACACATCCAGATATTGTCCTCAATATCGTCATCCTCGAAGGTTCCGAAATTGACGACACCGCTAACGCTCTTTACGTCTCCGCCTACCCAAAGTATCTGATCCATCTCATGGATATACGCAGAATGAAGTCCACCTACTTTATTTCTCTCACGCCTCCAATCACCTATACCGGCGGGAGGGCGCCCACCCATCCTGACGCTCTGAACAAGCCTGATCTCACCTATATCGCCAGCGTCTGCCCTTCGCTTTAGCTCCCTGTAATTTGGCTGGAATCGTCTGACAAAACCAAGCATCAGGAATACCTTGTTCCTATTTGTAGCTTCGATCATGCGATCACATTCCTCAAGAGTTATAGCCATTGGTTTCTCACAGAAAACGTGAACACCTGCGTTAGCAGAATCAACAGTTACATTCGCATGTGTGTAAGTCGGTGAAACGACAATTATGCAGTCGAGTTTTTCGTTAGCGAGTAATTCCTTATGATCTGAATAGACTCCTTTAACATTGTTCTCTGTGGCAACAGCTTTTGCGTTTTCGATGATCGGGTCACATACAGCGACCAGATCAATTTCTTCATTATTCTGGGCAGTTCGAGCGTGAAATCTCCCAAGCCCACCACAACCAATTACAGCAGTTCGCAATTTATCAGCCATGATCTTAACCCCCTTAATCTGAAAAGATTTGAAGTTTTTTGCCAACTATTTTTACCATATCACATTTACCAGTCCGCTTGTTCCAATTTTGCCATCCTTTGTAATAACTGCTGTGTTTTCCTCTAATACATCACGAAATATAAGAGCAGTCGCAACAATAATGGCGTCATGGATATCAAGTGAAGTTGGGATATGGTCAACTACTGTCTCATCTAATGGATAAATAACACAATTTTCTGCACTGGTGATATAAGTAAGCACTTCAGCTAGACTAATTGTGATACGGTGTTTGGCATAGAGAAAAGTAATTTCTACCAAAACCATTGTTGGCACTACCAATTGAGCATTTATATCGCTGAGAGCATTATACGCTGCTTTGCTTAACCGTGTATCGCCTTCTAAAAACCAAACGATAGCATGAGTATCCACAATGTAAGTCATTACATTATTCATCTTTCCTTAGTACCTTCCCATTCAAAGCCATATCGAATTGCATTAATCTCTTCTTCACTTGAACTTATCTTGCCTGCTAGAATACCATAAAGGTCAGCGAAAGATTTTGTAGGTTTTGTGGAACCTAGTCGTTTTAATTGTTCCTTAAGCACTGCTAACTGTATTTCCAATGCTTTAATTTGTGTGACCAACTTACTTTCAACCATAACTAATCCCTCATTAAAAATTTTAACTTCAGCTTTACTATAATCTACAAGTTCCCAACCTTGACTTCCCAAAAGATTTAACATAAAAGTAGTATAGTCCTTATTGTTTCCCTCCCTAAGCATATCATCATCTTTATTGTATCCTTCAAACTGAGCAGGATTTCCACCTATTATCCCTGCTAACTTACCTATACTCGCTATGTAATCCTTCATCAAACCTTCATCCATTTTACTAAGTGGGTAAGAATAACTAATCTGATGTTCCGTACGAAAATCTATATCCCCTGATGCCCAACAATAATAATCACCGTTATATAATTCTCGAGGAGAGTTATAATAATGGATAACAGTGAACTTCCCATACTCCCAAACCTGTTTAGGACTAATTTCACTGACAAATGCAACTAACATCCCACACAAAACCAAAATCAATAACCCCATTACTATATTTAGCTTTTTCATACAATATCTCTCTCTATAAAGATTTTTGGTATCCATTACTATTACTTAACAGACTTTATTATGGGAACAGGTCAAGAGAATCGTCAGTAACTTTCCGCACTGTTCTAGCATCGAGACGTTCTACACCTTTGTGTGATGCGGCGCCATCACAATAATCCGCTCTGGTAAATTCGAGTATAATCTCCATCGGCTTAATCGGCACAAAGGGATGTGCATCCTTGATTACAGATATAGCACGACGGGCAGATTCACGGATTCTGGCACGGGCTTCTTCAAGATCAACGAGTTTTGCACGATTCCGCCCAACACCGGTCTTTACTATCGCCGTTTCCACAGGAGAGAAGAATTGCCTTGCCTCTACACATGCCGCTTCATCTCCGCTGACCATAACCAACGAAACCCCAAACGCACCCGCAACCATCGCCCACTGTCCAAGCTCACCCATCTTTCGTTTGTTTACGTAATAGTTATACCACGTTAATGACGACTGAGTATGATCCAAAAAGCCGTTCATTGTGCCTGCCATAGCATGTGCGCCGATAAAGAAAGTTGCATCGTAGCTTTCGTCCAAGATGCCCCACCATTTCTTGTTAGGCTTCGTATCGTTCTCGGCTCTTTTGTCCAGCATTTCAAGGATAAAGTTGCCTCCACCTCCGTGACTATCAAGCACAGTTACATGATCCGCACCTCCTGCAAACGCACCATCAACAGCGGCATTGAGATCAAGCATTAGGTTCTCTACTGCCTCTCGGTGTCTTTGATGGTCGTTGGCCATCATCTCTATATTATCAATCCCGCTTATTCCTTCCAGATCGGTATGAATGTAGATTTTCATAGTATATCTTCTCCATATTTATTTGACATTGCAAAAAATTAAACACAAAACCACAAAGGACACTAAAATCACATTTATAAAGCTAACCATACATCCTTGTGAAATCGGCATTTTCTTTGATTTGATCTGTATATCGTGGATACATTCCAACAATTACTGCATCAGTAGATTTGATATGACCCAATACAAATTCAAATACTTTACGCACTTGCTCCGAACTATCGCAGGTTCTTCCTGCCGCAAGAATCTTGAAGGCAAGACAAGTCTTAGTTGCTTTTCTTATTGTCTCACACATTCTAGTCAAATCTTGAGGCAGATAGGTTTCACCGATTGGGATTTCTTTCATGATTTCCATAAGTTCAGTATAATTACGGCTTTTTCTATATGCGCAAGCCATATAAAAATCCAAATCCCAACCTTCACCTTCAGCATAATTAATCACTTCCGGGTTATGTGTTGATAATCCAACCATAACGCCTGAATCTCTTATCTTTTTTAGAGTATCTGGAATAGTATCAGCCTTTTTTTCCCGCCATAGAACATCAGTTGTCTCGCCATGAAATACAACCCCTATTGGATTTAATTCCAAAACTAAAGAAAATTTGTCTTTATTTGCAACCTCGTCTGGTGAACATAGACAAATCCATTGAATATTATCGCCACTTTCACGATATTGTCGAATAGTATCCGCAATTTTTTGGCTATAATGAGATTGCCATGTATTTATACCTTGTTTTCTGCATCTTCTTACAAACTCTAAGGTTTGACTTGGGGTAAAATACTCGATCATGTGCATATTCATCAGATTAGTTTGGTGAGAACCTCCATCTATGGGGTTTCCTCCTGCTATTAATCGTGAAATCGAATGCTTGCCAAAAGGAACTTCGGGCATCTTTAAACACGAATCTGACATTTTTTCCTCCTCACTTGGAAATGCTTACTTTGTCACGCTTTCCAATAATTCAAGAATTACCCCAAGCGGCTCTTTACTGTCAACGTAAGCATATCTCCCGCCGGTGAAATCACCACGTTGTATTTGCTTAATGCCCTTTTCATTGAGGTAGTCAAGAACCCAATCCATGCCTTTGACCTGAAAGGCAATGTGATGGATACCTTCGCCATGCGTATCGAGAAACTCTTTCCATGTACTAGGACCGCCGATCGGTTCTATAAGTTCCAAAGACAATGACCCCATGCTAAAAAACGCCAGTTTTGCACGAGCAGGTGTTGGGTTGCCATGATATTTCGTATGTGCTTGCTCCTCTGGATCAGTGATGATTACTTGCGGAACTTCCATTCCGAACACATCGGAATAGATTTTGGCGGTTCGTTCTATATTTCTGACGACGACACCTATTTGACATATAACATTCGTTCCAAACCCTTTTTCTCCCATTAATATTTTCTCCTTTAATTTTATGGTTACTCATTATTACTCTCATTTAAAGCGGAGAATTGTGACTGAATAAGGCAGAAATTCATACTCAAAGGCATTTCCTTTGTACTCAATCATGGATTCCACAGGAACTACGTGATTTTTATCTTGAAAACTGTTTACGGATTCAAGAGATTTGCCCGATAATGTCCATGAATGCGCTATTTTGTCTGATACACTGAAATCGGATACGCCAATCTTCCTGATTTGAGATTGACCTAAATAATTAACAACGAATAAAGCTATTTCGTTTCCACTTTGGGTTGCGGATATGTCCAGAAAGTCATTATCGTCACTATGCGTTTTTAATGCCTTATTCCCTGATAGGTTCGCATAAGCCTTCTGAACATAATAGCATGGCGTGAAATATATATCACCCTTCTGGTTTGTCTGGATAACTCCTGAACAACAGCTATTCGTCATATTTGAGCGGTTAGCGATCTTTACCATATCACCAAGTCTATGGTACATATTAAGCATTCTGCCGGCGTTCAAAGCGTTATATAATGTCAACAGCCATGATCTGCCCCATCCCCAGTGACCGGCAGTGTGATTCCATTCAGTTATGCCAAGTTTTAAGTTCTTATTCTTTGCGTCCTTCTTTATCTTCCCTATGAGATCACGAAGGTCATTTTCTCTGTCTTCTGTATAGGGGGCATAGAAATGAGGACATATATAGTCAACTTCATCGGATAGATTCAGTAGTATATTATCAGATGGATACGATGCAAGCAAGGATAATTCTGGGTATCGCTCTCTTATAGCACTTGCATAATTGACCATTATTCTTTCGTATTCCTCACCGGATTGCTCATTGCCAATCTGCCAATATTTTGCATTAAACGGTTCTGGATGACCCATCTCAGCGCGGATGCTTCCGTAATGAGTATCCGCTGATCCGTTGCAATACTCGATTTCATCCATGATCTTATCAAGAGTTGTAGAATTTGAATTCAGGCAGATCAGAGGTTCTGCGTTGACAAGCTCACAAAATTGAAGAAATTCGTGCAAGCCTACGTCATTCTCCTCCATGTTACCCCATGGTTGGTTATCAAAAGGCGCCCTTTTTTCACGAGGACCGATGCCGTTTTGCCATTGATAAAAGATCAGAGATGACCCGCCAAACCTGATTATGCCGGGTTTCATGGCACGGATCGCTTCTACTACATCCGGTCTCCAGCCATATAAATTATCCTCTGGCATTAATGATACCTTATCAACCCAAAAAGTTGCTTTACTTGGTATTCCAATAACAATAGTGGCATCGTTGTCTGAGACTTCGGAGATCAATGTCCCGGAGAATTTTTGCCAATTTTTCGTTATGCCTTTAAATTCGGTTTGACAATATGATCTGAAAAATACGCCATAATTCCTTCCAATGCAGACTTTAACAGGAATATTCTCCATATCAGACCCGCGCAGATACATTTCCAGATTCAGCTTTTGTCCCTGCTTGATCGAGATACTGCTTTGAGCGATGCCTGCAATGAAAGGACGATTATCGTTTTGATCCACTATGACCTTTGCCGAAAAATGTCCCACAAATGGATTATCTGTATCCAGATACAGGTCAGCAGAGGAATTTATCATTTCAGTGTCACCATGTGAATCGAGCCATCTATCAAACTGAGGCTGACCATAAATGATAGGCTCCCACCGGGGATATGCCCAGTTTGTTCCCGGAGGATAAATGCAGTTAGGCTGTAGTACTCCCGCAAAGTTTCTATCTACGATCTTCTCTGACCACATACCCGGTAATAGATCATTGAGGGGTTCCATAAAGTCACCATAGATCAATGGCGATATTTTATCTTTAAATACAGTATCTGATGATATAATTATCTGACCTGACATCGCTTGCCTCCGGTTGATGGATTTCTATTGATAAATAACACAACTATAAGACGATGATATTATCTCACAGATGAAAGTTTTTTTCAATGATAGTAGTTTTCGTCCAAGCATAAGAATCTTGTCCGTGATCTTTATCAGAGAAAAAACACAAAGAAAAACAAAGAAGATTAAAAGTTGAAGGTTAAAAGTTGAAAAGTTTGAATATCGCTTTCAACCTTAAACATTTAACTTTTAACTCATGATTCTTTGTGTCTTCGTGTCTTTGTGGTTATCTCTCCGCAGACGAGAAGTTTATGCTTGGAGTTTTCGTGCTTTCGTGGAAAAGATTATTGACAAATTAGAAGAAAACATATATCTTATTCTTTGATAACAAAAGTAACGATATGATTCATAAATGTTGAGTTTGAGGGGTTATTTCGTCCGCAAGAAATATCGGGATGGTTCAGAGAAGCGATGTTGGTTGTCAAGATTGAGTGGAATCAGGTCATTTATAGACTTTCCAGGGCTATTTAATTTATGAAATAAATTGTTATAAACTTTTGTTGATATAATTACGTCAATATAGGTCATAAAATCATCACTCTTTCTGACTTTTCAGAAATTATGAACTATCCGTGACCCTCTTATGTATTTCTATAGTCCATATATTGGCGAATTTAAGTCAAAGGTAGAAAAGTCAATGCTCAAGAAAGAATGAAGCACGCTCAAGAAACAAATGCTAACAAAGCGAAAACAAAGGAGAAAGAGAAGATGGCAGATAAGAAACCAAAGAAAGATGACAAAAAGAAACTAGCATCAAAACCAGCATCAAAGAAAGAACCACCAAAGGTAGCGGAAAAACCTGAAAAAGGAAAAGCGCCAGCCGCACCAAAGAAGAAAAAGTAATACTGATCTCGTGTTTATTAAGGCTGAGGAAACTCAGCCTTTTTTCTCTCCATCGCTTAATTGCTCTATATACTTGCCCCATTCACTTCTGGAGTTGCAGAATTTCTCTATTACTTCATCAATCCAATCCTCGAAATCATTATAAGAATCAAAGTCTTTTGGATCGGCTTTTGGAGGATTCTTTCCATTTAATATTGCTTTACCAAATTTAATCCAATCGCTTTGCCAATCTGCCATTGGATCGTCAACAGAACCAATAACACTAAAGTAAAACATATATCTAAAGAATGGTCTTTGAAGCGATGGTTTACCTATGAAAAGAGAGGGATAATCATTCAACATTGAACTCTGTTTGGATGTCACTTTTCCAACCATCAAATTCAAATGGCAAAAGTTCTAATATTTCGTCTGCTGTCATGCTATAAATATCATAAGTTCGAAGATACAGATTCCAGCAATCTGTTTCCAGCAATCTGTGCTTCGCTTCAATTGACCCCGCTAAAAACAGTTTTTTGGCTTGTCTAGCCAGTTCCAGCAGGTTCGAAGATTGCTCAAGCCAGTCGTATGTGCTCTGGCTTAATTTTGCCATCTGCTCACCGATCTGGACTATCTGGTCGTCTATCTCCTCCCTCAATTCATTATACATCTCACGGTCGTTTATCTGGTCATCTATCATCTTTCTGAAAAGCTTTCTCTTCTCCTGCTTCAGATGGGCAAGCTTGAGCCGCAGGCTTTTTGTTATCTTCTCCTGATATTCTTTGTCCTCGTTATATAATTCCACTAATCTTGCATGGATAAATTCAGATGTCTGCTTATCTATTCTTAGAGGGTCGAATACCCCGGCAAGCTGTATATCAAGTTGCTCCTCCCTTATATAAGGCTGACCGCATTTACCCATTGACTTGGTGCATCTGTAATAGATATGCCCCTTCTTCTTTTCCGCGGTGATGGAACACCCGCACTCACCGCAGGAGAGGAATCCCCTATAGGTGAAGACATGCTTTGTGCCATGCTTTCGCTGGGTCTTACCGTTAAGCCTGTCCTGGACCCTATCCCACAACTCCTTTGAGACCAGCGGCGTATGCTTACCTTCAATCAATTCACCGTTGTTTCTAAAGCGACCATAATAAAAGGGGCTCTTTAATATCCCCTCAATTGTGGTCTTGGATATGTGCCTGGAGTTATTCCTACTCCTGAACCCTTTGCTGTAGAGCTCCTTTGCCAACTCTTTAAGGGAGTAGCCCCCGTCTGGTGTCCTCTGATAATCCCTTTATCTTTGCCGACGCGATAGCCGTGTTCACGCCGATCATAATAATGATGTTTGATCATATATGGTTAAGGGCTGGGCAGGAGGGATTATATCCATTACTTTGAAGGTTCTTTTGAAGGTTCTGAGGGTCTCCCATCTTAGGATACGCTGCGGCAGGGAAAAATAAAAACAAACACTTAACCATGATGGGGGACCCTCTGAGCTTTCGATTGTATAAATAAAAAAGGATGCCGTTGTATAGGCATCCGCAGGACATTCACTTATGTCACGCTGGTGTAATCTTCAAGCGATCTCACAAAGATGAGCTTATCTTTCACTGCTTTGTAAAGCTCTATGTCCGCCGTCCAGAGATCGCATGCTCTTTCTTCGGCAAGGGCAACGTAAAATGCGTCATATAACCACCTAAGCCTAAATTGCTTGGCTATTTCCCATGACCGATCTAATAAATTCTGGGTTGGCAACATATGAACAGGAAATCTTTTCAGTTTTTCGAATGCTATATCACCGAGTTTGGCAGTAATCTCTCCGCTATATACCTTCTTCCTTACAGCGCCGTTCGTTTCAGCGTCAAAGAAATGAGGAGCGATCAAGCGTATTTCCATACTTAAAGCATCCGACATTAGAGCCATCGCATTTTCTGAAAGGTCTTCACTTACCACTGCCTTTACCACTACATTGGCATCAACACACCATTCCATTCATTACTCTCCTATCGGTTTGCTCTTTCTTCCCGCATTTCACGGATGATCTGCACGCTGTCCGTTGTCTTCGGCATCTGCTTACGAAGTTCGCTGCACTCATCAAGCAATCTTCTA
>Ga0315282_10008341_pt1 | contig 16797 bp, 15 predicted proteins | sample YL17G07_20_MG_FD_203693 | JGI IMG/M metagenome (GOLD analysis project Ga0315282, IMG submission 203693) | Sediment microbial communities from Yellowstone Lake, YNP, Wyoming, USA - YL17G07_20 | ecosystem: Environmental > Aquatic > Freshwater > Lake > Sediment | place: USA: Wyoming | collected...
ACGAACTCGGCTCTTACATGTTGCAGACCATATACCGACCAGGACATAATCACACCTCCATGTGAGAATAGTGTTACCTATGTCCTGATAATAACATGTTACCAATGTACTGAGCTCGCACCCCGAGGATAGCCCCGGGGATGACTCCGAGGGTAGCTCCGGGGACGGCTCGGAGGATAGCCCCGGGGACGGCCCGGGAAATAGCATCCCGGACGGCCCGGAAGATAGCCCCCCGGATGGCCCGGAGGATAGCCCTCCGGACGGCCCGGAGGACAACCCCCGGGACGGCCCGGGGGATTATCCCCCGGGTGACCCGGGGGGCCTAGGCCGGATTCCGCCCATGCCCCTGATAATGCGGTGGTTAGGCCCGGTTTTCTACTTGACTCTGAGTTGTCATAGTTGTAATGTTAGAATGTGGCTAAACGCACAAAGGATTCGCTCTGGTTCCCTGAGAAACTGGGCCGGAGCCTGGTCGAGTTGCGCCGGCAGAGGGGTCTGACTCAGCAGCAGCTTGCGTGATTCAGGTCGTCAACGAGCATGGGTTCGACCTGGGCGGAGAGTTCAGGCAGATTCTGCTTCAGAGTCACGCGCGCAAGGTCTGGGGGGTACTGGGCCGGACCAAGGGCAAGCCGGAGGAGCGGGCGCGGCTAATTGCCGAGGCCGAGGACAAGTTCCTGCGGCAGGACGTGGTCTTGCCCGAGGTCGTGCGGGTCGTGGATGAGGCGGTGGAGGCGCTGTACCGGCAGGTTGAGGAGCACGGCCCGGGCGAAGCCAAGACCGGAAGTAACCGCAGATGAACACCGATGAACGCAGATTCCTTTTCAGACCCTATCCGTGTAGTCTGCGTAATCTGCGGTTCTCTGCGTCTCTGTGGTTCCATGTCGGATTCCGGGTTGCCCGGCCTTCCTTGACACAGGCCGGTTTTCCTCTATCCTGACTGTCGCCATATGATGAAGCGAAGAAGAACTGTCGCCCGCAAGAAAACCTGCTACTTCTGCGACAAGAGCATTGCCCACATCGACTACCGGAGCCCGAACCTGCGCGATTTCCTGACCGAAAAGGGCAAGATAGTATCGAGCAAGTTCTCCGGCGTCTGCGCCCGGCACCAGCGCCGGCTCGCCCGCGCGATCAAGACCGCCCGGTCCATGGCGCTATTGCCCTACAACCCATAGATGAAGGTCATACTGCTGTCCGACATCGAACGGGTCGGCGACCGGGGTCAGGTCGTCAACGTGCGGGACGGCTATGCTCGCAACTACCTGTTCCCCAGGAAGCTGGCGCTCGCGGCCTCGCCGGCCCAGATGAAACAGCTCGACTCCATCAAATCCCAGCTCGCCTCAAGGGATGCCAAGATAACCAAACGGCTCACCGACCTCGCCGGCCGCTTGGGCCTTGTATCGGTGAAGACGACGATTAAGATGGGCCAGGAGGGCGCGTTCGGCGCTATCACCAACGCCGACATCGCCGCGCTCCTGGCAAACGAAGGCCACGAAGTCGACAAACGCTCCATCGTCCTTGCCGAACCGATCAAGGGCCCCGGGGTGTACGACGTACCAATCAAGCTCGGTCATGAGGTCACGGCGACCGTCAAGCTCTGGGTCGCCGAAGAACCTGCATGATCGAGGTCCGCGTCGAAGGTCTCCTGCTCGATAACGTCAACAACTCGCCGGTCGTGTTGCTGCGCGAGGCTGACGGGGACCGGGTTCTGCCGATATTCATCGGACCTCTCGAGGCGTCGGCCATCGCCTACGCCCTTGAGAAGACGAAGTTTCCGCGGCCGCTGACCCTGGACCTGATGCGGCTGATTGTCGAAGGCCTGGGCGGCAGTCTGCGCCGGGTCATCATCACAAAGATTGAAAGCGACACCTACTTCGCCGAGCTCATAGTCGAAGTCGGCGACCGGCTCGTGACAATCGACGCTCGACCGTCTGACTCAGTGGGCCTGGCTCTGCGTGCGTCGGCGCCGATTTTCGTCGACGAGGCGGTAATGGACAAGGCCGGGCAGTGGATATCGCCCGCCGACGAAGAGAGACTGCAGGAACTGCGTTTGAAAATGCGCAACATCAATCCCGAGGATTTCGGCAACTACCGGATGTAGACCGTGACCGACATCAGCGGACTGACCCGGGGAATAGACCGGCTTGAAACTGAACCCGAGCTCAGGGCCAGACTTGAAGCCGCACAGAGGGCCGGCCGGCCGCTGCGCGTGAAACTGGGCATCGACGCATCCGGCCCGGACATTCACCTGGGCTTCGCCGTGCCGCTGCGCAAGCTGCGCCAGTTCCAGGACGCGGGCCACGTCGCCGTGCTCATTGTGGGCGACTTCACGGGCAGAATCGGCGACCCGACCGGACGCTCAAAGACCCGGCCCCAGCTCACCGATGCCGAGGTCCGCGCCAACGTCGAGCGCTACAAGGAACAGGTCTTCAAGATTCTGCGGCCCGACCGGTGCGAGTTCCGCTTTAACTCCGAGTGGTCCGACCCGCTGCGCGGCCCGGACATCATCAGGATCGCGTCCAAGTATACGGTGGCCCGAATCATTGAGCGCGAAGACTTCAGGAAACGGCTGGACCGCGGCATACCGATACACGTGCACGAACTGCTCTATCCGCTGTTCCAGGGCTATGACTCGGTCGCGGTCGAGGCCGACGTCGAACTGGGCGGAGCCGACCAGTACTGGAACCTGCTCGTGGGCCGCGAGCTGCAGCGCGAGTTCGGCCAGGAGCCGCAGGTAGTGATGACCATGCCCCTGCTCGTCGGCTTGGACGGCGGCCAGAAGATGTCGAAATCCTACGGCAACTATGTCGGCATAAATGAGTCGCCGCGCGAGATGTTCGGCAAGCTGATGTCCATCCAGGACTCGGTAATGCTCGACTACTTCCGCCTCTGTACCGACCGGCCTGAATCTGAAATAGCCGTGCTCCAGCGGCGGCTCGGTGCCGGCGAGAACCCGCGCGATATCAAGGCCGAACTGGCGAAAGACGTCATCACCCTCTACCACTCCCGCGCCGCGGCCGATGAAGCCGCGGCCGAGTTCGACCGCGTATTCAGGGAGAAGCAGACTCCCGACGAGATGCCGGAGTACCGCGTACCGGCTGCCGGTGCCGGTATCATCGACATCGTCGTCGGCGCCGGGCTGCTGCCGTCGAAGAGCGAAGCCCGACGCAAGCTTCAGGAAGGCGCGGTCTACCTTGACGGCGAGCGCATCACCGACGCGGCGCTGCTGGTCACAGTCGAGACTCCGCTCATCCTCAAAGTCGGCAAGCGCCGTTTCCTGCGCCTCGTGCGCGATTGACTGCCGCCTCAAAGCAGGCCTGCCTTGACACCAACAGGCACCATTCTACAATCCTAGCAAAGGAGACCATTGATGAACCCAGACGATAGACAAGCACCCCAGGGCCCGCCGGTACAGATTGAAATCGGCGAGAAGGAATCCGAGGGTGTTTATTCGAATTTCGTGCTGATAGCCCACTCGGCATCCGAGTTTATTATCGATTTTGCCCGCATCCTGCCCGGCCTGCCCAAGGCCAAGGTGTTCTCGCGCATCGTCATGACCCCACAGCACGCGCTGCTGCTCCACAACGCGCTGGCTGACAACATCAAGAAGTACGAGGAACGCTTCGGCAAGATCAAGCTGCAAGGCAAGGGAGAGGAAGTCGCCAAGAACCTTGGCTTCTAGACCGGTTCCGGGCCTGCCCGCGGAGAGTCTGACTCGGAACCCCGGGCATCGGATGCCCGGAATCCGGGGCCGCCCCGGAAGCCCCCGTCCGGATTTCGGACTCCCGAAGGGACTCCCGGCGTCGGACGCCGGGCAAAGGCAACTGCTCGAACGGCTGGGACGCGTGGCGACAAAGTTGGGCACGCGCGCCTTCCTCGTGGGCGGGCCGGTCCGTGACCTGTTGCTCGGTCGTGCGAGTCCGGACCTGGATGTCGCGGTCGAGGCAAGCAGCCGCGAGTTCGGCAAGGTCGTCGCCCTTGAACTGGGCGGCCGGTTTCTCTTCCACAGCCGCTTTCTGACCGGGACGGTAACTCTTCCTGATTCCAGCCACATCGACATAACCCGCACACGCACCGAGTCTTACACCCGGCCCGCGGTCTTGCCCCGGGTCCGGCCGGCGCACATCAGACAGGACCTTTTCCGCCGTGATTTCACCATGAACGCGATGGCCTTGGAGCTTGCGCCCCGCAGCTTCGGCCGCATCATCGACCCGTGCAACGGTCAGATCGACCTTTCCCGCCGGATCGTCCGCGTGCTGCACGACCGCAGCTTCGTCGACGACCCCACGCGTATTTTCCGCTGTGTCAGGTTCGCGGTCCGCTTCGGCTTCGAAATCGAGGAACGCACGCTCAGACTCATGCGCGAGGCCGTTGCACTGAGGTACGCGTCGCTGCTCACGCCCGAACGCGCACTCTGGGAGCTCAGGCTCACCTGTGCCGAGCCGCTCGTCCTTCAGATGGTCGAAGCACTGGTGAAGGAAAACGTGCTCCAGTCGACGTGGGAGTGGACGCCGCCCGAATCTCTGCTGCCCGGCCTTGCCCGACTGGTGCAGTCCCGTGCCGCGCCCGACCTGATTTTCCTATTCCTGCTGAGCACCCTGCCTGTCACCGACCGCTTTCCTGTCCGCAGGGAGGAACGAGATGCCGCGGACGCGCTCAACGCCTTCGGAGCGACCCGCGCCCGGCTCGCACGCGCCTGCAAACCCGGCGCCGTCTACCGACTGCTGCACCCTATCCCCGAGCCCGCGCTCAAGATTCTTGCCGCGCTCGAGCCCGTCCGGGTCAGCCGCCACATCAAAGACCAGCTTCGTGTCTTCAGCCACACGCGGCCCGAGCTGACCGGCCGGGACCTCCGGGCCCTGGGAGTCGAACCCGGCCCGCGCTATCGCGCGATACTCGAGCGTCTGCTGTATGCCCGTCTCGACGGCCGCGTCCGGTCCAGGGAAGATGAACTCAGACTCTGCCGGCGGATGCTGGGCGCCGGGAAACGCTGATGCCCAACGTCCAGAGCCTGATACTCTCCGCGCCCGCGATACTCTTCGGCCTGACCATTCATGAATTCAGCCACGGCTACGTTGCCTGGAGACTCGGGGACCCCACGGCACGGATGATGGGCCGTCTGACTCTGAACCCGATCAAACACCTTGACCCGATCGGCACGATAGCTCTCTTCCTTTTCCGGTTCGGTTGGGCCAAGCCCGTGCCCATCGACCCGACGCATTTCCGCCACCCCACGCGGGACATGGCCATATCTTCGCTGGCAGGCCCGGGCTCGAACTTCCTGACCGCGGCCGTCACCGGCGTCGTCGTCCGCATCCTCGACGCCGCCGGCGTGACCGGCTTTCTCTGGTGGCTCGCCGTCTACTTCGTGATGTTCAACCTCATCCTGTGCTTCTTCAACCTGATTCCCATCCCACCGCTTGACGGGTCGCGGCTGCTGTACCATCTCCTGCCTCACGGCCTCGCGGAACGCTACGCCCGGATGGAACGGTACGGCTTCCTGGTTCTGATTGCCGTCATCGTTCTGGGCCAGGCGACGGGGATATCACTGTTCAGCATCTACTTGGGCCCGATACTCCGGGTATTCGGCTTCATACTTGCCGGCCACCCGCTGGGCTGAGATGGACACAAGACGCAGGTCGGAGAGGCCTTCTTCCGGTCGCGGCACGCGGGTTGTCGTTGCCATCATCATCGCCGTAGTGATTCTCTTCACCGCGGTCAGCGTCGGCTCGTACGTCTTCGGACTTGACACGCCGACGACCAACTACGGCGGCATCCTCGGCTCGTACCTTGCCCGCGGACTCTACTTCGCTCTGGGCAAGGCCAGCCTGGTCATTCCTGTCCTTTTGGGCGCCGCGGCGCTGATCAGCATCGGCCGAAAGCGGAACTGGCGCAGGTTCGCGAGCGTCTGCGTCCTGAGCGCCGGGCTTTTCACGGCCGGCAGCCTGCTCGACTTTCACGCCCTGGCGGTCAGCGCCGAGACCAACTTCGGCGGTTGGACCGGTCTGTTCCTCGGCCGTGAGCTCTCGCGCTTGTTCGGCATCAGCGCCTATGCCTTGCCGGCGCTGGCGATGTACTGGGGATTCGCGATGTGGTTCCGCGCTCCGCTGGTCAGGGACCTTGTCCAGTCGACGTTCATCGTGCTCATCGGCCTGTTCCTGGAGCTCTTCGTCGCCTATTTCGGCGGACCGGTTTACGTTTCCGGCCCGCCCGGCTCAAGAGGCGGCTTCCCGGCCGCAGGCACGGCCGGATTGGGTCTGTGCTCGGGGCTGAAGGTCCTGCTCGGCCCGGTCGGCAGCCTGATTGCGCTGCTTGCCGGGGCGCTCATAATGGTCGCAGTCTTTACAACTGTCCGGCTGCCGGAACTCGGCTGGCTGCGCGCCATCGTGGCCGCGCTCGTGAACCAGATACGCCGAGCAGCCGGAAAGCCGTCGCCGACCGAACCGCTCGAGGTCGAGCCCGGCCTGCCTTCTGCTCCCTCCGAACTCCGGCCCGGGCCGTCGCTTGCGCCCGAAGTGAAACCAGCGCTCGAGCCCGGGAGCAAACCCGGGGAGCAACGACCTGCCGAGAGACCGCGTCGTCTGCCAGCCGCGCCCAGATTCGACCTGAGCGGGTTCCAGACCGAGTTCCTCGCCCAACTGGACCGGCCCGGCGAAAAAGACCGTGTGTCCAAGGACCGGCGGGAGTCCGAGCAGGAGGCGGACCTGCTGCTGGACAAGCTGCGCCAGTTCGGAATAGACGGCCGGATATCGGACATCCTCTCCGGCCCGATGGTCACGCGTTTCGAACTCGAACCGGCCCCGGGCGTGAAGATCATGAGCATAGCCAGCCGGGCCGATGATATCTCCCTGGCGCTGGCGGCCGAGCGAGTCCGCATCCTTGCGCCAATACCCGGCAAGAACGCGGTCGGCATCGAGATTCCGAACAAGGACCGCCGCACCGTATACCTGCGTGAGGTTCTGACCAGCGAACCGTTCCGCGAGGAGCGTTCGCCCCTCGGGTTTGCCCTGGGCACGACGATTACGGGCGAGCCGACGTCCGCGGACCTGCGCGTGATGCCGCACGTTCTCATCGCCGGGACTACCGGCTCGGGCAAGTCGGTCTGTATCAACTCGATGATTGCTTCGATTATATACCGCTCGTCGCCGCAGGACGTCCGGTTCCTGACTATCGACCCGAAGCAACTCGAGTTGCCGGTTTACAACCCGATACCCCACCTGCTGGGTATGACTACGACCGACCCGGACCGGGCGGTCAAAGGCCTGGCCCGCATCGTGGACATCATGGAAGCGCGCTATGGCGAGTTTGCCAACATCGGCGTGCGCGACATCGTCGGGTACAACGCGCGCGCCCGGCAAGAGGGATTCGCCGCAAAGCCCTATATTGTGGTGGTCATTGATGAACTCGCCGACCTGATGCTCCGGGCGCCCAACGAGATCGAGGAGCGCATCACCCGCCTGGCCCAGATGTCGCGCGCCGTCGGCATCCATCTCGTCCTTGCTACCCAGCGGCCGTCGGTGGACGTCATCACCGGCCTGATAAAGGCCAACTTCCCGTGCCGGATTGCTTTCCAGGTTGCATCCAAGACCGACTCGCGCACGATTCTCGACATGAACGGCGCCGAGTCGCTGCTGGGCCGCGGGGACATGCTCTTCCTGCCGCCGGGCAAGGGCGAGCCGGTCCGCCTGCACGGCTCGTTCGTGTCGGACCGCGCCGCCAAGCGCATCGTTGACCTCTGGGCGCGGACGTACCTTGCCGAGCTCCTTGCCGGCGTCGTCGAGAACCCCGCTGAGAAGGCGCGGCAGATTGTCGAGCTCGACGTGGTCGACGTCCTGTACGACAAAGAACGCTCCGGCATCAAGCGCAAGCTCGAGGACCTCCGCACCATACTGCCGGAAGAGGCTGTTGACAACCTGATGAGCCGTCGCTACCATGACCTTTTACCCGAGGAGAGCCCTGAGACACTGGCAGAACGTCAACGGACCCAGGATGAAGACCGCGAATTGGACGACAAGTTCGTCGAGGCGGCCCAAATCGTAGTCCGGCACCGCGAGGCGTCGGTCTCGATGCTTCAGCGCCGCCTGGACATCGGCTGGGCCCGGGCCGGCCGCATAATCGACCAACTGGAGCAGGCCGGAATCGTCGGTCCCTACGTCGGGTCCAAATCAAGGAAAGTACTTGTCGACAGTGAAATGAATCTGCAGAAACTTCTGTCCGAGCTCCGCGGCGAGCAGCAATGATTGAGCGGAAGACCGTACTGACCTGGGTTCACCACCTTGCCGAGATCATCCCGTGCCGGACCCACGAGGACGTCGCCCGGTTCATCAAGTCGAAGTCCGAGGCCAAGATCGTCATGCCCAGACCCGAGGTCCAGATAGGCGACCACTGGTTCTCAATCCGGCGCTACCGCGACGCCGTCAGCAACGAAGACATCCTCGAGGTCTACATCGGCAACAGGGAATCCGGCGAGGAGTACATGGGCTACGACCGCATCGACCCGCGCTGGCACGATGCCGAGGGAAGGGACATGAAGCGCTGGGAAATCACCCGCGCGTACATGCGGCCCAGATACCGGGGCCAGAACTACTCGCTCTTCATGGTCGAGCTGGCCATGGCCCTGGCGCGCAAGAATCGCGCCCGCTCGGTCGTCGCCTACCCGCGTCACGTAGCCATGCTCGTGACATTGCTCCACTACGGCTTCAGTACCATTGAAGGCGGCTACGACACAACCCTGCAGCGCATCTTCAGGCAGGGAAAGCGATGGTACGGCACGAACGCGGCCCAGCGCCGGTTGTACTACGCCCAGGAGTTCCGGCCCTTCATCCAGGACGGGAGCTTCATCATGGAAAAGAGCGTGAGGAAGCCGGGAATCTGGAGCTACCTGATGCAGAAGGTTTGACCCGGCCTTGAGTCCTGGACGGCAAGGCACTGCCGCAGCCGGCTCGCGCCGATGATGCCCGCATCGCCGCCCAGTTCCGACAGCACGATGTCCAGCCTCCGCCCCGGAAACATCTGAACCCGGCTGAATACGGTCTTGCGCACCGCCTTCAGCAACGGCAGTCCCATCCTGCTGACCCCGCCGCCCATGACGATGCGCTCCGGGTCGATGAGCTGCACCGCGCTGGCCAGCCCGAGCCCGAGATAGTAGCCGGTCTCTTCAACCAAATCCAGCGCCAGCCTGTCACCCTTGCGCGCCGCCTGCCCGATTTCCCGGGGCGTTATCCTGGCGAAGTCACCGCGGGCCAGTTCAAAGATCATGCTCGGCCCGTCAGGGCTCATGCCGGCGAACAGCGCCGTCTGGTTTCGGTGCGACTGCAAACGCCTCAACTGGGCGCGGATGCGCTTCCGCGCCCGGTCAACAAGATATGCGGCCCCGACGTACCTCTCGACGCAGCCATGACCTCCGCAGAGGCAGGCCGGCCCGTTGCCGAAGACCGTCATGTGTCCAGCTTCGCCCGCCGCGTGGTTCGCGCCCAGCAGCAGTCTGCCCCCTGAGATGATGCCCCCGCCGACACCGGTTCCCAGGGTGACGCAGAACAGGTCCCGCGTGCCTTTGCCCGCGCCGTGCGTCCACTCGCCCAGCGCCACGGCGTTCACGTCATTGGCGCAGTAGACCTCGGTTCCCGTCAGGCGTTCGAGGATGGCCTTGACCGGAGTCCCGTTCCAGCCGGGCAGGTTCGGCGGCACGCGCACGATTCCGTGCACGTGGTCCACGAGCCCGGCAATGCCTATGCCGATGGACCGCAAGCGCCTCTTGCCGCGCAACTCGACAATCGCATCCGCCACGCGCTCCAGGGCCTGCCTCGGCCCCTTCCGTGCACGGGTGGCCAGCATCCGGCGGGCGAGCACCTTACCGCGCCCGCCGACCAGACCTAACTTGATGTTGGTCGCGCCGAGGTCTATCCCGACGTCGTAGGACATGGATTACGAGCGCCGGTACAGCGCGTGCAGGACTCCTTCGTAGGCCGGGCTCATCTCGACCCCGCGTCGCATCGTCACCTGCCGTGCATTTGCCAGGACGTCCCCCCACTTCCAGCATCGTGTCTTGCCCCATCCGAACGCCGGAATCTCCTTCGGCGACAACCCCGGCTCGAACCAGTTGGCGAACGTACCGATCCGCGTCCCGGTGTTAATGAGCGAGCCGATGGCGGTCTTCGCATGGTCGCCGATGAAGCAGCCGACTTTCAGCCGGCCGGTTTCGACCGGCCTGCCGTCATAGAACACCTGCACCGGCTGATACGCGTTCTTAAGGTCGGAGTTCGTGGTCAGGGCGCCCAGGTTCACCCATTCGCCGATGAAGCTGTGGCCGATGAACCCGTCATGATGCTTGTTCGCGTACCCCTGGAACACGCTCGCCTCGACCTCGCCGCCGATGCGGCAATGCGGCCCGAAACTGCATCCCGGTCGCACCCTCGCGCCATCAATCACCGTGCCCGGTCCGATGAAGCACGGCCCTTCGACGAAGCTGCCCGGCCGGATTGCGGCGCTCCGGTCCAGGAAGACCGGCCCGGTTTCGGTGCTCACCACCGCGCCCGGCCAGACCCTGGCTCCGGGCCCGATGCGCAGCTTCTTCCGGTTGCCGACAACCGCGATGGCTCGGGACGAACGCGACCCGGAACCCAATCCGCACTCGCGTTCCAGCTCTCCGGGCGTGAGTTCCACAAGGTCCCAGGGGTATCGGACGACCCGTGCCTTCACCTGCTCTTCAGGGATGCTCGCCTTCAGGCGTCTGAGCGAGCTCAGTTCGGCAGCGCCCTTGGCGCGCAGCCTGAACCCGACGACCTCCTCACCGACGAGCAGCACCGACTCGCGCCCGCGGGCCGGCACCGGTTCGTCGAATATGGCCCGCGCCGACAGGAATAGCCCGGCCTGCTCGACCGGCACATTCGTCCGGCAGTCCGGGTGAGCCTCAGCCGCCACGCCCTTGAGCCCATCGCGCACCCAGAGGAACACGTCCTCCTTCGGGTACAACCGCCGGACTTTCTGAAGCAAAGTAAGCCGGCCGCAGCGGAGGTCGAACGCGGGCCGCAGGTCAACCAGCGGCGAAAGCCTCTCCAGGCCTTCGCCTTCGTATACGCAAATCACAGGGCTAGGATATTGACCCCTGCCACCAAGTCAAGGCATACGCCGACGACGCGGCCGCGGGGCTGACGCACGGCGCACGCATCAGGCGGGTCGGGAGGATGGATTTTCGGCCGGAACGTCGGAACCGGTCAGGTCGTGGCGCCGCGGTACGTCGCCGATGCGACGGCGATGAGGTAGTTCGTAATCACCGGCCGTTCGCGCTCGTACCTCAGTATGACGGCGGCGGTCCAGAGCTCGGCTGACGGCCCGGGCAGGTCCAGTTGCAGCACCGCGGAACCCTGCTGCTGACTCTCGGCTGAACGGTGCATGTTGAACGTAGACAGCTTGAGGTTCTCCACGCTCTTGGAAAAGTCCGGCGCCTTATTGTTCGGCCAGGCGGCAAACATCACGAGGCACGAGTCGTTCACTTCCAGAGACCAGTCATAGAGCAGGAGCAGACGTTGTCCTGAACCGGGCAGAAAAGGCGCGGCACCCACCAGTCTGACTTTCTCCGGAAAGGGACCGGGAACTTCGGCGCGACCCGCAATCGGCCGGGCCGTCTCAACCCAGTCCGGCGTGGACCGGGGCTGGACCTTGGACTTGGACTCTTCCGCACGAGGATCCGCAGTGATGGTTATTTCGATGGCCGGCGCTTCGGCCTTGTCCGGGGTCGTGGGCAGCGTGGCGACCCATTCGTCGAAGTCCTGGGTGCCCATCTCGCGGGCATGCTGCGGGCACATCTGAAGCAGATTTTCTACCGAGAGCCTGCCTCCTTTGAGAAGGGGCCGGCGCCTAACCAGCGTCTTGTACTCGTGATAACAGCCGCGGACTGAACAGACCGTGCCGCGCAGCCCGATGACCGTCTCCTCCATCTCCTTGGGCCAGCGGTCCCCGCTGACGTAAGCAGCGTGGTCTTCGCTGGGCATGGGCGGGTAGTGGTGGCTCCGGCACCCGGGGCAGACATGCTCGTGCTGGACATCGGCCCAGTCGGCCTGGAGTTCCCGCCTGCAGTCAGGACATCGGTAGTGCCATATCATCTCATGCTGCTCCAGAAGAAGGTGGTTTCAGCATCCCGCAACACGACAACATAATGCGGCACAGCCGTCGCCTTGTCAAGAATGCGTGAAAGTCGCCGGCTCCAGCGCCCCGCTCTCACCGGACCATCAGTTCAGGTAACGACTCTCGCCTGCCGGTGTTCCGGCTGGAGCATCTCTTCGGACCACCGGTAGTAGGACGACTTCTCGCCCATGTCCCGGTTCGTGACGACGCACGCATTGCCGTCACGGTCAATCGCGTGAATCACGAGCGCGCCCTGCTGCCCGCCCCGAAGCGCCCCGAGGTCGCGCACCGCCTTCTGGCAAGCCTCCTCCACCGATGCCCCCGCCTTCATGTAGAGCACGACCGAGCGCGGCGTCCCCGCTCTCAGCGCCATCTCGCCCGTGTGGGTGCAGGCGCACGCGCCGCAGCCGCTGTCCGCATACAGGCCCGCACCGACAACCGGCGTGTCGCCCAGCCGGCCCGGGTACCCCATGGGCCAACCCGAAGTGCTTGCCCCTGCGGCAATCCGGCCGTTGGCATCCCGAACCAGGAACACGACGGTGCCGCCCGAGCCGAACTCCTTCGCCGACTCCCATGCATAGCCGGTCAGAGCCGCACGTGAAACGGCACCGCGCACGTCTGCCGGCGCGTGCTTTTCCATCCACCCCTCATACCTGCGCCGCGCGTCCGGCGTCAGCATCTCCGCCCGCTCCGCGCCAATCTCGTCGGCAAAACGGTGCGCACCATCGCCCACCAGCATGACGTGGGGCAACCGTTCCATCACCTGCCGCGCGACCGAAATAGCGTGCAGATAATCCTTCAGATACCCGACCGAGCCGGCCCGCAACGTCTCGCCATCCATGATAGCCGCATCGCACGCCACTTCGCCCAGCAGGTTCGGCGAACCGCCCCTGCCAACGGAATCGACGCTCGGTTCCGCCTCCACCGGCCGGATGCCCGACTCGACAACGTCCAGCGCCGGCCTTGAGCTCTCCAGCGCCTCCCGCGCCGCCTCGAGCCCGGGCCAGCCCTCACAGTTCGTCAGGAACATCATCGGGATAATGAAAGTAGCATAGCCGGACCCGAGGTCAACCTGCGCGGGCCGGCTCCCGCAGCCACTCGAACACGGCAAGAATGCCCGCGATGTCCGGATCGATACCCAGCGTGCCCACCATCTGCAGACGAATCTTCAGCGACTTCTGATAGATCTCGCTCAACGCAACCCTGTGCCTGAGATGGCGATGCCCGCTGCCCTATCGTCGCCGTGAATGGGGCCGTCGTATGGGTTGATCCATTTCTGTTCCCGGAGCGGCAGCGCCGCCACCAGCAGGACTAGAGCTTCCAACCGTATTCGAGTTTCAATCGCACATCAGCTTCCTCAGGTCAAGAACCCGTGTCCAGCCGCGTCGACGAACACCGCTGGGCAGGGCCATTGTGCCGCTGCAAACTGCGGACCAACGTCGTCGGCGCGAGCAGGGACATCGGAGAGCGAGCAGATGGTTCTGCGATACCGACTTCGTCGCGCGCAACGTGGGCCATCCGGCCACCGAGATGTTCGACGTACGGCACACCGCCGTCTGGAACCAACTGAAGAACACGTGACGTTCTCGTTTCCGGAGTTCACGCGGTGAAACTGTCGGCCGTCCGCCATCCCGGGTTTGATGTCTGCTGCCTTTGGTCCGCGCTTGCCGCCTCGGTTCGTCTCGCCGGCCGAGGCGCGGTTCTACTTCCCGCTGCGCGAGATGCCGTGTTTGCGCATCAGGCGGTAGAATTGGGTGCGGCTGCAGCCCGAGAGTTCGGCAGCGCGGGTGACGTCCCAGCCGGACTTGTTCAGGCACTCGAGCAGGTGCGTTTTCTCGGATTCGGGGCCAACCGGGCCGGACTCGGAGAGGATCGCGGAAGGCAGGTCAGCCGGAAGGATGATATTGCCCGAGGCGAGAATCACGGCCCGCTCGATTACCTGCTGGAGCTCGCGGATGTTGCCCGGCCACGAGCAGCGTCTGAACCGGTCGAGGACCTCGGGGCTGGCACCGGCCACGCTTCGGCCGAATTCCTGGCTGCTCGCGGTTATGAGCCGCTTTACGAGGTCCGGGATGTCTTCGGTGCGCTCGCGCAAGGGCGGCAGGCAGAGTTCGACGACGCTGAGCCGGCGGTACAGCTCGGTGTTAAAGGCACCGCGCTGCATCAGGGCGGCCAGGTCCCGGCTGGTCGCCGCGACGACCCTCACGTCAACCGGGATGGGTGCCTTGCCGCCGACCGGTTCCACCGACTTGTCCTGAAGCTCGCGCAGGAGCCGGGACTGAACCGCCGGGCCCATGTCGCCGATTTCGTCCAGGAAGATAGTGCCGCCTTCGGCGCGCTCGAAGCTGCCCTTGCGTGCCGCGCCTTCGGCGGCGTCGGCGATGCCGAAGAGCTCGGTTTCAAGCAGTTCCCCGGGAAGGGCGCAGTTGACCGCCACGAACGGCTTGTCCCTTCTGCCGCCGGACTCGTGCAGGGCACGGGCGACGAGTTCTTTGCCCGTGCCGCTTTCCCCGCGGATGAGCACCGGCAAGTCCGCGGACGCGACGCGGGAGACCGCCCCGAGGACCTTGAGCATGAGCGGATTCGGACCGATGACTCCATGATAGCGCAGGCCCGCGAGGTCCGGCCGGTCCTCGACGGCCCGGAGCGCGGTCTCGGCGGTTCTTCGGACCGCGGGCGCCAGGAGGTTCGCGATCGTGTCAAGTATCATGGGACTGTGGTCGAACTCGATGGGCTCGGCGCGGTCCAGGTAGATGCTGGCGAGCTCGGTGCCGCCGGTCTGAACTGGCCAGCTCAGCGCGGTCGGAGTGCTTGTGTCCCTTTGGTTCGGGCTCATGGCCCGGGCCCGGGCAAGGTCAGGCGCGCCCTGGATGACGACCGGTCGGCCGCCGGAGAGGACTGCGGCGCCGTCGAAGAGCAGGGCTTCGCGCAGAAGCCTGAGCGCCTGGTCGAGAAGGAGCGCCGGCTCAAGTCCCAGCAGGGCAAGGCCGGACATTCCCTGGAGCAGAGCGACGTCGCTGTCGGCACGCACATCCTGCCGGAAGAGGAGCCGGTTGATCTCTCCGGCCTCGGCCACGATTGATAGTTTGCGGAAGACGCGGGCTGCGGCCTTGAGGTGGGTGCGGGCTTCTTCCTTTCTGTCCTGGGCCAAAAGGAAGCGCCCGTAGTGGAAGCGGGTCTCGGCGAGCTCGTAGCTCTCCTCGGAATCCTGGAGCAGGGCCATCGCTTCCTCGAACGCGCGGCATGCGTCGCCGGCCGCGCCCTGCGCCGCGAGAATCAGCCCCCGGACGCGCAGCGCTTGGCTCTCCTCGCGCCGGGCGCCGATTTTCCGCGTCACTGCCAGCGCCCTTTCGTCCAGCTTCCAAGCGCTGTCCAGCGCGTTCTCGGACAGGCACAGCTCGGCCGCGCGCCAGCATACAATCGCGACTTCCCGCGCGCTGTTGGCCTGCTCCGCCAGTTTCAGGGCCCGGTCGTAGGCGTCGCTGGCGCCGGCGAAGTCGCCCTGGCGGTGAAAGGCCTGGCCGAGGTTGATGAGCGTCTCGCGCAGCATGACCGGCGAGCGCCCGGCCGGGCGCTGGGACTGAATCACTCGCCTGAACACGTCAACGGCCTTCACCAGCTTGTCACGACGCAGGAAGATCTCGCCCAGTGAGTTGTAGACGTTGGCGTGGAGGTCGGCGATGCCCGGCACGTCCTCGATAGCCAGCACGCGGTAATATGATTCAACGGCGTCTTCCCAGCGGCCGAGCTCCTGCAGGGCCCAGCCGACGTTGAAGCTGGTCACGCTGCGGCTTTCTTTGTCGCCGAGCTCGTCGGCCAGGCGGAGCGATTCTTGATAGTACGCGAGCGCCTCGCCGACCTTGCCCTGAAGGCCGCAGACGTTTCCGAGCTGGTTGAGGACTGCCTGTTCGCCGTGGAGAAAGCCATCCGAGCGCCAGAGGGTGCGGCTCTGCTCGTAGCACTCGCGCGCCCGGGCGTAGTCGCCGCGGTCGGCGTGGATGCCGCCGGAAACGTAGTGGTACGACGCTTGAAGGCGGACGTTCCCTGAGGCCTCTCCCGCCTCTTTGATGCAGGCGGCGAACTCGAAGGCGGCGGCCGAGTCACCGTTCCTGGTGCAGGCCTCAGCCATGAGTTTCGCCACGTGCGCCATCTCCTCGTAGCTTTGGGTTTCGCGGGCGAGCTGGATGGCCTGCTCTGTGCAGGTGCGGGCTTCGGCGGGGGCGGTGGCGATGAGGGTCGTGCTCAGTTCGACGAGAAGCCGGAGCCGCTCCGAAGGAGATGCCGCTCCGGCCAGGCTCGCTTTCAGCGCCTGGGCTCTTTCTTCCTCTGTCGTGGGCATCGAGTAGCTCATCATAGGTGCCGGCAGATGGCTGTCAAGCTGAGCCCGCGGGTTCCCAAGTCGGCGCTTGACACGCGGCTGCCCCCGGCTATAACCTTACCCAGAAGGTTCAGGATGGCCGATGCGCGCCTGAGCGCGCTCGCGGCGCTGGGTCTGGTCCTTCAGCGCTGGGACCGGATGTAGCAGTCCGCCGGGTCATTGGGCCGAATCATCAACTAGAAGTCCGGCCGGAAACCGGGGGTCTGGGGCACGCGACCCCGAGCAAACGCGGTGCGGCCGAAGCCTTGTCGCCGTTTCACCTCGCCGATGAGACTTGGCACGAGAAACAGGAGGAAAGT
>Ga0315282_10008342_pt1 | contig 16795 bp, 25 predicted proteins | sample YL17G07_20_MG_FD_203693 | JGI IMG/M metagenome (GOLD analysis project Ga0315282, IMG submission 203693) | Sediment microbial communities from Yellowstone Lake, YNP, Wyoming, USA - YL17G07_20 | ecosystem: Environmental > Aquatic > Freshwater > Lake > Sediment | place: USA: Wyoming | collected...
TAATATTATTTGATTTATTCTTGCCGATCTCTTTTATTTTTCATCTTTTAAATGGGATTGGAGGTAAGAAATAAGATTAGATAATGCAAAATTATACGCAAAACTCATATCGCTTCCCCAAGTAGCACTATCTTTTACATCCATTACTTCTAACTCTTCAGTTTCGGGATTTTCACCGACCCATAAATAATCCTTTTTATTCTTCTCTGTCCACTCAATCAAACTCTTAATATCATCTTGGCGGAGTTGGCGGATGAAGGATTTAACTTGATTGATTCTATCTTCGTCTTTCCAATACTTACAAACACTTTCATCATATCTTCTCCCTATCCAACCAAACTTCTCATCAAACTCTTTTTCTATGTCTTGTTGTGCTTTCATAGTTTTAATCTCTTTATCTTAATTAGGTTCTAACGACCTTTTATTTTTCATCTTTTAATCTTTTAATTGCTTCTTGGATTTAAGCTCTTTGAATTATTGAATTTCCGCTTTCATCTACTATTAACCCGCACTTTTTACAACGATAATGTGGGTCATATTTCATCCCACTCGTTGATTTTCCCTCAAATTCTTGCTGAAAGTTTATCTTTTCTGGCTCGTGGTCGCAAAAATCATATTTAAATTCTGGACGAAATCCCAATAAAGCATCTTTGATTTTTTCAATTTGAACTTCTATCGTTCTTAATCTTATTTCTAAATCTATATCTTTTTTCATAGTTTTACTCTAATTCTAATAATTTGTTAATAACATCAGAGAAAGCTTGATTATAGCCATTTCTTTCAGCGATTTCTCGATGATTGCCTATATTATCAGTTTTCTTTTTCATCTTCTCTAACTCCTCCCTCACCGCTTGTTCAAGTGTTGTTTTAATTTTTGGGGAAACAGTTTTTTGACCACAGAAAACACATCTCCAATATCTTTCTCCTTTTCCTTTTGCGATTGCTTTATGTTTACAAGTTTCTTTTTTCATCTCTTTTATTATTTTTCATCTTTTAATTTTAACAATCTCCTGAACCATCATTAGGATGACTATCAGAGGTATAAGTAGGGTTTGTTACTCCTGCGCTAAAATAATTCTTTTTCCAATCTTCTTTATCTATTTCATTCCAATATCTTTTATATTTTATATCCTTTATTTTTTCTATTTTATTTTTCATCTTTTTTAATAATGGTCCTTAAATTTTGAACAAGAACACTCTCATCTCTGCCCCGTTTTTAAACATCGATTTTTCGTCTTGATACTCTTTTTTTCTTGTTTTTTCTTTTAGGTATTTTTCGTTAGGAGGATTCATTTCTATCATTTTTTCGCCTAATTTTATTTGAAATATCTTTACTCCTTCGTAAATTGCCTTTAATAAAAACTTTTCGTTCAAGCCAATTTCCCAGCCGTCTTTGGTTCTAAATGGATTTCTAATTTCAAACTGCCAAATTTTGTATTCCGGAGAACCCGTTTCTTTAATGTTTTTTATTCCCCAGCAATTAAAGGTTTCCATATATTCGGCAAAAGCCGAGCCAGACTACCCTATTCAACAGTTTAGGCATAGCCCAGCAAGGCTTTTATTGTTCAATCGTTGGTAAATCTTCGTCTCCCGGAATATATCTTTCAAATTTTTTCCAATAGAAGCCACCTGCTTTGTATTGCCCAAGCTGAGCCTTTGCCCCGCATTTTCTGCAAAGCATATAAACAAAGGTAAATGTCCCTTTATCTGAAGTAGCCTTATTGCTTGATAAAACAACTTCTCCTCCGCAAGTACATTTATCGGGCATTGAAGCCAAAAATCCTGCTTGAGCCAATGCGTCTAAATCTTTCTCGTTATCAAGTTGGAAAGCGTAAGTATCCCTCCCTACTAACTTTGTAATTGTGATTTTCATATTATTAATTTATTGGTTTATTTCTTTATTAATGTCATCAAGCTGGCTATTTTCTTGATAAAGCTCTTCTTTTTTTTCATCCCATTGAGTAGCGTCAATTGGTTTTTTATAATCAGGACTTACTTCCAACCCTGCCATTTTTTGCCGTTCTTTGTCGGGCAAGGTTTCAGCCAAATATCTGTTCACGCTTTTAATCACTTCGTTTTTAACAAACTCATACAGCTTTTCAGATGTTTCTTCCGCTTTATCTTCGGACACTTCCGATTTTTGCGAACAGAAGAAATCTCTCGATTCGTATTTCGGCAGGCTCAATTTGTAAGAAAAACTCCTGCAAATTTCAACTAAATTTTTCTTTTTCATATTGGTTTTTCTAATAAATTTTTATAACACTTATCACAGCAGAAATCCAAATATCCGCAAGTCCCTTCATCCCCAAAATAGTGCTCATTTCTGGTCATCTTTCCGCAGACTACGCATTTCTGCTCGATTTTTCCCGCCCGATAATCGGTTTTTAATTGTTCTTCTAATTCGTCTTGTATTTTGTTCATACTTTTAAAAGAGGAGAACAAAGAACTGCGTTACCGCTACTTCGTTCTCCTCTTTTGTAACTCAGTCTAATACGGAAAATCTGGGGCAGGAAAATCATCTTCTGGAGGTTCTACTTGTACCGTGCCCCTCTTGTCTATAAACATACCTTCTGGCTTGTTAAACCAATATGCCTCACTTATTTTTTGTTCTATCTTTTTGCCAAAATCATCTTCTTCAAATAGTCCTGCTTTATAATCGCCAATCATATCCTCAATATCGCTAAGCAACTTTGTATATTTTGTGTCCATAGTTTTAATCTTTTATTTTTCGACCTTTAATTGGTTTTATCTGTTCTAAAATTTTGCCTTGTTTTTTGTGCAATTTTTTTATCTCCAACAGCCTATTTCTATCTCTACGCCTTTGCTCGTCTAAAACTTTGATTCTATTTTTACTTTTGTTGTCCATAGTTATTATCTATTCTTATATTAATAAAAGCCAACAGGCTTGTCAAAAAAGTTTTGCACAGCCCCCTGCCACATTTTTAGAAAGGTCAACAACTTTCCTTGTCTGTAAACATTCCATTCGTACACATTGCCGTTTTTTGACCAAACATCAGTCGTTTCTATCGTTTGGCGGTTTTGGTCTTGGACCACGACCTTTAAAGGAACATTCTCAAACCCGTTCCAAGCGAGGTTAAAAGTTACAAACGCAATCGCAATTAGTTTTTTCATAAAAGTTTTTCGGCTATATCTTTGCTAATTAAATTATCCCATTGCAAAACTATATTCCAAGTATTACCCCAACCCTTTCTTGATATACAGGTTTTTATAAATCCATCTAACCCTAAAACATACTCTTTTAATTCTTTTGCCCTTACCAGATACAAACTTTTGGGATAAACACTTTCTACATCAACCCAACTGCCATAAAGTATCCAATCTTTTTTACTATAAAACCAACCAATCTTTCCTTTTTCAATATCTTGCATAAGTTCTAACAAAAAATCATTAAAGTCTCCTTGTCTAACTTTCTCATCAACTAAAACAAATTGTCCTGCGAATATTTCTAAACGAACATCCCAATCATTTTTTTCTCCACTATTTATATTATCTTTATCTACTAACCAATTTTTTTCCCTATAAAAAGGCAAAAAGAAATCAAAATGCTTTTTCCTTTCTAAATCAAAATATTTATTTATTTCTTGTTGATTACTTATTGGCTTGATTTCCTCCATATTCCCAATTTAATCTTTTTTTATTATCTCTTGCAAACATTTCATAATACTTTTCATCGGGATATAATTTTTCTATAATTTCATAAAAAATTTCTGGCTTTTGAGAATGTTCCAATCTATCTGCCTTAACAACCGATGATACATAATCTTTCGTCTTCGGCAAAAACGAACCCTTTGTGGCTATTAAAAGTAATTCGTGATTTCCCCTAACATAATATCCTATTCCCGAACCGCTTGTTTTTACCCAAACCATATTACTTTTATAATTAAATCCCCATGCTTTAATAATTTCAAAAGCTTCTGTTAGAAAATTTGTCGTAGCCCATAAAAATAATACTGAATTATCTGCCCCCAAATTATTAACATCCATTTCTGAAATTTCTTTTATTGTCATAGTTTGATAATGACTACTTACCGCACCATATAAATTTTTAGCATCTTGATGTTCGGGATAGGGCCACGGAGGGTCAAAATACAGAACACTAAATTTTTCTTTTGGGAGGATTATCTTATCTTCTTTCAGAGCTGGCAGTAAGTTATTACAAATCTTATGCCAGCTTATATTTTTACCTTCGGGAAGTGTTTGAATATCAGGATATTTTTGGGCAAATTCTACTGCTCTATAAATAGTTCTTTCACTCTTACCCAAAGAGTTTGACACTTGTGTCAAAGTTTTTCTCAAATCAGAACCTCCTTGTTTCATTTTCGGTTCATCTTCCAAAATACGCTTTCCTAAATTGTGATATGTTTCTATTAAAGTCCAACGATAATTAAAAATTCCTTCAACTAAAATACTTTTACAATCATCTATTAAACTCTGATACCATTTTTCATTTTTTACTTTAATTAATTCTTTATTTTCCATAAAATTTCTTATTGCAGGTAATGCGGGTAATGCTCTTGATTAACGCCTTTTCCTCCCTTATATAAATAAGAGAGTAAAAATAAATTATGACAGATTGATTTTAAAAAAACGGGGTCGGAGTTGCGTTTAACCCCATAAGGCATACCCTCCTCCCTTTCGGGACAACTCGGTCGCTGGTTGATAGGCGTAATCAGAGCCAGCACATCTTTAAAATTTCAGGACAGATTATGCGGTATAAAGCTCAAACTTTACGATAGTTTAAAACGATTCCTTATATGCCGTAGTTTTTAAAAAAGAGCAATCGTTTTTACTAACCAAAAAACCACCTAAAAATAGGTGGCTTTCTGTGATTTTGATTCAAAAAACCTTAAAACCTGCGAAAATAAATGCGTAAATTTTAAGGTTTTTTGAATCATATTATAGTATTCTACTTTATTTCATAAACCATTGTCAAGCCCTATCAGTAATCCACAATTGTACCAAGCCCTCCAGCCGTTTTCCTCTTTTAACATCAGTCTTACTAATCGTTCTTGAAATTCGCCATCGTATATCAAAGCATACCAGTCAACAGGTTCTTTTGTCAAGCCGTATTTCAAGGCGTTGCTTTTGAGAGTTGGCATTTTAAATTGAAATCGGCCATAGCTGGGAGAACCATTATCATTCCAATTTACTTTTAACTCATCATTACCGCTTTCACACTGCCCCAACTGCCATACAAAATCGTTTGTGAGCCACACAGTTGCCCGTACAACCATTTTATCCTCAACATACCCTAAATACCTACCACTTTGTAAAAAGCTGTTGTTTTGAACCAAAATATAAGGAGATTCAATTGTGGGATTTTTCTCTATGTTTTCAACCTTTACGGGCAATAATAATAAAAGCCCAACAAAGAAAATCCCTAATTTTTTGTTCTCATTTTAAGGAAGGAACTTTAACTCTACTTTGTGCTTTAGAAAATCATAGACGACTAACAAAACCGCACCTACTGTTAAATTCTGGGCTTCAGAAGGCAAAACTTGAAGCAAAAGAGGAATAACTACTAAAAGCATTCTGATTGCGGTTTTCTTTAAAGTAATTACAAATGAATAATTCATATTTTTATTTAGTTAATTGCGACCTTTACTTGGTGCTGAGCAAAGCATTTTATAAGCCAAATTTGTTCACCATAAAATGGTATAGCACCAGTAAGCATTGCTAAAGGACTTTCGACCTGTGTATATCTCGGATACAAAACTCTGGATTTTTGCACCCTGTGCGTGTTTGTATCCAGTATAAGTAACACTTCAAAAAAGTGCTACTTATAACAAGCCATATTCATTGATGGCGTTCAGCTTTGCTCAACACAAAATAAATCATTAATTCTGTTTAAAAAATAATCCTATCAAATTCACGATATTCCCAATCTCCTATTATTGTCTTTTTTCCCTTTTCGTATTTTACAAACCCCGCTCCTGAATAGGTTTTATTATCCAGGTCAAAAACGAAAACTTCATTGTCCGCAGTTATCACCAAATTGCAGAAATGCCCCGCAAGAAATACTCCCGTATTTTTGTTATAAATTTGACAATGAGCCTCTCCCGCGGTATTCATCAACATCATTACTGAAGTTAAAGCGGAAACCAATCTGGCGTAATCATCGCAATCAAAACGGTCTGCGATATAATTCAGTTTGGTGATTAAAACATTTTCAAAGAAATACTGGAAATTTGTCCAGTTCGTTGTCCAAAACTTCAAGTCTTTAAAATCTTGGATTGGCGTCAGACTGTTTGCCTTTAAGATATTAGTGATGTCCCCGTAGCCTAACTGTCTTGCGTTAAGGTCTTTAAAAGAATCCCTCAACATCCTTAATCCGAAATCAAAGGTTAGGATTCCTGCTTTAAGCTGTATTGAATTTACTTGAGCTTGAGTTGGCATAATTTTAATTCTTTTTTTAGTTTATCTACTTCATTTCTATGATATTGGTCCCTGATATTTAAAACCTCGTTAAACATTTCTCTCAATTCTGAAGCGTTGATTATTAACGGTGTATTTCCTTTAAAAATACCGAAAGTTCGTCCAATTTGATAACTTTCTATTCTTTCTTTATGATTATAAACTCCCGTTGGCATACTTTTATTATCTCATAGCCAAAAAATTGAGCAAATAAGTTATACACAAGGAGCTGTAATCAGGTTTGGAAAACTTTAGCAAACCCGTATTATTAGTGTTTTTGATGTTTTTGATGTTTTTCTTTTTTTTCATTTTTATCTAAATCCTCAATAAATTGCCCAATTTCCTCTAAATTATCAATTACTCTGTGAATTTGGCAGGAAATGCAACCTAAAGAGAACTCTTTACACTTTTGACCAAAATCTTTAATAACTTGTTTTCTGAATTGTTGTGCAAGTTTTACATAATTGTTTTTTTTCATAATAGCGGGGGAACGATTTAAGGATTTTCCCTTTTCGTTCCCCCATTGACCACGCCTTTGTGGATTACTTATGAGTGTGCTGTCGCCTCTTTCGCTTTTCCTCCTTCAGTAAACCTCGGAGAAACTGGTTGTCAGAATACTTTTTGGCACAGACCGTCTTTGAAAGTTTCGAGCTTTTGCTTACGCTCATTTCGACCTCCCCTATGGATTAGTCTGTGGCACTCTAAGCAAAGAGTTACCCCATTATCTAATTTGTATCTTAACTCGGGATAATCAGTCCAACCTTTAATATGATGAGATTGGAAACAAACTGATTTTCCTAATCCTTTGTGGTTTTTTATTCCGCATCTTTGACAAATAAAGTTATCTCTTTTAAAAACCTTTTCTCGCCAAAGTCTCCACTCCATATCAGAAATATGTTTATAGGAACATCTTTCTTTTCCATTAACTTTCCGATTACGATTCTTTGTTTTTTTATTTGTTTCACTTATTTTTTTTCGTATTTCTTCTGACCAATGTTTTCCTTTATTCCAAACAGAATAATTTAATTTCTTTCCTGTATTTATCAAACTTAATTTCTTTTTTGTTTCTTCTGAATGATACCGTCCTTTCATCATATTTCTTAACTTTTCTTTCCATTCTTCTGTATGTTGAAATAATCCTTTCTTCCCTTTATTCCAAGAGATATGTCCTTTTTTAAAAGAACCATTGGTCGCCTTATGTGATTTATGATGTTGATAAACTCCCGTTGGCATAATATTTGTGGCCGCCTTAACTTAATGTCTTGGCGGCCATTGTTTCTATTTTCTAAAGAACTTTACTACATCTCCCATCTTCAAACACGGAACATCTCGTGAAGCACGGCTCATCTTTTGCCTCCCTCATTTGAATAATAGTTTGGCGGTATCTTTCCACTTCTTCGGGAAAGAGCCAAAGCCAAGATGAACTTCCACAACTGGGACATTGATAAAGTTTCTGGAATCCTTCATCCTCCTTTAGCGTAATTGCTTCCAAGCAGTTTTCGCATAGAAGTATTAGAAGTTTCATCAGTTCCTCCTTATTTTTTAATTTGCTCTTTTATAAAATAAAATATTCCTATTGCAATAGAACCTATTACAATAATAAAACCTAAAGAAAAATCGGTTAATTTATCGTAAAGTTTTTTGATAGGTTCAAATTCTTCTTTAGTAACCAGGCAACCGTCTATCTTTTTATAGACTTTATCGAATCCTTCATCCATCTTTTTAGATAAATCATCTATATCCCGACGGAGATATTTGATTTCTATATTTTGTTCTTTGTTTTGTTCTTCCATTTGCCTTGACTTTTTTAATAAAATCTCAGAATGAAATTCCAAATTTTCTCCCTTCGATTATCTCCTCTTTGACCTTTTCCAGTCCTCCGGTTTCAGTTTGCAACTCATAGGCCTTGACCTTCTCTGCTCTTTGCTTGACAAGGTTTACTACTTCATCGATTGAATTTCCTAAAGCAATTACCGAACCTATCGAAGTAAATCCGGGAATTGAATAATATTTATTATTTTTTTTATATGCTTTTCGCAACTTAAACCATCTTCTCATTTCCGGCGGAAATTCCACTTCCAGCTCGTGGTTTTCTGCCCATTCGCTGTCGAAGCAAACTCCGGCCGCATACTTGTATCTCATTACCGGAGCAACCTTTATTCCTTGCGATCCATACCAGATAATCTCCCCGAGGTTTTCTATCAGTTCGCAGTAGATTGCGCTTCCGACCGGCGCCGGATTCCTCACCGTTGGATCTATCAAATAAGGTTTTCGATCTTGGCCTATTAAAAATTCATTCGAGAAAAAACTCATTGTCGGAACATACTGTTTAAATATTCTCGATAGTCCCCTGTTCAGGAATTTCATCGGTTCAGGCAGATCTTCATAATCGCAAACTCTTCCAATATATCCCTGTCCCTTCCTTTCATAGCCATAACTCGTAGGAGAAAGGTATTCTCCGTTTATCTGGATCCCATCGAATCCCGGTTCCACCCCTTCTTTTTCTTCCTCGATCACAAACTCTATCTCATTGGTATCGGCTCGGTGGCCGAATTGCTCGGCCAGATGATTGAATTTAGAGAGGGCGTTGTCGTAGTCTGGAACATAAAAGCTCTCAATGTCTCCCCTCATATTGGCTTTTACGAACTTCTTCTGAGCTCCGTTCAACCATTCTCCGGCCAGCTTCACTTTGTCGCCTCCTACATAATATCCCTCCGAGAACCCATCATATTTAGTCCGAATTCGCTTGTAAGTTGCCTCTACAGCCTCGTTTGACTCGTTTCCGAGCAATTGCTTCACTTCTCTCCTGATTCCCCTAAAATAGGTCACCAAATCGTCTAAGCTCTTGATTTTGAGCGTTGCCTGGGTCGGCAGGCCTGCATCGTATTGCATTCTCCTCATATTCCAGCGCTCAAGTTCCATGCTTTCAGCTTTCCCAGCTCCAAATACACGATAACCTTTCTTACGAAGATAATCGCATAGATCCCCATTATAAGTATCGAACGAAACTATCAAATCCACTTTGTCCATGTAATCCCAGAAGTCTTGAATCCTTGTTAATCCGTCAAAGTCCATCCCGATTTTCTGCTTTTTGGATGACGGGAAGTCATCCTGCCAAGGCACGAAGTAATAAACCTTTCCAAATGTTCTTAGAAGCGCCACGGCAAGCTCAGTAAAGAGGCCAAAATCCATCACGAGACAAGTTTTATTTTTTAAATTTGTTTTGCCTTCCACCATAATTTTCCGTTTTTTTATGGCATTTCTCACAAAGAGTTATGCCGTTATTAATATTCCATAATTCCTCGCAATTTAATGCATCTTCGACATCTTTTATATTATTTTCTTTTATTATTTGAGAGAACGGCTTTATATGATGTGCATTTAGTTTTGTTCCTTTCTGTCCACATTTTTGACAAGTATAATTATCTCTTGTAAAAATATCCGATCGCCATTGTCTAAACTTAAAACTTTTATATATTCTATCTCTTAAAGAACTTATTCCTCCTTTCCAATTCCAATGTTCTTGACCAACATTTATTCTCCCTTGCTTTTTTCGTGCTTCTTTTATTTTTCTTCGTGCCTCTTCAGTATGATGTTTGTCCCACATTGGATGATTCTTACCCGATAGTTCTGGTCTATTTTTTCCATCCCATGGTCTTGTAATCCACTTAGGTGCTATTCCTTTCGGTAATCTTAAAAGATTTTTATGAGATTTTTTACTTAATCCAAAACATCTGGAACTACAATAAATCTGTCGTTTTTTATCTGTTTTGAACTCTTTTTTGCAAATTGGGCATCGTTTAATCATATTGTTTATTGTATCACAAAACTGTTTTTTCTTTTAAGTTTTCCATACTTTCAAAAAATATACTATCGCTAAAAGTGCCGCCATTATTAAGAATAATGTTAATTGCATTGTGGCTAAACCAATAATTATCCAAAAAATCTTTTCAACTTTTCTTTTTATTTCCATATGATTCCTGATTTATTGGTAGAGCTTGGAATTCCTGGTGTCTGAGGAATTGCCTGTGATTTTGGCACTGGTGGCATCGACTTTCCAATCTTTTGAATTTTGTCTATCCTATTTTGGATTTCCTTTCTGGCTTCTATTATTTTCTGCTGTTTTTCAGTAGGGGAGATATTCACATTTCTTAAAGTGCTTGCCAATGCCATTTGGATATCTTTAATCTCCTGATCATAGGTTCTAATTTTCATTATCGCCTCATTGTATCCGCCAGTATATGTCGAAATCCCCATACTCCTTAATAAAACCTGTGTAAGGTCTTTCTCTCTCGGATAAGGCCATCCAGTCACTTTGCCCTGAGTAGCGTCCCAAATATTCAATGCTTGAGGAACTACTCCCGGACTGACGAATCTCATAATATACATAGCGATTTTTTTCCTTTTTTCCTCGGGCAAATCGCCATCATTAAATATTTTCCTCTGAGTAAACGGGTCGTAATTGTTGGAAACGGCCTGAATCCCACCAGCCAATCCCATACTTTGGACCATATTGCCGATGGCCGGAATATCAATAAACGCCGTCTGCCATCCCCCGAATGGCAAAGTATAAGTAAGATTGATGTAAATCGGATTCCCGTTTTCATCGGTAAAGGGGGTCAAGATTGTATAAGGATCATTCTTCAAAAAGTTCGGCTTTGCGGTTTCCGCCTGCTCTTTTATGTATCCTAAAACCTGCCTTGAGAGATAGCCTAACGCTGCTATTATAATCGGGTATTTCAATAGAACCCAAGGTCTTGTTGCTACCGTTTCAAGGATACGGGGGGCCATCAAACTATAGAACGAAATGAATGGAGCTATCCATCCGCCGATCGGTCCTCTCATTGTTGCAATAATCTTAGGGACAAATCTATAATCCAACTCCCACTTGTTGGCGAAATGGATGGCTTGCGGCAAAGTAGCCCCGTCCCTCATCGCCGTTTTTGCCAGATAAGTCCTTTGAAGGTGGTCTATCTCTCCATAATAAGAGAACAATTTCTTACTGTCCTTTATTCCGTCTCCTAATTTCTCCAAAAGTCTTTTTGCTAAAGTCTCTGCTGGATTTGCCGATCTTTCTATTTCTTGCATTAGTGATTTTTCTATTTCCATCACATAATAGTCCGATCCATACATTCCGCCATCCCTCAATTTTTTGTAGAAAGGCGATTTCGTAATGTAATCTTTGACTGCTGAAATATACTGTCCGGTATTTCTTGGATTCCAAACTGGATATCCCGCCATGTCGGTCTGGATAAAAGCACCTGACAAATAGTTCCTGGCCACTGTTGCCGGATTTCCTGCTACCTTAAATGCTTTCCACCAACTTAAGGGTTCCCCTAATATTTTTTCCACTGCATTGCTACCATGAGTTATCATCATTCTAATTTCATCTCTTAATCCCGGATTAATATATCCGTAATTTAGGGGTCCCAATCTAACATCTTTCTCTACTCCTTTTCCCAACAGACTTTTGACTGACACAAATCCCTCTTTAAATGTCTTGGAGAACAGTTCGGGGCTTTTCGTCACCGCTTCCTGCCAGAGCCTCGTGGCATAAGTGTTAACCATATCCTTGAATGTTCTGGCTAAAGCAAAGTCGGCTTCTGTTCTCCATCCCCAAGCCTTTTTGGCCTCCCTGCCGATTTCCTCTATTTGTTTCGGATTGGTGTTAAACAAATCCTTAATCTCGTCTAAACTTCTGCCCTCAAACTGCAGAGAGTTCAATCCCCACTCCATATCGGTCAGTTTTCTTTTGAAGGCTGACCTATCTATGATGCCTTCCGCCGAAAATGTCCTTTTAGGAACTATCTGCATTTTCTCTCCTGGAATTTTAGGCGGTCTCACATAAAGTGTTCTCATATACTGCCCGAGGTTCCTGAACCAAGTTCCTTCCGACAGAAGTGCCATATCTAATTTTAATTTCCCTTCGGTTACCAACCTTTTATCAATGTCAATCAATGCCTTCCCGAGTTGACCTATGTGTAAGTCGATGTTTTTGATTAAGGGTTTATATCCCGGCTCAACTGGGATGTATTTGAAAACCATCTGTCCGATTTTCTGTTTTTCTTCAACTGATAATTTCTCCAATGGTTTAATGAATTCTTCGGTATATTTTTTGGTTAATCCGTCAATAACTCTCTGTTTTTCAAGAGCCAATTCTTTTATTTCCTTCGACGAGAATGTTTTAAGGGCGTCCGGAGCTTTTCTGGTGAATGCATCGTTAAACTTATCCCAAACTTGATATGCTTTTTTGGTGTAAGGATTCTGATAACCCAAAGTAGGAGGCTTCCAATTCAAAACATCTGACTCTATTTTTGGTAAAGTGGGCAATTTTTCTATCTCTTCCAGCAACTCTCTCTTGTATGGGTCTTCCGGAGCCTTTGGCAACTCTGTGGTTGGCGTTATGATTTTTGGCGGTGCCGGCGGTTTAGTCAGAACTTCTGGTTTAACTGCTTTTATTTCTTTCGCTTTTATCAAATCTGCTTCTGATATTTTTGCCTTAAAATATGGTTCTGAAATACCTGGCATAGTTTCCATCCTTGAAAATTTACCCAATTTTACCTCGTCGGAATTTAACATATAAACTTTCCCATCAGTCCCAGCGTATTTCTTCGCTATATCTAAATTAGTAGTCCAATCACTTGCATCTAAACTCGTTCCACCTTTCAGTGCTTCTTTTCCCCATTTATCAAATGCCTTTTTATTTATTCCCCTATAATAAAATTTTGCTTCTTGTGCAACGAATTCTTCTCCTGTAACTGGAATTTTAAAAGCCCCCTTCTCTCCCTTAACTGCTTTTATTCCTTTAGTGGCTTCTACCTTATCCCACTCTGCTCTTAGTTGAGAGCGGGTTTTGAACATTTTATCGTTAAATATAACTGTTCCAGTATCGGGGTCTAATCCTTTAATTCCATCTATTCCTCTTGCCAAAGCTGTTTTTCGTGCTAATTCTGGATTCATTTTATAATCACCCCGAGGAGTCGCAGCTCGGTATAAACTTTCAAATTCTGGACTACCTTCTATTATTATTTTTGCCTTTGGGTCTACGACTAATTCTTCAATGTTTTTACCAAACAACTTCGCAAACTCTGGTTTATCTGCTCCATAAATACCATTACCAAGTTCAGCATATCCAGATTTTGAATCAGTAGCACGATAAAGAACATTCCCCTGCCCCTTCACCCACTCATCAAAAGACTGACCAGAGGCTTTGGCTTTGGAGATGGATTGAGCGAGGGGTTTAACTTCAGGCTTAACTTTTGGTATTCCTTTAGTGGCTTGGGTGTAGAAATCGGTGAGTTGAGATTTGGTTAAATTATACTCTTTAGCAATATCTTTTGTAATGCTATTCCTTAAAAATTCTTCCTTGCCAAACTCCATATTTCTTTTGAGGGCTTCAATCTCCATTTTCCCAATATCTGCTAATGATTTTACTACTTTAGTCCTTGTTTCTAAGGGTAGGTTATTAGCTTCACGCCACAAATCTTCTATCCCATTATATTTCTTCAGATTTCTTGGTCCATAAAAGAATTCTCCACCAGGACCAGCTTCTATCACTTCATCAGCAAATACATTTTTACTAAACAATTTTTTTCCTTGCCCCGCTTTTAATGCTCTTTGTGCTTCTTCTAACGAAGTATAAACATAATCACCAACTTGTATTGGTTTATCTGATGTTCTCCATAATGTTACTCTATTCTCTCCACCAAAATCGTTTGGAGAAAGCCGTCTATCATTGCGATTTAAAACACGTCTATATCTTTCAATTATAAAGTTTGTATCACCAGCCCTAAAAAACTCCTCCGCACTCTTATACTTTCTCGCCTCTTCCGCTAATGGTTCAAGTTCTTTGGGGATTGGCTTCCCCTCACCTGCGGGTTGGGAGATTGATTTGGTGGCTTGGGCGTAGATGTCGATGAGTTGGGATTTAATCATTTGATAATACTTAAATTCTGTCTCCGAAAGTGGTATGTTATTACCTGATATATTCAAAACTGGTATTTCTTTGCCCTTTTCTAATAGCTTAGTAGTTGGTAATTCTTTTGTTATCAATCTTGCTTCAGGATTTAACGCCATATCTTCTATAGCAGTTTTCTTCAACCATTTGTCATAAACTCTACGAGAAGGCATTCTTGTAAATAACCTTTGTTGTTCTTCGGGACTTAAAGTTTTAAATATATTTTCCAAAAGCGGTGATGATGGCTTTTCTTTTGTAAAAGATATATCAATCTTACTTCTTATTTTAGAAATAAATTCCTCTGCACTCTTAGCTTTTTGAGCTATTGCTTCAAATTCTTTAGGAATTATGCCTTTTTCGGCTGGGACTCTTCCTACTGGCACCATCTTTCTAATCGTCATTCCCGGGGCGAATGCCGGTTCTCCCGGAGCCGGGGCGATTCCCGGCAACTCTCCCGCCACTCCCGGAAAGGCAACCCTCTCCTCTGCGGGAATTTTAAAGGGGCTTACAACTTTTTGGGCGAACTGTCTCAGTGTGGGAACTGCTTTTCTTTCCACTACGCTCGGTATCCCCTCCTTATTTATGATTTGCCAAGCATCGTTTACATTCTTAAAGACAATCTCGTTCCCAGTCGGCATATCAGGATGAAACTTGTGAGCCAACTCCAAGTAAGTGGCGTGCGCCTCTTCCTTCGTCTCCGGCATCCCCAACGTCTGCCAAGCCTGATTTTTTGATACCGACTTGGCCGTCCCCTCCAGCACTTCTTGGGCCCCGGCTCGCAGAATGTCGCTCATAATCAAGTAGTCAGCCACTGGTGCTGCCATTTTCTCGTAGTATGCCCTGGTGGCCTTGCCGAAACTCTCAAGATAGCTCGCAGAAGGTTTTTCCTGTTCCAATTCCTGGTATCTGTCCCAAGTTTGCTTCATCGTTCCCGTCAGTTGCTTTGAGTCGTCAACTCCTATCCTCCTTAAATCAAAAGGCGCCTTTTCTGCTGGATATGGTGGAGCGAATTCTCCCTTGTTAATTAAACTAAAGACATCCCTAACATCTTGGGCCGCCTTAAATCCTACTTGCATCGGCCATTCCGCAATCCTTCCTATAGCACTAACCGCTGTGCCCGCAAGTGTTCCCGGCCCTACCGTCGGGGAAATCGGCAATGTTGTCGGTTCTTTTTGAAACGGGAGTCTGACTGTTGTTCCATATTCCGGTAACTGCCTTTCTCTTGCCGTCAATCCGGTGAATAACTCTGTGACCGGTTCTACTGCCTCTTTGATTCTTTGCCACAGGGTCGGCTTTGGTGCCGCCCTCCAAACTAAACCAGTGGACGGCTCGCCAACGTTGATCGTCTCCGTGGCGTCTATCACTTTGGTGGTCGGTTGAGGCTTAATCCCTATTGGTTTTTCGTTCCAAATAATGGCCATAGTTTATTTCCAAAATTCACTATTTTTATCTCGATGACATTTATTGCATAAAGTAATACCATTAACGCCAAAATTCCCACCATTTTTTAGTTGTAGTCTTTGTGGCTGGTGGTGTTGTTTGTGAAGGAGCGACATAAGTCCATATCCCATAATATGATGTTATCCCATACTGACTCATCAATGATTTAATGTCAGAATCTGTCATCTTTGTTTTCTTTTTGATTGCCGCATATAACTCGGCTATTTGGGAAGGCGTGGTGTTTCCTGCGGCAATGTTGGTTTGGATATTGCTTTCCGCCAAATCCCAATCAGTTTGCTCCGCCTCTTGTTTTATTCCTAAATTCGTCTTCTCTTGAGGACTTAAAAATATAGAATATCTTTTATCAAATTCATCCGGTCCCATCTTCGAAGTCGTTTTGAGTCTCAAATAAACACCAGGATCAACATAACCATCCGTTCCTCTACTTGCTGAGAGTTGGTTCGTGATTGAAGTTTCTTCTGTTCCGGCGGCTGTTGTAGGAGCTTTTGCCCCTCCGGCCTTTATTGTTTTAGTCAGGGTTCCCCCATTCTCTTTGCTCCAAAATTGAGCTATTTCATTGCCATTCTCATCATAAGAAGTAGTCATATAATCTACACTTACTCCCGGCTTTGCGTCCAAAAACGCCTTCAGTGAATCAACCGAGATTCCTGCCTTCATCGCCTCTTTAGCCCAAGTCGTCTTAAAATCATCCGACATCTTGTCTATTGTCAGGTTTGAATCCTTCATCAAATTCATCATCACCGTAAGATTTGCCCGGGCATTGTCTGTTTGGACATTCGCTATGTTTGCTTCTCTCGTTTTTTCGGTTTCCAAAAGTTGCTGGAGTTGAAGTGTCTGCGTAAAGCTGGTGTTGTAGTCGTCTTTTGCCGCATTGTAGTCCAGTTGCTTGAACTGCATTATGTTATTAACCGTTGAAAGCTTCGTGTTGTATTCATCTACCAA
>Ga0315282_10008343_pt1 | contig 16795 bp, 14 predicted proteins | sample YL17G07_20_MG_FD_203693 | JGI IMG/M metagenome (GOLD analysis project Ga0315282, IMG submission 203693) | Sediment microbial communities from Yellowstone Lake, YNP, Wyoming, USA - YL17G07_20 | ecosystem: Environmental > Aquatic > Freshwater > Lake > Sediment | place: USA: Wyoming | collected...
TGGGGGGTGCGGGGTAATCTATAAGAAAAACAGGGATGCCTTCCTTTTCCGCCAGCTGTTTAAGCTTGCCGCCGGTGGTGAGCACGAGCTTTTTCGCTGGGGTTTTGAGTGACTGGGTGAAGGCGGAGATAGTCTCCTCGGTATTCCCTGAGTAGCTTGAGGCAATGACCAAGGTGCTATCGTCAATGAATGGGGGCAAGCCGTAATCGCGATGTATCCAGACGGGCGCTTTGCTTTCACCCAAAGCGAGACGACGTGCTACCTCACCACCAATAGCTGAGCCACCCATTCCCAGAATAATAACCTTATCTACTGTGGTATATTCTCTAGGGAGGTCAAACCGCAAAGCCTTTTCCCACGCCCGCTTACATTGCTCAGGGAACTCGTGCAGGTGGCTAAGCATCCCCGAGGTATCAATCTGCCGGTAGACTTTAAGGTCATCCAAGTCAACCATGGTTACTCCAACATCTTAAGAACTATCTATTATAACATTCAAAGCTGACAAGCTCAATCAAGCTGCATTGCCAGATAGGTTTGTTGAACAGTGTGAAAAGGTGCGGTATAATTGGCGCAAAGCCTGGGTAAAAAGCCCTGTTAAGTAACGCAGATGAAAAGTAACAAAGTTTGCTACTTCTTGGCATTAAGCATTATCCTTGTCCTGCTGGTACCAGTATCGGCTGTCCCCACCTACGCCGCAAGTGGGGCTATTTCTCTCACCCCCAGCCAGGGTAAAATCGGCGAATCGATTGAAATCAATGGCTGGGGTTTTGATGCCAATAAAGCAGTCTATATCTACTTTTCCAGTCATGAGGCTAGTGTGGGTGATGACATCGACGAGGCTATTGCCTATAAACGCTTAACGATAGCTGGAACTGATGCTGATGGTGCTTTTACTCGCTCATATAGTTTTGCTGTGCCTGAGGAACTTGCTGATGGTAGAATTAAGGAGGATGTGCATGGTGGCGACTATTATGTCTACGTCACTTCTTACCCCAGCAAAAGCATACTAAGCGTGGCTATATTTACCGTAATTGATGGTGAGATTGAGGTAGACCCTGAAGAGGGCACGGTAGGGAGTGAGGTTAAGATTAGTGGTGAAGGTCTGCGCAACAATCAAAAAATTAGCGTTGAATATGAGGGTGATAAGGTTGACATAATAAGTGGTGACGGTGAAACCGATATCAAGGGTCAATTCACATGCACCATTATTATCCCGGAGAGTCCCATCGGTGACAATACCATAGCTGTCATTGACGAGTCAGGCAATAAGCCCGAGGCTGAGTTCAGCGTGAAGCCAAAAATAACCCTAGACCCGACCAAAGAGGCAATAGGTAGTGCGGTGAACATCAGCGGCACTGGGTTTGGAAAAAGGGAGCTTATAACCATTACCGTTGATGGCAGTAAGACTCCAACTAGCCCGCTGTTCATATATACCAATCGCTATGGTAGCTTTAGTGGTAGCTTTCTTGTGCCTTTCCTTTATGGCTATGGCAGCAGTAAGGTAGAAGCCAGCGATACCCGTCTCGATTGGGCTGAAACCCAATTGACTATTTTGGCTGGCATTACTTTAGACCCAATCACAAGCCCGACTTCGCCTGGTCATGTTGGCATGGAGCTAACTGTCCGTGGCGCTGGGCTTATTGCCAACGCTCCGATTGCTGTCACTTATACCAATAATGACGAGGACATCCCGGTAGCTACAGCCACGGCTGATGCTAACGGAAATTTCTCAGCGAAGTTTGTTGTCCCGCCTAGTGTTGCCGGAAGCCATGCCGTAACCGCTACTGATGGCACTAGCACCATAACCTCTGCCTTTATTATGGAATCACAATCACCACCGGTGCCGGTGCTGCTATTGCCAAAAGTTGCTAGCACGGCAGAGGTGGAGACATACTTTGATTGGGAAGACGTTACTGACCCCAGCGGTGTAAGTTATACCCTTCAGGTTGCGTCTGATGCTAATTTTACTACTCTAGTGCTGGAGAAGGAAGGGTTGCAACATTCGGAATATACTGTGGCTAAAGGGGAGGAGCTGGAGTCAACCGGAAAGAAGGCTTACTACTGGAGGGTAAAGGCAGTAGATGGTGCCTCTAATGAGAGTGAGTGGGCACCCCCGGGGTTGTTTTACGTTGGCTTTTCCCCGACTTCAATGCCTGGTTGGGTCTGGTATATCTTTTATGGGCTCGGCGTACTGCTACTAGTTATCGTTGGCTTCTGGGTGCGAAGATGGCGCAGGGAGTAGTCTGAGCCTTCTTCCTCATCTTAATCACTCGGTGTGGCATTTCTTAGGACATTATTCCTATTACTTTATTGCTACTATTTAATAGCCCATTTGGGTGATTGTCTTGGGAAGTAAGATAATTTACAGTGGTAAGAGGTAAGTTTAAGGTAGTTCAGGAGACGGAGCAAGATATGGCAAATAATGAAGAGATTAACCCCATGCTGACAACAAACGATGTCGCTCGCCTTCTTAGTGTGCATATGAACACGGTGAGGCGGTGGAGTAATCAGGGGGTACTAAAGGCATACCGCATCGGCTCCCGAGGTGACCGGAGATTCCGCCGTGAGGATATTGCTGGCTTCCTTTCCGGGGAGACAAAGATGGCAGGTAGGAAAAGGAGAGTCCCGGCTTAGACAGATTAGCTCTGAAGTGCAGGGGAAGCCGTGATTTTAATGAAATTTAAACGCCAGTTTTATGGATAGTTAATCCTAGCAATTTAAGATTAGGAATGTGCAATTTGAATGCAAAAACAATTAGTATTGACATTTGACAAGTGGCTAATTACACTCTAATTGAGTGGTTGAGAGTGGAGGTAAAATGCGCCAGTTGGAAATCGGTCAGGAACTGAAAACCCGGGTTAGAGAGTATCTAGAGAAGCAGGGCTATGAAATAACCGAGGGAGCTAAACTCCTGGGGAAGTCGGGGATTGAGCATACCTTTGATATGCTCGCTCAAAGGGAGGACGGTTTTACTACCTACACTATTGCTATCTGCTTTGCCCCTGGTGGTGATCGGGAGGTGGAGGTGGGCATTATTTTTAGTTTTGCCAACAAAACCTACGATACCGGCATTCCTAGCCGGGTCCTTATTGCCGTTCCTGGACTTAGTCAAGAGGCAAAACAGTTGGCGCAAAAGCAGCGAATAAAGGTCATTGATGAGGAACAAATAGCGTCATTATTAGACTCAAAACTGGTGCCACCAATTAAGCCAAAGGAACCCTTTAGGTTTGAGACAAGGGAGCAATTAGTCGAATCTCTGGTCAATCGGGGCTACAGGGTCGATGAGAAAGCCAAAGTTAGAGGCAGGTCAGGGGTTGAATATACCTTTGATATATTGGCTTATTCTAACAGTGACCAGGTTGGTCAGAGCCTAGGTATAGATTTCCTAAGTGCGGAAGAAGAAGTAAGTCTGGAGCAGGTATCCTTATTTGATACTAAAGCCTACGAGGTTGGCATTGATGATAAAGCTATTGTTGTCTCGCCGCGGCTTAGTCCTGAGGCGAGGCAATTTGCCCAGCACCAGCGGATAAAGGTCTTTGAGTTAGGTGAAAAACCTGTTGCCCAACCCACAGTGGCTAAAGAAAAGCCAACTAAAGAGGGAAAATTAGAGGCTCCCGCTGCTGAGCCTCAGCTTAAACGCTTAAAGCATACCGCTCAGCCTGAAGCATTGCAATTAATCCCTGAGGTGATGGCGAGAAGGTATAATGCCATCCCCTTGGCTATATCTGGTAACACATTACAGGTAGCTATGGCAGACCCCACTGATATCTTTGCCCTCGAGGCTTTCTCTGCCCTAAGCCGGATGAGGATTAAGCCTATAGCTGCTAGTGCCAAGGAAGTCCGAGAAGCCATTGACTTTAACTATAAAGGCTATGGCGAGATTGAAAAGCAGCTTGCTCTTATCTCTATCCCTAGTGAGTTAGCTGGGGGGAGGCTTGACATTAGTGCTGATGCTGATGCCCCTCTGGTTCAAGCTCTTAACCTTATTGTTGAAGAAGCAGTCAAAGCCCGCGCCTCCGATATCCATATTGAGCCTGAAGAGGACAGATTAAGGGTACGCTACCGCATTGATGGCACCCTTCAGGATTTGATGTCTCTGCCGGTGAACATACATCTGGCGCTCATTTCCCGAATTAAAATCCTGGCTAATCTGAATATTGCCGACCGTCATCGCCCCCAAGATGGTCAGTTCTCCATTAAGGCTAGAGGGCGAGATATAGATGTTCGAGTGGCTACTGCTCCCACTGCTAGTGGTGAGATGGCGGAGCTGCGCCTTTTGGACAAGTCGGTGGCTACTCTAGGATTAGCTGAGCTTGGCATGCTATCTGATAGCCAGGCAAAGTATGAAAGCATGCTCAAGGTTCCCTATGGCATGATTTTGATTAGCGGTCCTACTGGAGCCGGTAAGACCACTACCATGTATGCCTCAATCAATTCTCTTGATTGTTTGGGGAGAAACATTGTTACCATTGAAGACCCGGCAGAGTATCGGTTTAAGGATATTAATCAGATTCAGGTTAATCCTCAAGCTGGCATTACCTTTGCCACTGGACTAAGGTCTATACTTCGTCTTGACCCCGATGTAATAATGGTCGGTGAGATACGCGATGCTGAAACAGCTAACATAGCAGTTCAAGCAGCCTTGACCGGGCATCTGATGCTATCTTCGGTCCATGCTAGCGATTCTGCTGGTGTGCTGTCTCGTCTCATTGACCTAGGCGTGGAGCCCTTCTTAATAGCCTCAGCGGTTATTGGTGTTGTCGCTCAGCGGATGGTGCGTCGCATTTGCCCTGATTGTAACCATCTTATTGAGGCTCCGGTGGTAGAGCGGATGGCTTACGAAAAGGAAATCGGAGAGAAGCGGACTGAATTCCTATACGGTACCGGCTGTAAGTCGTGTGCCTATACTGGTTACCTGGGTCGAACCGGAATCTTTGAGCTTCTAACTATGAGTGATGCCATAAGGACAATGCTTGCTGGCCGGGTTAGCGCTAGCCAAATTCGCGCTCAGGCAATTAAAGAGGGCATGGTGACGATGATGAATGATGGTATGCGTAAGGTAAAGGCGGGTATTACCACCCCCTCGGAAGTACTGCGCACTGCCTACGCTCCAGAGTAGCGATTTGGAGGTTCAATGGATTATCAGTATATAGCTTACACCGCAGATAAAAGATTGGTCAGGGGCAGGCTTTCGGCTACCAGTGAGGAAGCAGCAACTAATCTGCTAAGTTATGGCGGCTATCAAGTGGTTAGCCTGAAATTGGTAACCCCGTTTTTTAACATGGGGAAGCTGCTAGCTCGCTTTTCTCGGGTAAAGCCGAAAGAAATAGTATTGTTTTCCCGTCAGCTAGCTTTACTCCTTGAATCTGGCACTGATATTGTTACCTCTTTAGAGCTACTACAAAACCAGATAACAAATCGCACCCTTAAGGGGGTGATTGGTGACGTAGCCTCCGACATTCGCGGTGGCAGTTCATTATCAGCAGCTATGAGTAAACACCCTCGGGCTTTCCCTGAAATCTACTATCGGACAATAGCTGCCGGTGAGCAAGCGGGCAATCTAGAAATAGTGCTGAGGCAAATGGCTGATTTTCTGCAGAGGGGAGTCGTCACCGAGAAGAAGATCAAAAATGCCCTAACCTATCCCATTATGCTTGCTATCGTCGCTGTTGTAGTGGTAAGCATACTTGTCACCTTTGTTTTGCCCACCTTTACTAGCCTATACTCTGCATTCGGTGCTAAACTACCTTTGCCAACGAGGATGCTTATGAGCCTGGCTGATTGGCTTATCCATTACGGGCTTTACACTCTGCTGGCGATATTAGTGTTTGCTGCTTTGGGCTATATTTATATCAAAACGCCAGCCGGGAAATATCAGTGGGATAGATTATCGCTCAGTTTACCCATAGTTGGGCGAGTTAATGTGCTTACTGAGCTTTCCCGTTGTTGCCGGACTATGGCGCTCCTTTTCCGGGTCGGCTTGCCTTTACCCGAAATCATGGCTCTGGCAATTCGTGGTAGTAGCAATAAGGTTATGGCTAAGGCTCTAACTGAGGCTCAGCAGGAGTTGATTAGGGGTGAAGGCTTATCCAAACCTATGGCAAAGAGGAAGCTGTTTCTGCCGTTGATGGTGCAGATGGTTGGAGTTGGTGAGGAAACCGGTAACCTTGATAATACACTGACTACTGTTGCTGAGAGCTATGAGGTTGAGGCTGATGATAAAACTAGCTCAGCGGTGGGGCTTATTCAGCCAGCATTGGTTATCATTATCGCCCTGGTGGTTGGTTTTATTGCTGTATCTCTGCTTTCAGCTATGTATTCTATCTATGGGCAGGTTAGTTTCTGATGAAAAGTGAAAGAGGCTTCAGTCTAGTTGAGGTGGTGATAGCCATAGCTCTGCTGGGTATAGTTGGCGTTGCCTTTCTTGGTGGCTTATCTACCGCCTCCAAGGCTATCTTTATTGCTGATGAGCGAGCTACGGCTGAGAGCCTGGCTCGCACTCAGATGGAGTATGTTAGGAACCAGCCTTACGATGCTGACACTACTCATAATCCACCGCAATATAGTAAAATCCCGAATATTCCGGCTGGCTATGATATTGATGTTTCTGCTGTGCGACTGGATCCCAAGGGCGATGGGACTACTAATGATGATGGTATCCAGAAGATAACAGTCAAGGTTTACCACCCTTATGATGCTGCGCATCCCGAGGATTATGTAGTTAAATTGGAGGGCTATAGGTCAGCGCGATGATGTTTCCTAGGTTAGGATTGATAAATAAGAACCAGAAGGGTTTTACCCTGATTGAGCTGATGGTGGCTATCGCTATTAGCAGCGTTATCACTGGTGGTATTACTATGACCATTTTTCAGGTGATTGTCGGGAGTGCCCGCACCAATAACCATATGATTGCCGTCAGACAGGCGCAGAATGCTGGCTACTGGGTCAGCCATGATGCCCAGATGGCTCAAAGCGTGACATTAGGTGCCTCTTCGGGGTTTCCCCTCACCTTAACCTGGACTGATTGGAATACTAATAATGTTTATACGGTTATTTATAGTTTAGTAGGTAACAAACTCCAGCAAGACCATTACACTAACAAAGCTACTAACCCAACTCCTGATGCCACTACTATTGTAGCTCAATTTATTGACCCGACGACTAAGTGCGAGGCTGGTGGCGCTTTCGCCTTGCCTGACAGTGGCGATGCTTTCAAAATTACCGCCGGCTCTTCTGACAGCGGCATCATAACTGTTGCCAGTGGCAGCATATCAGTGTCTACCGGTGGCAGTGCTACCTATAGTGGTGGTGCCACTGGGGGCACTTGGACAGCACCCATCGCTGGTGGCACTGTTACTGTTACGGCCAATGCGGCTAGCACAGCCGGTGTCTGGACTTCGGCAAAGGCAAGTGCGAAGGTTGCCATAACCACGGATACTGGTACTCTGAATGCTGCTGTTACTGGCGGTGCATATACTTTAACGGTGACTGTTAGCGTAGGCGGTGGCTCATCGGGACAAAGTGAGACCAGGGTATATGAAATTGTTCCCAGACCTGGCTAATAGCAGTCAGTTGTGGTAGTGTGATAATATGTGGAGGGGCTGATGAAAAGGACATTCAATAAACTAATAAGAGGTGAGAAGGGACAGGCGCTGATTATAGTCCTGGTTTTGATGCTTGTGGGCGGGCTTATCATCGCTCCGCTTCTGTCTCATATGAGCACCGGCATTTGGGTGGGGAAAGTAGTCTATGAGGAGAAGATGTACCGGCTTTATGCCGCTGACTCCGGCATTGAGGATGCCTTATGGCAAGTAAAGAATGAACGATTGACTAGTTTACCCGGGTTCGGTGCTTATGACCAGTATAAATATTCCGCCTTTAGCTCTTCATACAAATGGTCGTATAACCTTTATGATATACATCATGAGAATGTAAACGACAAAGATGTAACTATTACTTTAGAAAATGTCTGGATTCCCAAGGATATATCGGCTCCTGACTATGGCCAAGCGAAACTGATTATTGAGGGTACTCCAGGGAATCCTCCCCCGCTAATAATAGTCGGCAGCATGCCGGCGACGAACACATATCAAATCAAGATAATCTATTATTATGGCGGTAGTAGTGACCCTACTGGACAAAACCTGAAGGTAGACAAGATAGGAATTTGGCTACCCCCTGGCTTTGGCTATGATGGCAATTGTACCCTTGCCAGTGACACCGATACGGATGATTATGGTACACCGGTGGTTACTGACTACCGCAGCGGCAAGGCTGTGGTCTGGAGCTTCGGTTCTCTTGCGCTGTACAAATTTCCCCCTACTACCAGCGGTAGTCCTATGGTAAAAAGCTTCACCTTCAAATACACCGGTCCATTGGGGCAGAGTCCCGGGGCTGCCCTCTCCTGGATAAATACCGACACGGACCTCGGCGGTGGTCTTACTTATACTTGGGATGCCGATACCAAGGTCTACAAGCTTCTCTCCACGGCTACTGATGCTACGGAGAAGCAGGTTGAGGTTGAGGCTTATGCCGCTAAGGTTGAGATGCGTCAACTGGGCACTGCCATGTCCGGGGACTATGTTGCCGTGGGCAATTTCCTGTTGAAACCCTCCGGTACTACTGGGGTAGACAGAGAATATCGTGACCAGCTTTATCTGCAGAACGATGCTACCATCCAGAATAGTAGTTCAAGCGGGGCGGGCTATATTCCGCCCGGTGCTACTGTGGAGGCTGCCTATCTCTACTGGTCAGGGTGGATAGACTATCATTATTGGTACTGGAAGACGACTACTCCTCAGGGGTGGAGATGGAGTTCTGACAGCAACAACGACACCGGGCTACAGTATCCTTCCAGCCCCACCCCCACGAACCTGACCGCACTGGTTGAGACCAATGCTAAGGTTAACACCGTCAAGTTTAATGGCAATACTATAATCACTCATAATTGGCAGGTACAGGAAAACGAGAACCATCCAAGAAGTTGGTCTTACTCCTGCTTTTATGATGTTACTGACCTCAAGTTGTCTGACGATGTCAGTGCCAAGCAACATATTGAGGATGCAATGAAGGTTACCAATGGCACCTATACCTTCACCTTGGGGCATGCCGATGCGGTGGTAAGTCCTCCGACGAGTAATCTCAGGCCGGGCTTTGACGGCAGTTCTTCAAACCAGGCAACATATATGTTCGACTTCTATGGAACCTCTAACTCCACCGGCTACCCTCTGGGCACCCCGGCGACAAAATTATCTGGGCAGTGGAACACCGCTCAGGGCGGTAGAGTAGCTTATGCTGGCTGGTCGCTAATTATCATCTACTCCAGCCCCGCGACCAAGGGGCACCAGCTCTATCTCTATGATGACCTTCGCAATTGTGGTAGTTATCAGACTTTGCAATTTTCTATTAGCGGCTTTCTCGCCCCGGATGAGATTAAGACTGGTGGGGACTATGCCGCTAAACTGACCTGCTTTGTTGGCGATGGAGACGATAAGGCGGTCGACTCTGATTATGGTGGTGATAGAATAAGTATCAAGGGACAAACAGGCACCGAGACTTATCTTTCTAATACTCAAAGCCCGTCCGATGATGTTTGGAACTCAAAGTCGCCCGGTCTGCAGGCGGCTGGGGTAGATATTGATACCTTTACTGTTAACTACCCGGCAATAAATCCAGGGGATACCTTGGCTACGGTGAAGATGCCTACACAATTTGATCAGTATAACCTGATATATATTATTCTCTCCTTCCGCAGCACGATTACCACCGGTGGCACCATTACCTACTTGGTAAGGGGGTAAAAGCTTTGTTTAATAATTTAACGGAGCGAGCAAAAAATGAGATTAAGTAGGACAGCATGGTTAGTTCTGGCGGTGGGCGTTTTCATCATTGCCTTCGCTTGCCTGTATACCATCAATTCCGGGCAGGCGAAAGAGCAGGGGCAGTTAAGCGATAGCTTGGCTGCGTCTCAAGCTCAGTTGCCCAAGCTCGTTTCGCAAAGAGAGGCTCTGGAAAGCCAACTAGCTCAGCAGCAAAGCGCACTAGCTGAAGCTCAATCATTGCTGGATAAGGCTAAGGCAGGATTCCCTAAATCATCGGAGAGCATTGAATACGACGAGGTATTATTTAGTCTTGCTCATGGTTGTGACCTTGAGATAATGAGTCTAACGGCAGCAGAGCCGAGCGAGAAAAAGGTAGAGGATGTTACCTACTTTGTTACCTCCTTTACGGTGGAGGTGAGGAGCAAGGTGGCTAATGGCGACGTGAGTAATATCCTTAACTTTGTTCATGACCTAGCCACAAGCAAGGATTTCACCAGTACTACCGTGGAGCTGGTAAATATAAAGGTTGTAGCTACGGCTGTGGGAGAAGAACCTACGCCACCGACAGCCACTATTAATTTTGTTGCCTATAGCTACAAAGGGGAATAATTATGGCAAAAAGAGTTACCACCTTATTTATTAGAGATGACGCTATTAACCTGCTGGTGGTTGAGGGGAAGCGGATAAAGAAATGGGCGAGCTTACCCCTGGAGCCAGGTCTGGTCAGCCAGGGGCTTGTCCTGGATGAAGCCAGGGTAGCTGATGAGGTTACTAAGTTATTTAAACTGGCAAAGATAGGGACGGGGAAGGTTATTGCTGGTTTAAGCGGGCTCAATTCCTTATATCGTCTGATTTCCCTGCCCGAATTGCCTGAAGCGATACTACCTGAGGCAGTAAAGCAGGAGACGAGACGGGTGATACCAGCACCTCTAGAGGAGGTCTACCTTTCATATCAGCGCCTTACTTCCGCCCCGGGAGAGACGCGCATTTTCTTAGCTACTTCCCCCCGTAATGTGGCTGACGTCTTGATTAGGACGTTACGTCGGGCAGGGATTGAGCCATATCTTATGGACTTAGCCCCGTTAGCCCTGTGCCGAACCCTGGATAAGCCTAGGGCGATAATTGTTAATGCCAGGTTAGACCACCTTGACGTTATGGTTATGGAGGATAGGCTCCCTCAGCTAATCCGCCGGCTATCCCTACCCGGTGAGGTTGTACCGTTAGCCGAAAGGTTACCGGCTATCACTGAAGAGGTTGACCGAACTATTGCTTTCTATAATTCCAGCCACAAGGAAAAGCCTTTAGATTCAACCGTGCCTATGTTTGTTTGCGGCGACCTGGTGCAGGCACCGGAGAGCTGGCAATCACTGGCTGGTAAGATGAAGTGCCCGGTGTCAGTATTGCCATCGCCTGTGGAATCCCCCGAGGGCTTCGACCCAAATGAATATATGGTCAATATTGGGCTGGCACTTAAGGAGCTATTGCCGGAAAAAGAGGGCGCTAACTATTCGTTAGTGAATTTTAACGCCCTGCCTGAGGTTTATCTACCCAAGCGGGTGCGTTTATCAAGCCTCCTTGTCCCGGCTGGTCTCATAATCGGCGTTGGCTTACTGGTCTATATGGGATTTCAGGTTCGTAGTAATATAGCTCGGAACGATGTATTGCGCTCTCAGCTAACACCTGTTGAGAGCCGTATTGCTGAGGAGCAAAAGACGATAGGAGCGCTGCAGCAGCAGATTAAGCAGGTGGAAGCTGGGGTTGCGCCAGTGCAAGCCAGGGCGAACATTTTTGATACTACGTTCGCCTCTCTGAAGGTGGGTCGGGAAGGGGTGGATAGAGAATTGACCGATATTGTCAACCTATTGCCGGGGACGATAGATAAAACTAATGGCTTTGAGGTTAACCACGAGGGTAAGTTGGTACACGTAAAAGGCGTAGCCACAACTGAGTATGACATTTTCACATATGCTAGAGATTTAAGAACTAAATTTGCTAGTGTTGCCATCTCATCTATTAAGGCTCGTATAGATGAAGAAACGCATGCAATTACGGGGTATGAATTTACGCTTCTATTAAGTAGGGGGTGAGGAATGGATATCTTTTCATTACTTCATAAGGCTAATGCAGTAGATGCCTCTGATTTGCACTTGGTTGTCGCCAGTCCGCCATTGCTGCGGGTTAATGGCAGCCTAGAGGCAATGAATGGTACACTACCATTAACTGCCGATGAGATAAGCCAGGCTTTTCTCCAGATAACTACACCTGAGGGAAGGGAGGATTTTCACCGCCACCTGGAGCTTGATTTTGGCTATACCTTACCCGGTGTCGGTCGGCTGCGCTGCAATGCTGCTCAGCAGCGTGGAGCGATTAGCCTTGCCATACGTCTGCTGCCGGCGGAAATCCCGACTATAGATGACCTGGAATTGCCTCAGATATGTAAGGAGTTTGCCCTAAAGCCAAGGGGGCTGATAATAGTTACCGGACCTACCGGTAGCGGCAAAACTACCACCCAGGCGGCTATGATTTACCATTTGAACATCACGGAAAGTCGCCATGTGGTTACCATTGAAGACCCTATTGAGTATATCCACAGCAGTATAAAATGCGCCATAACCCAGCGGCAGTTAGGCAGCGATACCCTTTCCTTTGCTGAGGCATTGAAGCACGTCTTAAGGCAGGACCCGGATGCGATTCTGGTGGGTGAGATGAGGGATTTGGAGACGGCGGCGGCGGTGCTTACTTTAGCTGAGACCGGGCACTTGATACTATCTACCGGTCATGCCCCTAGCGCTTCCCAGGCAATGGAGAGGATAATAGATTTGTTCCCGCCTCATGAGCGCCATCTAGCTCAGGCACGGCTAGCTTCACTACTGGTTGCCGTGATGTGCCAGGTGCTTGTCCCCAGGGCTGATGGCTCAGGGAGGATAGCTGCGGTGGAGGTTATGCTGGCTAATCCGCCGGTGAAGAACCTCATTCGTGAAGGCAAAATCTACCAGTTACCTAATGTAATCCGCACTCACCGGGAAATAGGTATGATTTCACTGGATGAGGCTCTGGTTAACCTCTATCTTAAGCGAATCATCACTGGCGAAACCTTGCTCGCCTTCTGCAACGACCGCCAGGAAGTAGAAAAACTTATCGGCAGGGTGGAGGTGAGATAGCTCCCTAGGTCGCTTCGCTCCAAATCCTAAACTCTAAGCACCAGATGCCAGACAACCTCAAAATTCCAAACCTCAATTATTTAGAGTTTAGGCTCTCCCTTTTCTACAGGCTCTGCCACTCCTTCAGGGAAATCTCTCTACCTATAATGTGTTCCACTTCTTTAAGGAGCATCCTGAGCTGGGCTACAGAGTATTCGGGATTATTGGGAAGGGTCAGGGTATGCGTCCCATATCGGATATAAAAATGACGCCCACCCGGTTCGGGTGGGCTGAAGCCCAAGCTGCTTAGTTTCTTTACGAAAGTCCTTCTTTTGCATGGCGACCACCTAGCCATGGACGGTGATTTCCTTCAGGGTTGGTATTCCCTTATTCAAGTCAAGCTCATCTATGACGGGTAGATGGTCACCGTGCCTTATTTTGACTAACAGCCAGCCTTCAAGGACTGATTTTAATTCATTTTGACACTGGTAAAGAGTGTCGCCAAAAGCAATAGTCCCCGGGCATTCGGGAATCCGGCCGCAGTAAGTCTTGTCTTCAAGCTGTTCATACACCGCCCGGCTCATAGCCCTATCTATATACTGAGTGAGCATAGTTGCCTTCTTCCTCAAGCGTTGTCCTGCGTTTATATTTATTCTATACCATTCATCTGCCTTTGTCTATCAACCTACCCCCTTTATCCCCCTCCCTTCATAAGGGAGGGGGAAGTAGTTATAAAAGAGAGGCGAAGCCTCTCTTCAACTCTCCTTTGAAGGGGAAGAGGGAAATAATATAAAAGAGGGGCTAACGCCCCTCTTTTATATTGCTTGAGTAATACGCTGGCGAAATAGAAAAGCTCATCAGCAGAGTAGAGGTAAGATAACCCTGCCACTGAGCTATTCTAAATTGCTATTGCTCGGCTTAATTTAAGGCTTTAGGATAAGGTGCTACTTATTATTTTGTCCACAGCTGAGAGTCAGCATCAAATGTAAATCCTAACGTTTCCCAGTGACCTCCCGCCCCTTCCCCACTTTTTATCAAGCCGGTAGCGGTGTCAATGTCATACTTTTCTTGGGTTGGTTTATCAAGATAAGCTGTTAAGTCGTCCGAAGTCGTAGGCCAGCTGCCGTTGTTGTCGGCGTTATAAGCTGCCGTTGCCGTTTTTACGGTGGCTACCTCGCTATTGGCTGCCGCCAAATTCCCCGTCTTCAGGAAGCCAGAAACATTAGGGATGACTACGGCTGCCAGAATGCCCAAAATGGCGACCACAATCAGCAACTCAATGAGGGTGAAGCCCTTCTCCCCCCGGCGCAAGCCTTTCATTAACCTCCTCATCTCCTTTTTTCCTCCTTTCCTTGGTTATTTAGATTTAATTTAGTCAAGCTGCTGTTAGGTAAGTCTAGAATATAGCACAATCTGCTTTAGGTCAATAGCCCATTGGTAATAGGAATAAGTTACTACCTCCTAGCTAGATGGCTCAAGCTCCTTAACCTCAAAGACCCTGATTTTCTGCCTTTGGGCAAACTGCTTAGCTTCCTTGGTAAGCCCGGGAACGGCGATTATGGCTTTATCCAGGATACCAATATCATAGGCTTTATCATCAAAGTCAAACACCTTATCCAGCCCCACCAGCTCCTCAGCTACCTCAACGCCAATAGCAATATGGTGAATAACGATGCCCTCGTCTCTGGTAGCCAGTATGTCTATCTTATGTTCGGCGCCTGACCTGCCTTTAACCGTGGTATTTTCCTTTACCTCATAGCCACGCCGCTTCAGGTGTTCTATAAGCTTTGATTTGGAGTTAAATTCAAAGGGCTCTCTTTTTACTTCTATGGCGGGCTGAGGGGCACCACCAGCCAGCACTGTCTCAAGGTCCCTGACCTCAAGCACCTTTATCCTTTGCTGGCTGGCAAATTTCTCCGCTTCCCGGCGCAGTCCGGGAAGGACAACCAGGATTTTGTCATGAATGCCAATATCATAGGCTTTATCATCAAAGGCAAAAATCTCCCCCATTCCTATCTCATCTCCCGCCACCTCAACGCCGATAGCAATATTGTAGCTAATGATGCCATCATCCCTGGTCGCCAGTATGTCTATCTTATGTTCGGCACCTGACCTGCCTTTAACTGTGGCATTTTCCTTTACCTCATAGCCGAGCTGCCTCAAAAACTCTATGAGCTGGTGTTTGGGTTTGAGCTCAAACTCCAGCCAGCCCCTCTTTGCCTCATTAAGGGCGTAAGAATAGATATTTACCTCAGTAACTTTATCCTCAGCGGTAAGTGAGGAGCACTTCATACAGCGCCATTTTATCGCCGGTGTGGTAAACACCTCATTGCAATCATGGCACTTGCGCAGCAGCCCCAGGCTCTGATAGTCGCTGCCAATGGTCCGTAGCTCCACTTTGCACTTGGGGCATAAATATCGTCCCTTGGCTACGAACTCGTCTTCAAGTCCAACATATCCACAGACAAAGTGCTCAAGGACTCTGCCCCGGGCAATATTCCCCGAGCCACATTTAGGGCAGTGGGTAGCTGGTCTCAGATTCATTGACTGGCACTGAGGACAGCGGAGAAGCCTTTCAAAGAAATCCTTTCTCACTATCCCCTTATCAACCAGTGATTCCAGAATTGATACTACCTCCTTGCCCTTAACCCCTATTGTTTGTTCAACTACTGGGTAGGTAAAGCCAAGTTCGCTGGAGAGGTCGAGCTGAGGTCTAATATCAGCAATCTTTCCTACTAGCATTTCCGCCACCAATTTCATTGCCCTTTCATTTTCCTGCGCCTTCGCTGGTGATAGGGCTTTGGTTACCTCCGAAACTTTGCCTATAGGTCTATCGACTCTTGCCACGTTCCTCCTCCTCCTCCATACAATCTATCTACGCAGAAATTAGTATAATTAGCTGAATGGCAAAAGTCAACATCACCTATTGTAATCACTATTACTTTATCCTACCAAGATTAATTGTTCATAAAAATGGCGTTTAAATTTTATTAAAGCCAAGATAGGGAGATTGTTTAGTAACCTATCCCCCTCAGCACCCAGAAAAATCCTTGATTTTTCAGGGAACCCGCTTTAGTTTTACATGGTAATCCTATCCCCCTGACCCCCTTCCCTTATTAAGGGAAGGGGGGAATATTTAATTAAGAGAGGCGGAGCCTCTCTTTAACTCTCTTACTTTTAGGGTGTTTAAGAGGGGCGTTAGCCCCTCTTAAGAATGTCTTCCCCCTCTCCTTAACAAGGAGAGGGGGATTAAGGGGGTAAGGTTATAAAATAATCTCTTATTGACTATATTAGCGGAAACATCCAAAATAGAGACTGGGATGGAAGCTGTTTTTATAGCTGTTTTTGCCTTGCTCGGCACAGTGGTGGCTAGTTTCCTCAATGTATGCTGTGACCGCCTGCCAGTTGGGGAGTCACTGGTTTATCCACCATCTCATTGCTCGGCTTGCCAGTGCCGCCTAGCACCTAAAGACCTCATACCAGTGTTTAGCTACTTATGGCTACACGGTCGCTGTCGCTACTGCCAGGCTTCTATCCCCCGGCGCATACTCTGGGTGGAAATTGGCACTGGGGTTCTGTTTGGTTACCTCTACTGGCACTATATGGTCTGGCACCATGGTTTAGGTATTGAATTAGCGGTTGTTGCTTTCTACTCTTGTCTTTTTATTGTGCTTCTGGTCATTGACCTAGAGCACGGGCTTATTTTGAACAAGATAATCTATCCGGCTCTGGCAGTGGCTTTACTCTTCAGCATCTTTGTACCGCCATCTCAATTAGCTCGTATTAGTGGAGAAGCGGCTTTCCTTATGAATAACTTACCTCAGTTGGGGATTG
>Ga0315282_10008344_pt1 | contig 16792 bp, 25 predicted proteins | sample YL17G07_20_MG_FD_203693 | JGI IMG/M metagenome (GOLD analysis project Ga0315282, IMG submission 203693) | Sediment microbial communities from Yellowstone Lake, YNP, Wyoming, USA - YL17G07_20 | ecosystem: Environmental > Aquatic > Freshwater > Lake > Sediment | place: USA: Wyoming | collected...
ATTTGTATGGAGACATTTTGGTAGAGGATTCCGATTTATGAGGAATAAATATGGATAAAGATAAACTCTATATCAAGTCCCAAAATCATGATGTCATTACTATGTATATTGCCCGGGGAACTCCCTTTCAGAAGGCTTTAGATCTTCTTAAAAGAGAAGAACCAATAGTTTCAAACATTAAATCTCGGGTAACAAGACAAGCCATTCAAAGAAGTTTCCAGAAGATCAAGTCCTTCTTATTAAATCCCCCTTTATCATCCAATGGATATATCCTTGTTGCCTCAGAACATGATTTTGCCTGGACAAATGATCTCATGGTTGATCGAGATCTTTATAGATGCGGTGATGAATTCTATTCACATCCCCTAGAAGAACAATTGGCGTTAAGACTTTACCCTATCGGAATCATTACTCTGGACTCGAAGGAAGCCACACTTGCTTATGTCAGCAATAAGATTCAGATCTTAAAGGCGATGACCTCAGGAATCCCAGGTAAGAGCAAGAAAGGTGGGCAATGTTTGAGTCCAGATTCATTAATTTTCTTGTCAAAGGGAGAAATCAGAAAGATAAAAGACTTGACTCTTGGTGAAAAGATTAAAGGAATAAATCTTGATTCCAAAAGAATCTTAGATACTGAAGTGTTAGATATTTTCCATCATAAAGGCAGAGTTTATCAACTTATTACTAAATATCCAAGATTTGTAATTGAAGCGTCTGAAAATCATTCTTTCTTTGTTTGGGAAAAGGGAAAGATTAAAGAAAAGCCTGTAAAAGAAATTGAAGAAGGAACTTTTCTTTTATTCCCAGAAGAAATTGACCACAAATCATTTAACTCCTTCTCACCTCAATTAGCCCAGTTTCTCGGTTATTTCATAGGAGATGGCAATTTTGATGGGAATAGATTGGTATTGAGTGAAGGGAATAAAAAACTTGCTGATTATTATTATCAACTCATTGCAAAAACATTCAAGATTACTCCAACATGTAAGTTCAGGACTAAGAAAAATTATTATGAGACAAGAATCTATAGCAAAAGGCTGGTAGAATCTTTAACGAAAAACTTTTTCAGTGAAGGTAAAGAAAAGATTCCTTATCAGATATTAGAGGCTGATAATAGAGTTTTTTCTTCCTTCTTAAGAGGTATCTTTGACGCTGAAGGCTATTTAGATAGAACATCTATTGGAATAACAATGGCGAATAAGTTCCTAATTCATAGTTTGCAACTAGCACTTTTAAGATTTGGTATTCTTTCTTCTTTTTCAAGCAAAAATATTAGTAAGAATCCTTATTCAAGGAAATCTCAGTTTACTCTTGTTATCTCTGAAAAACAGTCTCTTGAATCATTTAAGAAATACATTAATTTCTCTTCAAATCCTAAACGTAAGAAGCTTAAACTTCTTGAAAGGATGATGAAAGATAAAAGTTTATCAAGAAAAGTATTAATCGATGGAGAGGCATTGAAATCTATTCTTAAGAGAGAGGGTCTAACATTATACAAACAGTTTCCTAGAGTATCTAATTATTTCCAAGGCAAAAGAAATATGAGTAAGATTACTTTTCGGAATTCAATTCTCAAAAACCTGAAAAGTTATCCTAAATTGAAAATGCAGTTGGAAACTCTTCTTAAGCATTCTTTGATTCCGGTAATAGTTAAAGAGAAAAGAAAAGCAAACGTTGAAGATATGATAGACATTACTACCTCCTGTGGTAATTTTATAGCCAATGGATTAATAGTGCATAATTCCCAGAGACGATTCGAAAGGGAACGTGATATGGAAATAGCCAATTGGTTTAGTAGGATAGGAGATGCGGCTAAGGTCTTAGTGGATGTCTATCCCATTGAGGAACTTTATATCTCTGGACCTGGTTTCACAAAGAATCAATTCCTAGATGCTAAGTACCTTGACTATAGATTGAAAGAGAAAGTCAAAGGAATCTTAGACACACAATACACCGATGAATCTGGAATTAGAGAGACCTTACACAAAGCACTTCCAATGCTAGAGAAGAACGCCTATGCCAAGGAAGTTCAGATTGTTGAGGATTTCTTTGAATTAATGGGTAAGAACTTTGATAGAATAACTTATGGGCAAAAGGATATTGAAAGCAATCTAGGGAAAATCACCAAGATAATTCAACTAGAGGAAATCACTCTAAAGTATCCGGTAGAAACAGTTATTCTTCACTTCAAAGGCGAACATTATGAGAAGATAAAAAGTTTAGGCGGTATTTGTGGAATTAAATAAAGGGATTGAAATGAGAAACAAAGACAAATGGGAAATGATTTTAAGACCGCCATGCTTTGGGACATTAAACTATCAATTGTTAGTTACCTGCCAAACTTGCAACCTTCAGAATAAATGCTGGGAGCGTCTTGTGTCAGGTCGTAGGTATCATGAATAAGTTCTCAACATATTTAGAATCATGGTGGAAGGCAAGGATCAAAGAGACTGTCCTAAGCCCTATTACTCTTAGAGGAATTTATTATCTATGCAGACAGAAAGTTGGTCCGAAGGCAATGCCAAAAACAAAATCTGGATTCTATGATGCATTAGAACGTATTGAAGAGACAACTAAGATTCCTCGTGAGAGACTTAAGATAGTCACAGAACCAAAGATCAATCTGATTACTCGTGAAGGCGAGAGTCCTTTACTTAAAGCAGACTTGAATAAGCTAAAAGAAGCCTGTGCAATAATTTATGTTGAGAAGAGTACGATCATTCAAGCTATAGAGGAGGACAAGAGCCTTACTGATAGAGGAATATTCATTATCAAGGCTATGGGTTTCAGTACCAAAGAAGCCAATAAGATGATTAAGAAGACTCAGAGTTTAGGGATTCCAATTCTGACGTTGACGGACTTTGATCCCTCAGGAATTCTAATCGATATGAAGATCAGTCAATGTGGAATAAAGACGGTTAGATTGGGAGTTGATCCTGATCTTGTGAAAGCTCTGGGCTTAAAGATTGAGGATGTAAGAGAAGCCCTTCCAAGAGCTAAGAACAAGTTGGCACATTATAAGTATCTTCAAACTAATTATCCCAAGTTGGCTAAAGGTTTCCTGGACATAGGAATGGGAGGTCAGCCATATCGCATTGAGATCGATGCTGTCTGGGCACTTGCCGGAAAGGACGGATTCATTGAAGAGATTCTTAAGAGAGCAGACTTAGCAGTTCCTGTCAAACCAGTTCAGAAGGCATTGAAGTATACAAGAGTACCTAAGAAGGTGGATGATCTTAGAACTTCGATTCATGGTTTAGTTGATGAACTATTCTCTCAAGCGGCTCAGAAGGCAGAAGTAGGTGTTAAAGATTCCAAGGACTCATTCAACAAGTTAAGGCTGAGTGAGATAGAAGGGAAGATTCAGAAAACCATAGATGGAAACTCAGAAATGCCTACTGCTCAAATCTTAGAAAAAACTATCAAGACTCTTCAAAAACTTTTGGATGAGCAAAAGAGGAAAGGTGGGATAAATTGAGAAGTAATATAGTCTGGGAAAAGATCTTCGGGTTTCCCCCTGGAACTTATGTCAAATGGAAAGAGAAAGGAAGGAAGACATGGTATTATGGGACAGTGGAAAAGAATTGCAAAGGGACATTAGATGATTCAATCTTAGGTGTTTGGTTGCTTGTCTTCAATGAAGATTGGGGCATCTGTTTACCAGTCATGAGAAGAGACATAATTCACTATGCCAGGAAGAACAAGATATGAAATGGTACTATTTAGGTCTTGTAACTTGGAAGAAGAAAGGTTATGTTGCCCTAATAATAAATACAAGATTCTATTCGAGCTGGTTACCTTTCCCTTTTGCTTATTGTCTTGAAGACTTCCTCATCCATGTAAAAGGGACATTTATCGCTTCTCTTTTACAAGGCTTAATCTCAGGCATTCCTCTCTGCTGTATAACTTATTATCTAAAGACCAAGAGATACAAGCTTCCTAGTGATGATTTCCTAGTTCCAGAGGCAGAGTATATTGTATGTCCAAACTGTGCTAGAAAAGGGGGATGGAAGAAGAACATGCCAATGAAATATTTTGTAGTAAAAATAAAAACTCCTAAACCCTGGTTGGTGGAAATACGCCTGAAATAATTATTGATTGTCCTATATGTCATGAGGAGATAGAGATTCCTCTTGACTCTGACAGAGTTACTTGTTCCCATTGTGGAGCAAACTTTAAAATAAAGGTTGAGATAACATTGTCTCAAGAGAAGGTTGAAACTCTTGAAGACAAGAAAGAAGAGAAAAGGATTATACGGAAGTTGTGAGAGCTGTGGCAATTTCGATTATCTTTATCCAGTTGATGGTTTATATCTTTGTACGACTTGTCGAAGGTATTAATCTTCTGAGGTGATTGAATGACACCATGGCATCCTCCTAAAGCAAGTTTCCGAAAGGTAAGAGCGAATAAGGAACATCGTTGCCTTGTATGTAATAAGATTATTCCTGTTGGTATCTATTATTTTGCTAAGACAGAGCATTCAGAATTTCTTGCTAATAAATTGGAAGCGAAATGTCATTTATCAATGTGGGAGATCAAGAGAAGAACGAAGTTCTTTTATTGTGATATGATTACTTGGCGCTTTTGTTCACTTGAATGTATGCAGAAAGTAGGACATAAACGTAGGAATGAATTGCCTCTAGACATTCAAGAACGATTAGAAAACATGGAATGTACTATAGTTAAGACAGTTGGAGAGACTCTTACTATGATGGCTAAATTGCAAGGTTCTGCGGAGCCATCTAATAATACCTATTCATCCTGGTTCTCATCAAACAATACCTGCTAAACAGTTATATCTCCAGAGTAAGGTATAATAATAGTGATCCGAATGAAAGAAGAACGTACTAAGATGAAAGATGAAGTCTTCATTGAGGAAAAGATCGAGCTTACTCGGATTAATATTCCTATGAAGGAACTTCCTTCAACAAAGACCTTTGATGTGAGAGTCTATAGAGACAGACCCTGGATTATGTTCTTTATCTCACGAGAATTATATGAGGAACTTGAAGCCTTGTGCAAGAGGCAAGGTCTTGATGTAAAAAAGGCTATCTATAGCCAGCTCATGTCTTTGAAAGAGACGTTAAAGGAAGGATGATAAGAAGGAGGGAAAAGAATGAGAATAAGATTTTTAAGTAGGGATTGGAATATCCATAGATATTGTTGGCATCTATTTACCCCTTCCAATACGCAAGGACATTGTTTATCCCATGATTCGGTTGGAAGGAAGAAGATGATCAAAGGTATAGCCTATAAATGCTGCAAATGTGGTAAAGAAAAGAATATGTAAATTGGAGGAGAGAAGAATGGTAAGTAAAAGACGTTTGAGAAGGAATATCAAGACTAATAGAATACCAATCTGGCCTTCAGAGATCCAGATGTGCCCATTGGAACGTCAATATAGAGAAAAGAATTTCCTTAAAGACAGGCAGAAACCTTGTCAATTGAGAGGTCTATTCGTTCATGACCTTAAGGATATGATGATCAGAAGTCACAACATCAAGAGAGGTGGATTCTCTAAGAGGTTGCATAAGCGTATAGGCAAATATCTCCCAAGTGAGTTTTACCAAAGAGAATGGAAAGCTGTAAAGAATGCTGAACAGCAACTATATTCATTCTTGACTACAACTTCATTTGGAAAGAGACTTATGAGTTCACATGGGAAATATGTAGAACGAAAGATCCAGATTCCTCTTGAAAGATTTCCGTTTGCTGATGATCTTGGCTATCCTTTAGCAGTTCTTATGAAGTATGAGATCTCAGGGAAATTAGACATGGCTTTTGGAAATTGGATTTTTGAGGTCAAATCAGGAAAGAAAGAAACGTTGGGAAACAAGTTACAAGCATTGCTCTATTCCTTTATGGGTCAGGCAAAGTTCAAGAACAAGAAAATAAGAAGTGCTGTATTACTGCTTGGTGGAAGCGTTCCTGCTTTTGGAATCAGGCAAAAGGAATTGCCACCGAATTCTAAACTCTATGAGAAGAGGTTAGGACAGTTGAAAGTAGAACTTAGGAAGACAATAGCTATTCTTGAACTCTTAGATACAGATCTTGATTCAACGATCCCCGCCCAGAAGAGAAGAGGAGCATGCCATTATTGTGATTATCGATCTAGATGCATCAAGTAAGAACGGAGGTGAATCAGAATGGAATTGAAAATAAATAAGGAACTTGAAGAGATCATTCCTAGATTAAGTGGTGAGGAATATCAAGCACTTAAACTTTCAATAGAGAGAATTGGTCAATTAGTTCCAATCAATGTTATGTCGGATGGAACTGTAGTTGATGGGCACCATAGATACAAGGCTTGTAAAGAACTCAAGAAAGAACCATTATTTGCAATAATGCCAAATGTAAAAACAATCGAGCAAGCACTTGACTATTCTTTTGAGATCAATTTTCCAAGAAGAAACATCAACACTTTCCAGAAAGGAGAATGGGCTTACAGAGTCAAGTATCTAGGAGAATCCAAGAGAGCAGGAAGCAGACTAGCTGTCAGAACAAAAGATTTTACCTCCGCTAAATTAGCGGAGGTAAAAGGAGAAGCCGCTAAGAAGGTTGCTGATATGGTTGGTATTTCTAGATTCACATTTGACAAAGTCAAGTTGATCTTAGAAGAAGCATCAGAAGATATCAAGACAAAATGTAGAGAAGGAGTTTTGAGTATCTCTGGAACTTATGATGTCTTGATAGCAACGGAATCAATATCTGAAGAATACAAAGAAGCCAAAGAGAACTTATTGACAGCATATGCAGATGGTAGTTTAACGTCTAAGAACATTTGTGAGATAGTCTCGAACACCAATGATGTAAAGTATCTCTTGGAAGGAGAGGATGAGAAGTTGACCAAGTCAGCAGAAGAGATATTCTCCAAAGATTACTACACAGAAGTCTTCAAGTCGAAAGCAAAGGAGAAAGAATGTATCTGGCATATCGAAGAACTAGCGGGTGATTCACACGCCTTATCAAAAGGCCTCAAAAGCTTTGATGAGATAGGAAGCACTAAAGAGGAAGCAAGAGAATTCTTCCAGCAATATTCAGGTAGGCTAATCGGAGAAGCAAAAGCTTGGGAAGGAGAATGGGATAGGTTGGCTGAGAAGATTGCCAAACTTAAAGAGAAATTGGAAGAAGAGGAGATGAGAAAGTAATGTCAACACAAAACAATGCTTGGAGTAGATGGCATCCAAGGAATCCGATAAAAGGTACTCCACGAGAGATAGATAATTTCTATAATCTCTATGATGGAGTCATCTTCAAGACTTATCAGTCTGCAAGTAAACCGGGTGATATCATAGAGGATGTCCGAAGAAATGTTCAAGTGACATATGAGACTTATCAATGCCCTCACTGTAGACAGATCTTTAGAAATGAAAGCGAGACGATGAGGCATCTCTTGGAAACACAAGACAACCATCCTAAGATGAAAAGCACAGAAGAGTTTATTGTCAATGAAGCCTCGGAACAGATTGGAAAGGCTCTAATCTATTATGAACTAGTTAAGCCTAGGAGGATCAACATCATGCCTAATGGAGACATAGTAGAGAAAGGTGGAAAGGACTGGTGGTATTGGTGTCCTCAGAAACTTGCCAACGGCAGATGGAGTCCTCTCGAGATGGGAGAGCCAGTTCCTGAAAATATACGGGTCCTTTATCTTCTAGCGATCATTCCTGAAGAAGAAACAGAGGATACAGATCAAGAACTGGATGCATTGCTAAAAGCTCAAGCAAATAAGGTAATGAAAAAGAATGACTGAGATGAGTAAATGGGGAAACATTTGAAATCTACATTACTATCATACAAACATTTTTCTCTAACTTCTGCTTTGGAGTTCATTAAATCGGGAAATGAGAATTTCTATTTAATAAAAACAATCAACTGGACTTTAGCAACTGAGAGAGGGAAACCCAATTGGAATAAAGTTCACCATAACATATATCGAATGAATCTTAAACAACTAATTAAATTCATCAGAGACACAGACGAAGTGGCTGAAGATATTTATAGCATTGAGAAGGAGTCAAAAAATAATGAGGGAAAAGGATTATAGACTTCTTATCATCTTCTTTCTAAAAAGAAAATGCATAATCTGTGGAGAAAAAGATCTTTATTGCCTTGAAATAGATCATGTGAAAGGCGACGGGAATCGTGAGCGTAAAGAATTTGGTTCACATTATTATGCTAGAATCTGGCAAAAGATCAAGGAAGGTTCCAAGGATTATCAACTCCTCTGTAGTAATTGCAACACTAAGAAAGCCCACATAGAAGGCGAATGGCAAAGGAAAATACCTTTTATAGATGAAAATGGCAAAACAATAGGATATCATGAGAAATGAAGAATGGGAAAGAAAAATAAATGCCGTTTCAACTATTTGGTGAATATTATGACGAATGATTTAGAAGTTCTAACTATGAAAGAGATGCTAAAACGTTTCAAGAGAAGATCAAGAAGATTCAAACAAGATGTTAAAAATAGTAATGGCATTTTTACATTTTGCCCCAAGAAAGCTTATGTCCTCATTGATAGTGTCGTAGAAGACACTATGTTTGACTGTAGGGCGGGCAATATTCCTTCCTCTCAATTTCTAGAGATGTTTATTCTCAAACTAAATAAAACTTCTTTACATGAATTAATCCATCTCTTATGGCCTCCTCGAAATACTAACTTCTATGATTGGGAAGACAAAGTAGAGAAAATAGTTGATCTTCTTAGTGACATTGAGAAAAGGAATCTAATTGTCTTGGAGGAAAAGAAATGATAATCGTGTACACATTAGAGCATTGCCCACAATGTAAGTTGCTCAAGAAGTATCTTGTAAGCAAGGGTATCGAATTTGAAGAAAAGGATGCTCGAGAAAATGCACAATACCTAATGACTCAAGGATTTATGGCGGTTCCTGTTATAGATCTTGATGGTCAATTGATTCCTTTTCTAAGCATCAAGCAAATTGAAATCCTGCTTAAGACATCTGGATATCTATAGGTGATATAATGAGGGATGAGAAGAACTTAGGAACAGGATGTAAAGGTGGAATTCCCTGCTATGCTTGCAGATGGAAAGATTTCTGTCCGGATTCTGATGAACGATGATCTTTATATGTCCGTGAAAGAGAACTAAATTTAGCGAAGGTGGAATACAACGACCAAAATTTGGGATTGCAGGAGAAAGGAGATGCTCAGTACAAAGCGTATTGGTGGAGACTTTGAAATTCGGATGATTGATTGTCATGGACAAATCCATCTCGTTTGGTTCCAATTGAAGAAACCATATAAGAAATCCTATGAGACAATCGAGAAGTATTTCCAAGCCATTAAGAATAAATTGGAGGGTCAAGATGAAGTTCTTTGAATCAAGAAGTAAGAGAAAGAAAAAGAAAGAAATGCTAGAGCGGAAGATATCTCAGAAAGAATATGAGCCATTCTTGAAAGAAGTAGAAAAGGCTATTGGTGGACTACTCAAAGAAACTTCTGATGACAAAACACTAACAGCGAGGATGGGTGTTGAAAGCACTAGATGGCTAAATGATTTACCTGAGATGAAGCTAGCAGATTTCAAAGCCGGGGTTTGCTTCGGGATATATACTCTGTGCAAACAGAAGACCGAACCTCAAGAGAAGAAGAAAGTACCTTATGTGGTGTAAATATGAACCGTCTTAGATACTTAGCGATTCTCATAACTCTAATGGGACTAGGAGAATCAGCAGCCTTCGTTATCCTGGAAAGATTCTCTTGGACTAATTTGATATTCTTTGGCCTTATCTATTTACTTTATACAATGCTTTTCAATATCTTGGTGAATAAAGCAAACTGGAAGGAGCAGAAAGAAAATGGGTAAGCGTAATCAAATCTATTGCAAATGGGTAAGGATATTGAAAAACCCTGAAGATGATAATGAAATATATTTGGTTCTGAGAAAAGATAAACCTATGGAACTTAAATACATTAGGCAATTTGAGAATATGTTTCAGGGAACAGATGTTCTTATCACAATTGTCAAACTCATAAGAAACAAGAAAGAAGATGAATCTAAAGATTGGGAACCTGATCTTTCTCAGATTAAGACAATAGAGGAATCGCTTAAAGAATCCAAGGAAAAAAAGAAGAGGGAAGATAAGGATGAAGATGCAGATGAGGTTCCAGAGAAAGTTAAAGATTCACCGCTCTGGGGATATGACTAATGACAAGATATAATGAACGGGGTTACTGCAGTCTTTGTGGTGGTTGGATGTCCCTTGATAAAGCACTTAAGTTACACATCAAGAAACTGAATGTATATGCTTATTACTGTCCAGTACACAAAAAACAACTCCGTCTAAAAAGCAGGAGCACACCAATGTCAAAGGTTAAGGAGGGTAGATAAACGTGAGTAAAAAATGTGATGGATGTAAACCTGGAAGTGCAGAAGAACAGATAAAGAGAATGGAAGAGATGATGAAGAAAAGAGTCAAACCACAAGACTGTCCTTTCCTCAAATCATGCCAGACAAAGATGATGAAAGAAGAATGGGAGATCATGTGCAAAGATCAGGAAAAGATCCAAGAGGCAATGATGGCACATGCTCAGCAAAAGCATCTTTGGGAGCTCTGTCGAACGTACCAAGAAACTAAACGAGAAAAAGAAGGCAAGAAACCTGTTGAATGGTTGCCTTAAGCCAGTTACTTCTAGGCAGTCTTCATCCCTTCTTTCTCTCTATAATTAAGGAGGTAAACGTATGAAATTGAGAATAGAATTTGAAAGAGACGTAGTATATCATGAAAAGAGTTTAACTCTTCAACTCATGAGATATTTTAAGCCTACTAAATTAATGTGGCTCGGAACCTTAGGTGGTTGGAGTAAGCCCGAGGTAATAATGGAAGGGGGAATACCAACTAATCCTTTTGAAGTAATGGAACTGATAAAAAGTAGCATGAGAAAAGAAATCAAGGATTGGTCTTGTGGATATTTGATATCTTCCATAGAGATGGAAAGTCCAGAAGAGAAAGAACAGATAGATTCGTGGATTCTAGTAGATAAACTAAAAGGTAATCCTTAAATGAACTTAATCACTAATGATATCTGGAGGAGTTAGATGGTCCTAAGAGAAAAGATGCTGAAACAACAGAAGGAAATAGCTAAAACACTTTTCGGTTTAGATCAAGAGATCAAGATCTTCATTTTAAGTAAAGCATGTGATTTGACGATAATGCTACTAGGTGCACATGCAACAGCCAAATCATCTCTAGCACGAATGTGGTCCATAACCACAGGCTTAAACTACAGAGTTGTCACCTCTTGCTTTGATGAGGAGACTGAAGTCTTAACTGAGAGGGGTTGGAAGAACTTCAAAGACATCTCAATGAATGATAGATTGGCTACACTTAATCTTCCGACAAAGAACTTAGAATTCCAGTTGCCTAAAAGACTAATCAAGAGCCTATATGCAGGTAAAATGTTGAGAATGAAAGCTAGGTGGGTTGATCTTCTGGTCACTCCGAATCATAAGATGGTAGTTTTCCAGTTACCCTTTGGTTCATCTTCAAAGCTTCAGATAAGGGAAGTCCAAGATCTCTATCAGAAATCAAAGAAATTTCTGAAGACTAGCAATTGGGTAGGTACTGAGAAAGATACTATTGATTTTCCACGCACTTCCTATCTCAAGAAGAACAAGCTAATCAAAGAAGTAAGAAAGGTTCCAATCGAACCATTCCTTAGATTCCTGGGTTACTACTTGGCAGAAGGAAGTTATGATTCACATAAGCGTTCTTCCAAGTTTGGAGGATATTTTTACAGAACAACAGTGGATCTATATAATAAAGCTCTCTGCCTAGATTGCAAGAGAGCTCTAGAGAAGATGGGTTTTAAAGCAACTATCTCAAAAGATGGAATGTCAGTTCTTTCTTATAGTAAACAGCTTTATGATTATGTGAAGCAGTTCAGTCATGCTCATGAAAAATATGTTCCAAAAGAAGTGAAAGCTCTCTCTCCACGTTTATTGAAGATCTTCTGGGAATGTTGGAATAGAGGAGATGGACATAAAGTAAATGGGCATTGGAAAGTAGGCACCACGGTCTCACAAAGATTAGCAGATGATTTGCAAGAAATAGCATTGAAGACAGGACTCTCAGTAAAGATTAAAAGAGAACCACCTCATTCTAGTTTCATAAAAGGAAGAGAAATAAAAGGTTCTGAAGTATATCGAATCCTGATAAGTCATCGGAATTTAAAGCCACGGGCTACAAACAACCGAGGATATGGTTCTTCCTATACTGAAGAATGGATTCCATATATAGGCATGGTCTACTGTGCAGAAGTTCCTAATCATACCTTGTATGTCAGAAGAAATGGAATTCCTATCTGGTCAGGAAATAGTGAAGTAGATGAAAGTTTGATTAGTTATATTGACCCAGCAGTCTTTCGTGAGAAGAACGTTGTTCAGATGAGACGCGGAGAACTCATGGAGAAGAATCATATTATTATTGATGAGTATTTTCTATGGTTGAATAAGTACCGTGCCAAATTGCATCAGCTTCTAGAAGAAAGAACCTATGCTGGTCTAGATTCATTAGTCTTCACTTATACATTCTTATCAAATCCACTCTCAGAATACTATGCAGGACAAATAGAAGATAAAAACTTAGCATGTTACAGTGAAGACACAGAGATCTTGACCAGTGGAGGCTGGAAAAAATATACCGAAATCTCAGATAAAGAAAAAGTCTTCACTTTGAATCCAAAGACTCAAGAAATACAGATAGAACAGATACAAAAGAAGGTAGTCTATCCTTACAAGGGCAAGATGTATCTTCTAGATTCTCAACAGATAAGTCAATTGGTAACTCCCAATCATAGAATGTTCATTGCAAAGCAAGTGCAAGGAAAATGGCAATGGCAAGTTAAGGAAGCAAGAGAAATTTATGGTCGGAAGTTTAGAGTCTTAAAGACAGGAAAATGGTTTGGAACAGCTAAGACATCTGAAGATTATATGGCATTGATTGGATGGTATTTGGCTGAAGGAAGTCCTAAGACTTTCCGAGATGGACACTATGGCATAACTCTTTCAATTTGCACTCCAAAATATATAGATGAAGTAATGAGCTTGAGTAGAAGACTGGGATACAATCCTCATCGTCAGAAGGATGGAAGTGTAGTCATCTGGAATAAGGAACTCTGGAAAGTCTGCAAACCTTTAGGTCATGCCAATGAGAAGTATATTCCAGAATCATTGAAAACAGAGTCAAAAGAGAATCTTCAAAGTTTACTATTCGCTTATTTGAAAGGAGATGGTTGGTTGCAAGATAGTCAATGGCTGGCAAAGACCGTTTCAAAGAGACTTGCAGATGATATCCAAGAAATTGCTCTGAAGTCAGGATTTTCGGCTAATCTAAGAAATCTTGGAAAGACAGAAAGTTATAGCAAGAAGCTGGGAAGAACAATAAAGAGCAAATTTGATTGTTGGCAAATTTCCCTCATAAGAAAAAGATGTCAACCACTCTTTTTAGGGAGAACAAACAAGAATAGAAAAAGAACTATTGAAGAATGGAAAGATTATTCTGGTCTTGTCTGGTGTGTTTCTACCAATAATGGAATTCTTTATGTGAGAAGAAATGGAAAGCCTTGCTGGTCAGGAAATACAATTGACCGCATTGATTTATTTGTTCCAGTCAATCAACCTAAGATTGTCCCTAGTGAAACTATGATGAGGAAGTTCAGTAGATATGGTCGCATTGAGAAACCTCTAGAGAAGGTAGTCGAATGGGATGAGTATCTTGAGGCTAGAAAACAGATATCCAAAGTTACGGTTCCTTCTAGAGTTGTCATATGGTTAACCCTCTTTGCTCATTCAATGAGTTCTTGTAAACACATTCAAGACAAGTTCTCAATATCTCCACTGAAATTAAAGAAACTTTGCGCCTCTTGCAATGAGAATGAACATCTCTGTGCTAAGGTCGCTTTATCCAAACCCAGATTCTTGAGAGCTACAATCATATTAGCTAAGGGACTTGCCTGGTTAGAAGGTAAGAACTCGGTAGGATTCAATGAGATAAATGAGGCTATTAAATATACATTACCTCATAGGATCACATGGATACAAGAAGATCTGTCATATGCTGAATCTTTGGAAGTGGTTCCAGAGTTGGTTCAATTGTTTAACGATGAGATGCTTGCTTGGAAGAATAGAGGAGTATTCAGTGAGTTAGCAAAAGTTATTGAAGCAGGCAAGAGAGAAGTTCCCTATTTTGAAGACAAGATAGGGAATGAACTTCTAGCAGATGTTTCTGAGATTCATCTCCTAAAGGAGTTTGTGTCAGAAACTTTGCAATCTGTTAAAGAAGGTGTCGCTAAATACTATCTAGAAGAAGGAAACAAGAAAGACTTCAAAACGTTGTCAGATATGGCTCAGTTCTTAGAACAGTCCAACTTGAATCCTTATGATAAAGACAAACTGCTTTTCGATATTGGTTTCATGAATAAGAAACTCTATCTTGAATTCATAGAATCACCTGAGAATGTGGTTAAGATTATTGAAACTATTCTAGAACTCCACAAGGCTCAAATGACTAAGGTAGATGATCGTCTAACTCTAGAGAAGAAGCTATCAGAAAGTCTCAACTTTGATTCTGAACTTATGAAGATGCGAGATTACTTAGGAGAGATACAGATCCTCTTTGAGAACAAGGTACTTAGAGATTCTTTCTCTAAACTTATGGGAGGCAGTTAAAATGTCCAAGCCTTCATTATCAACTGAAGTCGTAAAAGCGAATCCAGATCTCTATGGTTATTCAGTTAAGAAAGAGAAAGAGGAAAGGTTGACTATTAAAGGCATAGAAATCAAGATTAAGAAATATACAACCACTCTAAGGACTTCAGGAATAAGAGTTTCTCTCATAGACAACACAGGTCTGTTCTTCCTCAAGTTCAATGAATATCTAGCCGCGTTTGATTCTCAAAGACCTCCTGATGAGAAGGCGATAGGAATCTATTCTTTCACAACTCTTGTATCCTTGGATGCAAGTCTAGAAACTTTTGAAGATGCAGGATTCTATGTCTATCAGAACCATATTATCTTCAATGAGGAAGAGAAGTCAGCAGTGCCTATGGAAAGACTTATACATTTTATAGAACACTATAAGAAGAAGTTTGGCATTAAGACTCAACTCAATGAAGATGAGTTCTCTTCTTTAGATTCTCTCGAGAGGGAATGAAGGTGACTAAAGAATTCGTAACGCCTAAGAATGTTCAGAAGATACAAAGGCGAGTGGAAGAACTTCTAGTTAGATGTTGGAAGATGTCTCGTCCTATCTTTCCTAGAATGCGGTTAGACTTTAGGGTGTTCCCACAAGAAAGTTATTTCTCAACAGCAGGACAAATATGGTGGCTAACTCCTTTCTGGAGAGGGGATGAATTTACTTGTGCTATCCTAATGCACGAGGGGCATCACTGGAATATATATCCCGTTGATCTCTTTCGAAGTATTAAGGAGATGTTTGAAGCTAGAATGTTCTTGGCAGAAGAGCTCAAGTTCAAGCCAGAGATAATCCAAAGAGGCTTATGGCGGAGAGAGGAAGATTGGTCGAAGTTTCCTCATCCTATCGAAGAGTTTCAGTTCGTAGAGAATATTCTTGGAGACTACTTAATCAATTGGCATATACATGATAACTATCCAAATGTTTGGAATGACATCTGGGATTTCTTATTCAAAGAAGGCACCTTCTATACTAAAGAGAAAGCTTTGAAGAGAGATACAACTTATATGCTTTATATAGCAGTCTATCCGGAATTACTAGATAATATGCCTCCTATCAAAGTCAAAGAACAAGCATCTCTAGATAAGATTCCTAAGATAGCTAAACTAATTAGAGATTGCAGGGCAGGAAGACTTTCTACTACTTATACTCTCAAAGAGTTAACTAAACTCTTTCACGAGAATATAATGAAGGATTTTGCTGAAGGACAGGAAGGCGGCGAAGGGAAAGATGGAACTTTGGAATGTCCTGTGTGTCATTCAGATGAATGGGAATTGGCAGAATATCAAAAGGAAGACGGATCGTGGGTCAAGGTATGAGAAAGAGAATAACATTTGATGAACTGATTGATGATCTAATATTCTATGTGGAATGTCCCAAGTGTCGTTCTGAACTTGTTATAGATGATATTTACAAATATGTAGAATGCGCTAAATGCGGACTCAAGTTTAAGCCAGATGTTATCTACGCTAGGAAGAAAGGTCACGATAATCCTTCGCTAAGAGGATTCTCAGCAGGAGAGAAGAGAGAATGACTGGTCCTTTATTATGTCCTAAATGCGGAATGAAAGTTCGAAAGATGAGAGATCCTCACCTCTCGCCATTTGAAGGAAAATATTACTGTCCTAAATGTGATGCTTATTATCTATGGAAAGACTATGCAGATTACCACGCTTCTTGTGAATATGAGAGAGAAGAACAAGCTAAAAGTGCATTCAATCCTTCCCTCAAAGGGAGGCCTTTGAAGTGAAAGTAAAATTACGTTGCAAGAAATGCAAGTATGTGATTGAAGTAGATCTTCGAGTTAATCCTTTAGGATCAATGAGGCCAGGAGCTAAGAGTCCAGGATGTAGAATTAAGATAGACAAAGATTCCTTAGATAAGATTCTGGGTAATGCTTATGGTGCTTCAAGAGATGAATTATCAAGAATAGGGCTAGAGATAGAGTTAGATGAGTGGGAAGAAGCTCAACAGAGGATGGAACTTCGTAAGTTCCTCTTAGAGAATCTTAGGATAAGCAAAGAAGAGAAGCAACTGAAAGGGGAGAAATATGTCGTGGCGACAGAACCTTGG
>Ga0315282_10008345_pt1 | contig 16790 bp, 12 predicted proteins | sample YL17G07_20_MG_FD_203693 | JGI IMG/M metagenome (GOLD analysis project Ga0315282, IMG submission 203693) | Sediment microbial communities from Yellowstone Lake, YNP, Wyoming, USA - YL17G07_20 | ecosystem: Environmental > Aquatic > Freshwater > Lake > Sediment | place: USA: Wyoming | collected...
GGGTCCGCGATTACAAGGTTACTAACCTTCGTGTTAGTAAGGGGCTACGCCAACACATTCCATTGTGTTTGCCAACTCAAAGGGTCTTTCCAAATAGAAGCTCGCTTTCAGTTACACATTGTGACGATTTGTTACCACTGCGGTTAACACCCCTCTACGTTGCCATGCATTATTCCCTCACAAGAGACTTGACTTAAGTCAAACTTCTGTTGTAGAATTTTATAGATTGTTACAGACTTAATGAAATTCCTGATTGCCTAAGACCTAAGTTGAACACCAGTAACTCTGCTTCTGTTTGACTTAATCAGCAAATCAGGGGGAGATGGTTCGTGACTGAAGAACCGTTACTCACCATCAGTAAAGCCAGCCTAATGTTAGGCGTCAGTGAGACTGCCCTCCGTCAGTGGACAGATGAGGGGAAGGTAAAAGCTTTCGTTACTCCCGGGGGGCATCGTCGCTATTCAAGGATTGAATTGAAAAAGTTCATGAGTTCTCATCCAAGAATGCTGGGTGTAAAAGATTTAGTTGCTGAGTTGGAAGAAACTGCCCAACAACATCGGGAAATTGCTCGGGCATCACTCAAAAAGAAGGCGTGGTATAACAAGCTAGACAGAGAATCACAAGAACGTCTCGCCGAACTCGGGCGGCGCTTACTTAGCTTGATCATCAGATACGTAACCGAGCCCTCGAAGCGGGAGGAAACCCTTCAGCTCGCCCGCGAGGTGGGCCACGGTCATGGTGATACCCTGGCTAAACTGGATCTTCCGCTGACCGATTCCGTAGAGGCTTTTATTCTGCACCGTGACCCGATTATGAATGCGGCGGCACATTTGATGAAAAAACGAGAAGCTTTCTCCGGACGTGTAGTTGAGGCGATTCCACTGGTTGCCCATGTCTTGGATGAAGCCCTGGTGGCGCTAGTTGCGGCGCATCAGAAGTATCGGAACGAGGTCAACAAGAAGCCTGAAGGAGGTACTGCCGAGTGATATCAATCACACGCCTGCTGTGTGATACCGCTGGACCGGGCGACCATCTCCGTTACCAGAAGCGGGACATCGAACATCCGGTAGTGGTTTGGAACTGTACTAGGCAGTGCAATTTGCACTGCATTCACTGCTACGCCAGTGCCGATAACCGAAAGTCGCCAGAGGAAATGGACACTGTGGCGGCCAGAGCTTTCATCCGTGACCTGGCTGAATTCGGTGTCCCAGTCATTCTTCTCTCCGGAGGCGAACCACTGCTCCGTAAAGACCTGTTCCAACTGGCTAGCCTAGCCCGTGAATATGGGATAAGAATCGCTCTTTCCACCAACGGCACGCTGATTTCCAGCGAGGTAGCCAAAGAAATTAGCCGGCTTGGCTTTGCCGAGGTGGGCATAAGCCTTGATGGTATCGGAGACAATAACGACTTCTTACGTGGCAGACGGGGAGCCTTCATGGACGCCTTGAATGGTATCAGGAACTGCGTAGCGCTTGGTTTGAGAGTCTCGCTGCGGCTCACCATTACCCGCTTCAACTATCAGGAAATACCGGAAATTTTCCGGCTTGTGGAAGAGGAAGGGATTGAGCGGGTCTGTTTCTATCACCTGGCTTATTCAGGGCGGGGTGACAAGCTACGGAGTGAAGACCTTGACCACGCCCAGACCAGAAGAGTAATTAACATCATTTGTGAACACACTCTGGACCTGTACCGGCGTGGTCGGCACAAGGAAATCCTAACTGTGGGCAACCACGCCGATGGTGTTTATCTCTACCTTAGATTGAAGAAGGAGAATCTCCTGCGGGCAGAAAAAGTCCTTGAGTTACTGCGAATAAATGGCGGCAATAGCTCGGGTGTCAAAATCGGCGCGGTTGATGACCGGGGGAACGTTCACCCAGACCAGTTCTGGTGGCATTATTCTCTAGGTAATGTCCTGCAGCGAAAGTTTGGTGATATATGGACCGATACCTCAGAGCCACTACTAAGAGGATTAAAGAATCGTAAGGGGTTACTCAAGGGACGATGCTCCCGATGCCATTATCTTGACCTTTGCAACGGTAACCTGCGTGTACGTGCTGAGGCAGTATTTGGCGATGTCTGGGCGGAAGACCCCGCCTGCTATCTAACTGACGAAGAGACAGGAATCAACTCATGACCATAGAATCGACGAACGGCGCCAGACAACCGGAATTGCTGACGCCCAGGCTTCATCTAGTTGCCTGGGAAGTGACCCGAAGCTGTAACTTGTTCTGCGCCCATTGTCGGGGCTCGGCAACTTCTGATCCGTACCCTGATGAACTGACCACCGAGGAGTGTTTTCGTATCGTTGACCAGATAGTGGAAGTAGGCCGTCCGATTATCATTTTGACTGGCGGTGAGCCATTGGTTCGTCCTGATGTTCTGCAAATCGCCCGATATGCTATTGGCAAAGGTTTGCGAGTGGTCATGGGAACCAATGGCACCCTCATCACTGAGGCGCTAGCGGCGGATTTGAAGAGTGTTCCCGTACCACGGCTGGGTATCAGCCTAGACTTCCCGGTACCTGAGCTCCAGGACAAGTTTCGTGGTCAAGCTAGCGTCTTTGCTAGTGTGATGGAAGGAATCAAAAACGCCCGCCGAGTTGGAATCGAGGTGCAGATTAACAGCACTATCACCAAACTGAATGTAGGCTACCTGGATGAACTCCTTGCCCTGACACTTAAAGTTGGGGCGATTGCCTTTCATCCATTTATGCTGGTGCCCACTGGCCGAGGCAAAGGGCTGAAATCGGTGGAGCTCTCCCCTGAGCGCTACGAGCAGGCACTGCACTGGATATACGATAAACAGGTTGAACTTGGAGACAGGTTGTTCTTCAAACCCACGGATGTACCGCATTATATGCGTGTGGTGAAGCAGCGGCAGAAGTGTGACCAAACGCCTAGGCCAGAGTCCCATATCGGTCATCACCCGACCGATGTCATCACGCGGGGTTGTCTGGCTGGCACTGGTTTTTGTTTCATCTCCTACCAAGGGAAAGTGAAGGGATGTGGCTATTTTGATGTAGTGGCCGGTGACCTGAAAAAAGAAGGCTTTGCCCAGGTCTGGTCAAACTCGCCCCTTTTCCGAGAGCTAAGAGACCTCTCCCATCTAAAGGGAAAATGCGGAGTTTGCGAGTACAAACAGATATGTGGCGGTTGCCGGGCTCGGGCCTATGAGGCTACCGGCGATTATTTGGCGGCTGAGCCATATTGTGTCTATGAGCCGGTCGCCTGGCGAAAATATTCAAGCAGAGTGGCGTAAAGATGTATCTCGACGGTATTGATAAAAAGATACTCAATCTTGTGCAAACTGAATTTCCGCTAACCGCAGAGCCCTATGCCTACCTTGGGCTACAGCTAGGTATTGATGGTAACGAGGTGATTCACCGCATTAAGCAATTGAAGGCTAAAGGGATCATTCGCCAGATAAGCCCGGTTTTGGATAGCCGGCGACTTGGTTACCAGACTACTCTGGTAGCAATGAGGGTAAAACCGCGTCAACTGGATAGGGCAGAGCAAGTGATTAGGGAGCATCCGGGAGTTAGCCATGGCTATGAACGAGACCATTTCTTTAATCTCTGGTTCACTCTGACAGTACCCCAGCATGTCGATATCGAGGCAGAGCTTCAACAATTGAGCTCAGCCACTGGTGCTGAAGCTGTGTTTGACTTGCCAGCGCTCAAGGTATTCAAGATAGGCGCCTATTTTGACATGGACGGGGATGGTCAGGAGACAGTGGGTATCCTGACACACTCCAGTGGTATTCTGCCGGAGAAGGTAGAGCTTTCTCAACAAGACAAATTGATAATAAGAGAGGTGCAGCAAGACTTACCTCTGATTCCCAGGCCATTTGATGGCATGGCGGCACGGCTGGATGTGAATGTAGATGACTTTCTGACAGGATGCCAGTCTCTTTTGCAGCGTGGCATTATGCGCCGCTTTGGTGCCGCTATTAATCACCACCAGGCTGGCTTCAGGGCAAATGCCATGGTTTGCTGGATAGTGCCACCAGATATGGTGGATGCTGTCGGACAGGAACTGGCCTCATTGCGCGAGGTAAGCCACTGCCATGAAAGAAAGACTAATCCGATGTGGCAATATAACTTCTTTGCCATGATGCATGGTCATACTAAGGAAGTTTGCCAAAAGCTGGTCAGCGATATATCACGCCAATTTGGGCTTAAGGATTATGTGTTACTGTTCAGCCGGAAAGAATTCAAGAAGACGAGGGTCAAATATCTGGTATGAAAAGAAAAGACCAACATCCTTACTACTATCCGATGTTTCTGCATATTAGCGGCAAAAGGTGCGTGGTGGTTGGTGGTGGGCAGATCGCTCTGCGTAAGGTAAAGATGTTGCTTGAACATGGAGCCGTCGTCACAGTGATAAGCCCTGAACTCTGCCCTGAACTAAAAAGGCTTGTTGGCAGCGGAGAAATAGGCGTGCTGCAAAAGAACTATCACACCGGGGACCTAGATCACGCCCTCATTGCCATTGCCGCCACCAATGACAGCATTATAAACCGGGAGGTAGTTCGGGAAGCCCGCGAAAAAGCTGTTCTAGTTAATGTGGTGGATGAGCCGGAAGGTTGTGACTTCATTGTCCCATCCTACATACGCCGTGGGGATATTACCATTGCCATCTCCACCGGGGGAAGAAGCCCAACTTTGGCAAGGAAAATCCGAGCCAGACTCGAAAAGGACCTTGGGAATGAATTTGCCGCTCTGGCTATTCTCATCGACGAAGTACGTGACGAAGTGAAGCGACAGGGTATTAAGGTTAGTGGTGATACCTGGCAGGAAGCCCTGGATTTGGATTTACTAATTGAGATGCTGAGGAAGGGGAATGGTGAACAGGCTAAGGCTATCCTGCTCAACAATCTGAAGAGGCGGCAAGGGTAAAGACTTTTATGAATATTAGTTTAGTCGGGATAAATCACCAGACGGCAACAGTAACTATCCGGGAGAAGGTGGCAATCAGTGCCGAAAGACTGAACGATTCCCTGTTACTGCTTCATGCCTACGTGCCATATGGTATAATCCTGTCTACCTGTAATCGTACTGAAATCTATACTGCCAGTAATGATGGCCGCCGTATCCAAGAGGCAAGCCTCAACTTCTTAAAAGCTCGCACAAATAATTCCGATGCTGGTCTTCTCCGGCATATTTACCTCTCCAGTGACAAGGCCGCGGTGGAACACCTCTTCCGTGTTGCTTGTGGGCTTGAGTCTATGATTGTTGGCGAATACGAGGTTCTGGGACAGGTGAGCCAGGCACTGGAAGCCGCTGAGAAGGCAGGGATGGTAAATCTGTCACTACGTTATGTTTTCCAAGGCGCAATCAGGACGGGAAGGCGTGTCCGTCAAGAGACTGGCATCAGCAAAAATACACTTTCCGTCAGCTCGGTGGCAGTTGATTTAGCGGCTGATGTTCTCGGTAACCTGCAAAATGCAAGAATCCTGGTTATCGGTGCTGGTGAAACGGGTCGGCTTGTGGTTAAGGTGGCCAAAGAGAGAGGCGCCTCTCAAATAGTCGTTGCCAGTCGGACCCGAGAGAGGGCTACTGCCTTGGCAGCAACACTGGGTGGTGTACCAATTGACCTAAGCAACCTGACAGAAGAGTTAAGCACGGCTAACATAGTGGTTGCCTGTGCCGGTGCACCCCACTCCATACTGGGCGTTAGCCAAGTGGCAGAGTCAATGAGGAAGCGCTCAGAATCCCCTCTGGTAATAATCGATATCGCTGTTCCCCGCAATGTTGAGCCAGCGGTAGAGCGGATAAACAGCGTCTTTCTCTACAACATTGATGACCTGACCAGGATTGCTAATTCACACCGGAAGCAGCGAAAGGGAGAGATTCAGAAAGCTGAGGCAATTATAGCGACTGAAGTTGATAAATTTGTGTCCCGGTGGCGAGTTCTCAAAATTCAGCCGGTAATTGGTGCTCTCATGACTAAAGCTGAAGACATACGCTCCACACAACTAAAGAAAACCCTGAAGCGACTGCGTCCCCTGTCAAGTAAAGAGCAGGAAAGCCTGGAGGCAATGACCAGGTCAATTGTAACCAAGATATTGAAAGACCCCATCCAGTGTCTTAAAGCAAATGCCGATGGAGATGGAGATTATGCTGGAATGATAAGCAAAATCTTCCGACTGGATAAGAGGAAAAAGGAATGATTCGGAAACTTATTGTTGGTTCAAGAGGGAGCAGACTGGCTCTGATTCAGGCCGAGTCTGTGGTGTCTAAATTGAAGAAGGCAAATCCCGACTGTGAGATTAGCATCAGCAAGGTGGTGACTCAGGGTGACCGTGACCGCCGTACCTCGCTTGACCGAAAGGGAGGGGTCGGCGTATTCATCAAGGAGCTTGAGGAGGCTTTACTTAATGATAGAATTGACCTGGCGGTGCACAGTCTCAAGGACGTACCTTCCGAGATTCCTCAAGGATTGCGTTTGCTGGCGGTAACCGAAAGACTTGACCCCAGGGATGTTCTGGTAGCGAAAGCGAAGCTTGAAAAGCTTTCTTCTGGTGCCAGAATAGGTACTGGAAGCTTACGCCGTGCCGTTCAGCTTCACCAATACCGCTCTGACCTTGAGGTATGCAGCATAAGGGGGAATGTTGATACTCGCCTGCGCAAGGTTGCCAATGGTGAATTTGATGGTGTGATAGTAGCAGCTGCGGCGCTCTTGAGGCTCGGTTGGGAAGACAGAATAACTGAATACCTGCCATTAGAGCATTTCGTCCCAGCGGTGGGACAAGGAGCACTGGTGATAGAGGCGCGGGCTGGCGATAAAGGAATCGCTGATCTGGTTTCTCTGATAAACCATCTTCCCACCTGGCAGAGCATAACCGCCGAGCGCGCTTTTCTTCGTGCCTTAGGTGGTGGTTGCCGTGCCCCGATCACTGCCCTGGGGACTGTGACTAACACCACCTTGAGCCTTGACGGAATGGTAGCTGATGTGGATGGGGCAAAGATACTGCAGGCTTCGGAAGAAGGTAGTGCGATGTCTCCGGAGGAGGTAGGTCAACGACTGGGAGAAAAGATGCTTACTATGGGAGCACTTGAATTTATTGATAAAGCGAGGCTCGGGTGAAAGTGGGCAAAGTCTGTCTAGTTGGTGCCGGTCCGGGAGACCCAGGGCTGATTACCCAGAAAGGGCTAGAGTGTCTGGCACTGGCTGATGTTGTTATCTACGACCATCTGCTTGATGAACGACTTCTGGACTCAGCACCGCCGGGGGTGGAAAGGATATATGTGGGTAAGCAGGCAGGAAAGCATGCCAGGGAGCAGGATGAGATAAACCAGTTGCTGGTTGACAAGGCGAACGAGGGCAAATCTGTAGTACGGCTAAAAGGGGGCGACCCCTTTGTTTTGGGACGGGGAAGTGAAGAAGCGGAGGTGCTAAAGAATAACGGCATCCCCTTTGAAGTAGTACCAGGGATATCCTCAGCGATAGCTGTTCCGGCTTATGCCGGCATTCCAGTCACTCACCGGGGACTGGCGTCCTCTTTTGCAGTCGTTACCGGACACGAGGACCCGAGTAAACCCACCTCAAGCCTCGCCTGGGAAAAGCTGGCCACAGGTGTGGATACCCTGGTGTTCCTCATGGGAATGCAGAACTTACCCGAAATAGTAGCCAAATTGCTGGAACACGGCCGACCCCCTGACACTCCTGTAGCCGTGATTAAAGAGGGTACCAGACCGGAGCAGAAAGTGGTTACGGGCAATCTTAAGGACATTGTCGCCAGGATGAAAGAGCATTCTCTCGACCCCCCGGTAGTAATCGTGGTGGGTGAGGTGGTCAAGCTCAGGGAAAAACTTCGCTGGTTCGATAATCACCCTCTTTTTGGTAAACGCGTACTGGTCACCAGGGCACGCCATCAAGCCAGCTCGTTGAGCAAGCTTCTCTCCGAGCGCGGCGCTCAGCCGATTGAGTTACCGGCTATTGACATTCAGGCTATCAGCGATACTGAAAAACTCGACCGGGCCATCTCTGATTTAGGGCAGTATCACTGGATAGTCTTTACCAGCGTCAACGGTGTTGACGCATTCTTTGAGCGACTACATAACCTGAATCTGGATGTGCGTGCCTTTACCAATCTCAGAATTGGAGCGATTGGACCGGCCACCGCCAAAGCGCTCAGAGGGAAAGGGGTAATCCCTGACTTCGTTCCCGAGGTTTACACCAGTAAGGGCATTATCGCCGGTCTCAGAAGCTGGGATATTGCTGGCAAGCGCTTTTTGCTCCCCAGAGCTGAGATTGCCGATAGGGAATTGACGAAGGGGCTTACCAGGCTTGGAGCTGAAGTGCATGAAATAGTCGCCTACAGAACTGTCACACCGAGTGAAGAAATCTCTCGAGCTAAAAAGTTACTCCTGTCCGGTGAAATTGATGTTATCACCTTCACCAGTTCATCAACAGTATCCAATCTGGTAGCAGCGTTTAACGAGGATTTATCCGCTATAAATAAGAAAAAGGTTGCTTGTATCGGTCCCAAAACAGCGGACACCGCAACTAGAGTTGGGCTTAAGGTTGACATCGTTGCTAGGGAACATACCATACCCGGTTTGGTAGCCGCTATCGAAGAATATTTTAAAGAGGAGACCTAAATGGCAGTCTTTCCGCAGTTACGGTTACGCCGCTTGCGCCGGACAGAGTCGCTAAGGGCACTGGTCAGGGAGAACCGTGTTGATATTGATGATCTGATTTACCCGCTGTTCGTTGTTGAGGGAGAGGGCGTAAGGCAAGAGATATCTTCGATGCCCGGTATCTTTCGCTTTTCTCCTGACCAGCTACCACAAGAAGCTGAGGAGGTAGCCAGACTTGGTATTCCTGCTGTTATCGTTTTCGGTATACCTGAACACAAGGACGAATTCGGGTCAGCGGCTTACCATCCAGAGGGAGTTGTTCAGCAGGCGATACGAACCATAAAGAAGTCAGTGCCCAAGCTCTTGGTGGTAACCGATGTCTGCCTCTGCGAATATACCACTCACGGGCACTGTGGCGTGGTAGCTAATGGTGATGTAGATAATGATCAGACCTTACCTCTTCTGGCAAAAACGGCTGTGTCCTATGTTAAAGCTGGCGCTGACATTGTCGCTCCCTCAGACATGATGGACGGTAGAGTGAAAGCAATTCGGGTGGTATTGGATGAAGCCGGATTTGAGCATATACCCATACTTGCTTATGCGGCCAAGTATGCTTCTGCATTCTATGGACCTTTCCGTGAGGCGGCGGAGTCAACGCCACAGTTTGGCGACCGCTGTTCCTACCAGATGGATCCACCTAATCTGCGGGAGGCGCTAAGAGAAATAGAGCAGGATATTAATGAGGGAGCAGATATCATCATGGTCAAACCCGCTTTGGCTTATCTTGATGTGATACGGCGGGCACGTGATACCTTCAACTATCCCCTGGCCGCGTATAATGTCAGCGGGGAGTATACCATGGTGAAAGCAGCTACCCAGCAGGGTTGGCTGGAGGAGAAACGAGTCGTGATGGAGATTCTCACTTCAATAAAGAGAGCTGGGGCGGATATCATCATTACCTACCATGCCAAGGATGTCGCTCAGTGGCTACAGCCATGAGAAGGAAGTGCCTATGAATTTAGAGCGTTCTCAAAAACTGTTTGATGAAGCCCAAAATTATCTACCTGGTGGCGTCGACAGCCCGGTGCGTGCTTTCAAGGCAGTGGGTGGAACTCCTCCTTTTATGGTAAGGGGGCAGGGCTCGAAAATTTATGACGTGGACGGTAACGGGTACACTGACTATGTCTGCTCCTGGGGGCCCTTCATTCTGGGGCACGCTCACCCTCAGGTGGTGGCAGAGCTGAAAAGGGCAGTGGAACGGGGTACCAGCTTTGGTGCTCCAACTGAATTGGAGATAGAATTGGCCAAGATGATTTCCGCTGCCATGCCCTCCATTGAGATGATTCGCTTTGTAAACTCGGGTACGGAAGCGACAATGACAGCGCTACGTCTGGCAAGGGCGTTTACTGGTAGAGATAAGATTGTGAAATTTGTTGGTAGCTACCACGGTCACGCTGACGATTTGCTTGCTAAAGGTGGCTCAGGTTTGGCGACTCTCGGAATACCTGATTCTCCGGGTGTGCCTTCAAGCTATGCTCGGAATACACTGGTTGTACCGTACAACAGTGCCAAAGCTGTGGAGCAACTTTTCCAGCGCTATCCTAAAGAGATTGCCGCGGTAATAGTCGAACCAGTGGCAGCCAACATGGGTGTAGTACTGCCTCAGCCTGGTTTTTTAGACAACCTGCGCAAGATGACCAAGGAGTTTGCTGCCCTCCTTATTTTTGACGAGGTCATTACCGGCTTTCGTGTCGCTTATGGAGGGGTGCAAGCTCTCTATGGCGTTATTCCTGACCTGACCTGTCTTGGGAAAATCATCGGCGGCGGACTCCCAGTGGGTGCCTATGGTGGAAGACGCGCCATTATGCAGATGATGGCGCCGGTAGGGCCAGTATATCAGGCTGGAACATTATCCGGGAACCCGCTGGTGATGACTGCAGGAATTGAGACACTCAAAATCTTGAACCAACCAGGAATTTATAACTTGCTAGAAGCCAAGGCTGCGACTTTAGATGAAGGCATAGCCAGAGCTGCGGCTGAGTCTGGAGTCAGTCTGTATATTTCTCGTATAGCTTCGCTTCTCACCGCCTTTTTTACCGCTAATCCAGTAGTTGATTACGACTCAGCGAAGCAAGCAGATACCTCGCTCTTCGCCAAGTTCTTCCAACAGCTACTTTCTGAAGGGATATACTGGCCACCATCTCAGTTTGAGGCGGCGTTTATCTCGCTGGCACACACTGATGACGATATTCAGACCACAGTCAATACAATTAGTAAGGTTCTTAGCCGTCTGCGAGGACAAGTCTGCTCGTTGTGACAATGAGGCAGCTATTGCTTACTTGATTTATTGCACACAATAGCGTTTAGTGTCCTCCTCCGGAGTGTGGCCGTCAGGGTATGTCTTTGCTGCCAATTCAGTGCGGCAAGCCACGCACTAATTGCACTTCACAGCCACTTATGATAGAATTACACTTGATACTTGTTGCAATTAGTTGCAATTAACTCTAATTTCACATCACTCTCGATCGGTCACTGAAGGGGGATAGCATGCATCACAAGCACATAATATATCCATTTACGGCTATCGTCGGGCAGGAGGACATGAAGCTCGGGCTCATTTTGAATGCCATTGACCCCCGTATTGGTGGGGTTCTGGTCAGGGGTGAGAAGGGCACCGCCAAATCTACCGCAGTGCGTGGCCTCTCTGGCCTTCTACCCGAGATAGAGATTGTCACCGGGTGCCCGTTCAACTGTGACCCGGATAATCTGCGCGAGATGTGCCGGACCTGTCAGCAGGCAGTAGAGCAGGGGCAGGCACTGCCTCGCCTACACAAGAAGATGACGGTGGTAGAACTCCCCGTTTCGGCAACCGAGGACAGGGTTGTGGGTAGCCTGGACATCCAGAAGGCGTTAAAGGATGGAATTAGAGCCCTCCACCCCGGTGTGCTTGCCGAGGCGAACCGGAACATCCTGTATATCGATGAGGTAAACCTGCTCGACGACCACGTGGCCAATGTGCTTCTTGATGCGGCCGCCATGGGCGTCAACATCATTGAGCGGGAGGGAGTGTCGCTGCACCATCCGGCCAGGTTTATCCTAGTGGGCACCATGAATCCAGAGGAAGGTGAACTGAGACCCCAGCTGCTGGACCGCTTCGGCCTCTGCGTGCAGGTGAAGGGCTTGATGGATAAAGAAGACAGGGCAGAAGTGGTCACCCGGCGCGAGGAGTTCGACAAAGATCCCTGGGCGTTCGCCGCAGAGTATGAAGAGGCTCAAGCAGATCTGCGCGACCGCATTGTAAAGGCAAGGGAGCAGGTAAAAGATGTCTCAATCTCGGAGGAGAGACTGGATTCCATCGCTGAGGTCTGTGCCAATCTGGGAATAGAGACCCTGAGGGCAGACATCGTAGTGACGAAAGCAGCCAAAGCGCTGGCTGCCCTTGACGGAAGGATTGAGGTTGATGACCAGGACATCCTTAAGGCGATGGAGCTGGCTCTGCCGCACCGCCTCAGGAAGAAGCCGTTCGAGAAAGTGGCTTCAAAGCAGGAGATTCTGGGAGCCCTGGGCCGGATGCCCGAGGACACCCACCAGGAGCCCCTGACGGAAAAGACCTTCAAAGTGGACACCTCGCTGAAGCTGGCTGAGCTTGCCCGGAGCATTGAAAAGGATAAGGCAGCCCCGGGAAGAAACCACCCGCCGACTAACTCACCGAGAGGAAAGTACGTCTCGGCTCGCCCCAGAGGAGACTCTAATGATATCGCTATTGATGCCACCCTGCGGAAGGCTGCCCTAGACGCCTCAGAAGGCAGGCTGGAGGTCAATCCTGAGCATCTCATGGAGAAGGTAAGGCTGGGCAAGAGCGGCGTCCTCTACGTCTTCTGTCTGGACTCCTCCTCATCAATGGGAGCACAGGCCAGGATGGAGCTGGCCAAAGGTGCTGTTTACTGGCTCCTTCAAACAGCCTATCAAAGGAAAGACAAGGTAGCGCTGATAGCCTTCCGGGGCAGTGAAGCCGAACTGGTCCTACCGCCTACGTCCAACGTGGAGACAGCTCAGGAGAAGCTCAAAGAGCTGCCGACCGGCGGCAAGACACCCCTGTCTCAGGGCATAGTAGAGTGCCTGAAGCTCATCGAAAGGCAACGGGACAAGAACCTGAGTGCCCAGATTGTGCTCATCTCCGATGGCCGGGGCAACCTGCCCATCAAGGGCTCACTCAGGGAAGACCTCCTCTGGCTTGGGGAGGAAATCAAGAGTAAAGGGGTTCGGGTAGTGGTAATCAATACCGGCAGGAGGTCACACGACCTGGGTCACCTGAAGCAGTTTGCTGAAGCAGCCTCTGGCGACCACTTCTTCCTGGAAGAGGCGGCTGGATGGTAAAGTTCCTCCTGTTGAGCACCATAGACAATACCCGGGAGCTGCGGGACGCAGTTAGTGAACTCAAAGCTGGGCGCGGAGACATCCTGTCGCTCAGAAAAGTATACCTCAATGACCTTGAGAAGGGGCGGATTTCACTGGACGAGATAGAGGAACAAGTCCGGACTTCTCATATCATTCTGGTGGACATCCGGGGCCAGGGTAAAATGTCCGACCTTCTTCAGGAGCTTCCTCTCCAGACCAAAGCCACCATCGTGGTGCTGATCGGCGGCAGCTCCCAGATATTTGCCCTCACCCGCATGGGGTCATTCAAGGGCAGTGACATCTTCAAGGGTGACCGCCAGATGGATGTGGACAGCTTTATCAAGACCAAGCGGTTTTCCGAACTCACCAAGAAGATAGGCTCTGTTCTCCCCTTCGGGAAGCTCAAGGACATGCGCAGCTGGATTGTCGCCCAGCAGTACTATGCCAACTACGGGAAAGAGAACCTGAAAGGGCTCCTGCTCTTCCTGGCTAAGGAATATGGCGGGGCCAGGATAAAAAATATACCGCCACCCCGAAAGACGCTTGATTTTGGCATCTGGTGGCCGGATAAGGGCTTCTTCAGCGAACTGGTTGAGTTTCAAAGAGAGATTAAATGGGACCGGACAAAGCCGACCATCGGGGTATTTATCTACAGTGATATGCATCTCGAAGACTGTGCGCCAGCAGTGAGGGAGCTCATCACTACTGTTGGAGGTAGAGCCAATATCATTCCCGTCTTCTCCAAGGTAGAGTACAATCTGGAGGCAATTTCAAAATACTTTTTCTCCGGAGATACCCCGGCTGTTGACCTGATGGTGAACATGCAGTACTTCAGGTTGCATGGCGGGCCATATGGCGGGACACCGGAACCGACCTATGACCTTTTGCAAAGGCTGAATGTTCCCGTCCTCACTGGTTTTCGCCTCTACACTACGGAGATAGAGGAGTGGAGGAGGACAACGAAGGTCAATCCACTGGAAGTGGTGCTCGGCACGGTACTGCCTGAGCTGGATGGCTGCATCGAGCCACTAATGACTTCTGGGCTGGTTTCACTGGGGAAGGACGAATCCATTGGGGCGGAGGTAAAGGAGTGCCAGGCTATACCAGAGCGAGTGGCTAATCTGGCAGACAGGGCACTTAATTGGGTCAACCTTAGAAAAAAAGGTAACGAGGATAAGAAGGTTGCCCTGGTGCTGTACGACTACCCGCCCGGCGAAGCGAACATCGGAACAGCGGGATACTTGGACAGCCTGGCTAGCCTGGAGATATTTCTGCAGAAGCTGGCAGCCAACGGCTATAAGGTAGAAATGCCGCCGGGGAAGCTGCTAGACTTGCTGCTCTCTCACGGTGTGGTTAATTCTCCACGGTTCAATAGCTCATCTCCAGAGATATCCATAGACGCGGAGAAATACTCGGAGTGGTCTTCGGAGCTTCCCCGGGAAGTCCAGCAGGAGCTCCAGCAGCACTGGGGGCTACCCCCGGGCGAAATCATGGTGGAGGGCAGCAGGCTGCTCATTCCGGGGATAATTCTGGGCAACATATTCGTGGGGCTCCAGCCGTCAAGGGGAGTGCATGAAGACCCGCAGAAAGCATACCACGACAAAGACCTGCCTCCCCACCACCAGTATATCTGTTTCTACAAGTGGCTGGAAAAGGAATTTAAAGCCGACGCTCTGATTCACTGGGGGATGCACGGCACCCTTGAATTCACCAAGGGCAAGGAGATAGCCCTTTCCGAGAGCTGCTATCCCGATATCCTGATCGGCAATATTCCCCATCTGTACTATTACTGGGTGGGTAACATCTCAGAATCGACCATCGCCAAGCGGCGGGGGTATGCCGTCACCGTTTCTCATGCTTCCCCGCCGACTACATGTTCCGACCTCTACGGTGCCTACCTGGAGCTGGAAGACTTACTCACCGAGCATGATAATGCCGAAGATAGGGATAAGGAGAGACTTGAGGAGCTCATCAAGGAAAAGGCCAGCGAGTTAAACCTGGATGCCGCGGACCTTGAAGTGTTGAAACTCCTGCTCTATCGCCTGAAGCGGCGTCTCATACCTAAAGGTCTGCATATAATAGACCAGAAACTGGAGGGCGAGTCTATGGTCTCCTACCTCACCTCGGTGCTTCGGCTGGGCCGTGAGGTTAGATCTCTTCAGGGGATACTGGCGGAGCGTCACGGACGGAGTCAGGAAGAGCTAACCAAAAAACCAAAGCTCGCCGAGCAGATAGAGGAGGAGGCACAGCACCTGGTGGCAGGACTGCTGGAGGGCAGCCAGGTTGATATGCCGGAGGAGCTCAAGCACTATACTCTCGAACTTAAAAGCCGTATTGACCAGTCGGATGAAAGCGGTGCCCTGTTTAGGGCTCTCTCTGGAGAATACCTGCTGCCGAATCTGGGTGGCGACCCCATCCGCACCCCCGGGGTTTTCCCGGTCGGCCGCAACATGTACGAGTTTGACCCCAGGCTTATCCCTACCCACACCGCTCTGCAGGTCGGTGAAGAGGTGGCATCCAGCGTACTTAGCAGATTCGACGAAAAATACGGGAGGTATCCCGAAAGTCTGGGATTAGTGCTCTGGGGATTCGAAACAGTGAAGACGGGGGGAGATACCATAGCCCAGATACTCTCCTACCTAGGGGTCAGGCTGGTGAGCAAAGCCAGCCCCTGGTTCAAAGACCTGGAGCTCATCCCGCTGGAAGAGCTGGGCAGGCCCAGGGTTGATGTGGTCATCACCATCTGCGGTATCTTCCGTGACCTCTTCGGAACGCACATCGACCTTCTCAATAAAGCCATCGAGCTGGCCGCTGGTGCTGAAGAACCACCTGAGCACAACTACGTCCGCAAACACTATCTGGAGGCGAGGGACAAGTTTGGCGAGCTGGCCAAAGCCAGGATATTCGGTCCCTCGGAGAGTGAATACGCCACCTCGATGCGGACCCTGGTGGAGGGCAGCAATTGGAGAGAGGAGAAAGAACTGGCAGCAAGCTATGACGACAGCATGAGTCACGCCTACTGGGGTGGAAAGACTGTCAGGACTCCAGAGCTGTTCCAGGGCTTGGTTAGTCAGGTTGATGTAATTTCTCAGGAGCGGGATAACACGGAGTACGAGTTTACCGATTTAGACCATTATTACGAGTTCTTCGGTGGCCTGGCTAGAAGCGTGAAGGAAAAGCGGGGTGGGTATCCCGAGCAGTGGGTTGTTGATACCACCGAAGAAAGTCTGGAAATAGAGGATGTAGAAAAGGTTATCGACCGGGCGACAAGGACGAGGACTCTCAACCCCAAATGGGTAGACGGGATGCTAAGCCACGATTTCCACGGGGCGCAGAAGGTTGCCCAGAGGGTAGAGTACCTTCTCGGTCTACAGGCGACGACGGGAAGGGTCAAGGAGTGGCTCTTCCACCAGGCTGCCCAGACACTGCTATTTGACGAGGAAATGAGACGTAGACTTGCCGAAAATAACAGGTACGCGACCCTGGATTTAGCGGAGAGGATGACTGAGGCACACGATAGAGGATACTGGCAGGCTACTCCAGAGGAATTGGAAAAGCTGAAGACGATGATTCTGGACATGGAGACATGGCTGGAATAGAAAGACAAGGAAGACTTGGACCAAGCCACAAATCCTAACTATGCACGTGGTAATACCCCTCATTATGCTCTAGATTACACATTTGGGCGAAAAGTTCCACGCTTATCACTGAGATTCTGGGCACTTGAACTAGGCGAGCAGCTAGCAAGGCGAACTGGGCACCCAACTATTTTCTGGAGGAGAACAACCAGATGATGACAGGAGTGATG
>Ga0315282_10008346_pt1 | contig 16790 bp, 17 predicted proteins | sample YL17G07_20_MG_FD_203693 | JGI IMG/M metagenome (GOLD analysis project Ga0315282, IMG submission 203693) | Sediment microbial communities from Yellowstone Lake, YNP, Wyoming, USA - YL17G07_20 | ecosystem: Environmental > Aquatic > Freshwater > Lake > Sediment | place: USA: Wyoming | collected...
GATCTGACGATTCGATCTGACCAAGAAGTGAATTTCGTGGTTGGAACTGAACAAGCCCCAACAGGTGAGCCCCGAATACTCACTCACGATCAGATATCAGTGAGCGGAAATGAGTCTACTCATGTTTTTTCGGTCGTTGGACCTTCCTACAACCGAGTATATCGACTCAGCTTTGAGCTGCTTCCTAAGCTTGACCGTGAGGCCGCTTCGCCGCAAGGGTGACAAAACAAGATCGTCCGACCACCTTAGCCAGTTGAACCTCAGTGCCCTACCCGACGACTCCGCTCCGTAGCCGTCGATGACGAGATAACCACTCGACGACGGAAGAAGAGCAATGAAGTGCGCAGACGAATCTGCGGGCTCAGAAAAATACTCGGCCGACTGAACTCGAACTATAAGAGCGACCCGTTCGTGGCACTGAAGCAAGGGCAATAGGGTGGCCTCGGCAAGGCACAGACGCTGTGAACTAGCTAACTCCGCACACGCTAATGTGGCGGAATGTGCCCAGGCACCTCGTCGGATGCGTCCCCCGATAACTGTCCCACGGCTGGTGGGAATTAGGGTCTCAGCTGCCCAAATCTCACCAAGATTTCGTCGCGTCAGAAATACAAGCGCGTCTCGATTGTATTGTGTAAGCAGCCACCCGAGATGCGCAGCACTCGTTCCCGTCCGACGCTTCGGATATCCAATCTTCCGGAGCATCGCACGCAACTCGGCAGTTGTGGGCCCGTGGGCATTACCCGCCAGCAACAAAACCGCCCGTACCGCTACAAGGCCGCAATCAGACCGACCTCGCTGAATAAGGTGGTAAACTCGGTGCTCTGTCCGGGTATCAGAATCGGTACCTACAAACTCCCGCATTGATATATCTTGGCGCTTCATTCGCAATCACGGTATCACCATCCACCACAAGTAAGAACAGGTCCGAGTGAAGTTCGTTAACTGCGTTAGAAAACTCCCTAGGGGACATGAACGGAGCTAATTGCTTTCGCAAATCCCGCAAAGAAGCCCCGACCGTCGCCCGCTCACCGACCAAATAACCTTGAGCCGACATCACGTAACTCTCCGGAGCTGTGAGAACTCTGAGGGCCAAGTTAGTCAGTTGAGTGGTCTGACCGGGGCTGCCTTTGGATGCCGACCGCATCGCTAAATCCGTGCTGTCCCCCGAGCAAAGTAGACTACGCTCGACCTCCACGAATCTCTTACGCCCACTGGTCTGAACGTCTCTGACAAACTCCAGCCACCGCTCTTCCCCTAATATAAGGAGATGGGCTGACACTTGACGAAGCGCGTCTCGGTATATCCTGTCCCGTCGCTCCTCGACGAAAATCCGGAGCGCGATTAATATATCTGCCGCCCAGCGCCAACCATATAACTTGGCCAACGCCACAGAAGAAATTAAGTCACATACGCCTTCCTCGTACCCTCGAACTAAGGCCTCTGACTCGACGAACGAGAAGAGTGTATGTACTAGCTCATGACACACTGTTGCTTCACCGATGCCGGGAAAGGCTTTCGATCGACGCACGTAAATGCCGGGCGCTACGCCAAGCTCACGCCCGTCCTGACGATCTAGTATCAGTCCCCATAGGTCGGTATCCGAGTATGGGCGCGGAAATTCTTTTTGGACTCGAAGCGGCAAATCTGCCACTTTGAAACCGAGCGTCTTGTATACGTCAAGTGCTGTTGCGTAAGCTACATTCAGGCGCTCCACTGTTGGCTTAGAATGAAGGCCTTTCTGCTGCGCAATTGCTCTAATGAGAGCCAGATCGCGTATAGCCAATTCACGGACGCTGGCCGACATCGCCTTAAGCGAGATGGGATTGGCCGCGAGACGGGCAAGCCAATCGTAATCCACCGCCCTGGCTCCAGCGAGAAAGGCGTACCCATACGCATTGAAGGATGTCATCTTATTCATATTATTCATAATCGTTAGCTGATTTCAATAGTACGATAAGGCAGTCGTTGACGACGAGACGGGCGCTTGGTGAAAAAATATGTTCGAGATCGACCAAGGCATTGTTAACAATAGATTCATATAAAGCATAACCTGCATTCCAAAGTATATATCTTGTTCTATTTGCTAGTCTCGGAAATAAGTCCCTTACAACCTGAGAAAACTGTTCGATGAAGTGGTCAACTAGAATGAGGTCAAAGAATTCAGTTATTGGAAAGGAAAAAGCATCTGCCGTTTGAATTGTCGAGGGTTGAGGAGGCGCAGCGTCTACGGATAAAATCTTTTTTGCACCAAGTCGATGACTTACATTGCTAAGAGCGCCAGTGCCGCCAAAGAGATCTAGCACCGAGTATGGTGTAACTTGAGGCCAAATGGTTTCCATAGCGGCGATCATCTCGGTGGTCGGACCGATCAAGCCCGGCCCATAAAGTGAGACAGTATTGATTCCATACTTGCGGGAGTAGCTTACTAAGGGTGAGTCGGGCGTTACAAGATGGAGATCCAGGGCCTCTTGCAACCCAAGATAGCGAGGATGAGAGTACTGAGAGGACGACGACTCTGGTGTGACATCAACGCGAACATCAATTCGGTCGGATAGGCCGTGTTCCAGACTTTCGAGGAAATGGTCTAAGTACCCTTGTAGGTACAACGTATTAAAACCGATAGGCGCCGAATGATGGAGGTGGGTGAAGTTACCTCTTACTAAGTTTGGGGCGTTGGATGCAATTCGGATATTAAGTACGTCGATTAGGCACCCGGTCGCTGCATTTTGATACACAGTCCACCAGGACCGTTGGAGCCTAATCGTAGCTTTCGGATCAGCCACTCTCCCTCGGAGAACTAGAAGAACCGTACTGCAGAGGAGCTCTTCGATGCGTACAAGCTCCGGGTTCAGCGGGGTCTCGTTGTTCAACCCGTTTGGGGTGTCCCGCGCTCCGGATTGTCGGCAGGCCGATTTTCGGGCTTCCTAAGCTCAAGTGGCTTCCCACTCGGCTGGAGCACTATGACAGCGTGGCTATTTGGCCCCTTGCCGGCCCCGTGTCGGCCTTTCGTTGTTCCTGTTCCGCCATCCATACAATTCCCTCTCTTCTGGAAGCATAGTACACTTTTCTTGAGTAGGCAAGTGTTTGCTTCGGAGGGTGTCTCGAATTCCGTTGGAGGTTGAGCGACGGTTCTCCGGCCCGATTCGATAGAATCGGGCTGGTGAAATCTCATCAAAAAGGAGAACCGTCGTGGAGAAACCCTATCACATCGTGGAGAAGGATGACCGCCGAGGCTCTTGAGCGGTTCAGCCCAATTGCTTCACGCTGCAAGTTCCCACCCCTTGTCGCCTCCCACTAGTCTGCTACCCTGAGCGTAAAGGCGACCGAAAGGTGTCGTCGGGTTCACTTTGAACCAATCCCATAGTTTCTTAACCAGGTCGTCCAGAGTTCGAGGTCTGTCCCGATACGGGACACCGTTTGAATTTTCAAAGCGGTTGGCGACCGTTTGAAACGGCTCAGTCAGCGTCAATTCTACCTTTCTGGCCGCTACTTGCCGGTTCGAGGTGACGATCCGGAGCAAATCGCGTTTTTCTTCCGGTAACCCGAGTTTATATTGCAAATAGGCGCTTCCGGCGAGTTCGAGGAATTCTCGGAGTCGCTCAGGAACCGAGCGGGCTTCATCCTTCAGGTGGGCCAGTTGTTCTTCCAGTTCCTTGCGCTCCATAAGCAGGGCGGTTTTTCGTTGCTCAAAGAGGTCTTTCTCCAATACGCCGTCCAGATAGGCATCGGTCAGGCGATTGAGCCGGTCGCGGAGCGCGCCGATCCTCAAAGCCAAGGCACTCGCTTCGGCTTCTGCCTGACTTTTCCAGTCTTCCTTTAGCCGGGCAACCCGTTCTTTGAGATAAGCTTTTTCTTCCTGATTGAATTTGAGAGGCAGGAGTTTTTTGAGGACCTCGGTCTCAACCGCATCCTCTCGAATGGAGGTAACCAGACAAGATTTACTGTGGCAGCGGTAGTAGACGTGGCCCTTCTGCTTTTCCCCGATCAACGAATAGCCGCACTCGCGGCAAGTCAGAAATCGCCGGAAGAGGAAGTCGTGCCGGATGCTCCGGGTATTGGTCTTGCCACTCAGTATCCGTTGGACGCGGTCAAAAACCGACTTGCTGATCAAGGGCGCGTGGCTGCCGGGAAAGGTTTCGCCCGTGCGCTTGAGGCGGACGAGGCCGATGTAGAACGGGTTATTGAGAATGACCGAGAGGCCGTTGCGGGTCACTTTGCCGCCCTTGCGGTTGCGCAGGCCAAGCCGGTACGTCTCCTCGACGAGACCGTCGAGGTTATATCGGCCACTCGCATAAAGTTCAAAAGCCTTTCGCACCAGCGGCGCCTTTACGGGATCGGGTTCCTTAGGTTGGCCTTTGCCTCTATCCAGGTAACCGAGCGGAGCCGGAAGCGGATAGAGTCCTTGCTTGATCCGGCCATAGAATCCCTTGCGCGTTTCTTCGCGGAGATTGCGGATGTAATCGGCAGCGACTACAGCCTGAATGTCGGCTGAGAGCCGCCCCCCACGGGAGTGCAGGTCCAGGCTCTCGTTGGCGAAGTGAACTTCTATGCCCTGGTCGATCAGCTCTCCCAGGTCGGCCCAGTCCTTGAGGTTGCGGGCGCTCCGGTCGATCTTGTGAATGATTACGCCATCAGCCTTGCCTTGCCGGAGCAGTTTTAGCATCTGGTTAAAGACCGGCCTTCCTCGCCTGGCCGCTGTCTGGCGTTCCTCAAACCATTGGGCAATCTCCAGATTGTTGCGTTGGGCGTAACGCAGGATGGCGGCTTGCTGCTCCTGGAGCGAGACTCCCTGCTCCCCCTGTTTGGCTGTGGAGACACGGGTATAGCCAAAGAATTTCTTCATTTGCTTGAAGGGTTAACTAGCCTGTTTGCGGAGGGATTCGACCTTTGATGGTTCATTTTAGGACGAGGTTTGGAAGCTGTCAAAGATTTGAACTGCCGGTAGGCTACTGGGTCCGCCTCGATGCGCTCAAAGATTCGCACTACCAGTTCTAAGTAGCGTTCGAGGTTTTCCTCGGCCTCCTGGAGTTGGGCTTCCTTGAGCCTCGGATAGAGGTCAGCGATGGTAAGTCTTTCTTGTCGATCCTTCATACACCTTCAGGCTACAGCGTGGCGTTTCGCCTCCCAAGACGGATGATCTTCTCCCCTGCGCCAAACTTCGCTGCCTTTCCCTGTCTTGAGACCTTGTTAATCTGGAGGAAGAAAGGCGGTGGGGTGTTCTAACAGCTAGAAGGGCGGTGTTCTAATGGCGAGAACGCAGCGTTCTAACGGCTAGGACAGAATAAAGAAGAACTAATAACGAAAAATACAACAACAAACGATGGGTTTCAATTTTCAGAAACTTTTTAGTCGCTACGCCACGAAGTCTCCGGAGAGGTGGAAGATCTATGGCTGGAGCTGCTTGACAAACAGCCTGCTCTTTGACGAACGGCTGACCAAGAACCATCTGCTGGTCTGCCTGGTCATAGCCGTCCACCATTTCCGAGGCCAGGACTATTGCAATCCCTCGCTGCGGACCATCGCCCGCGAAGCCCGGCTCTCGATCCAGACGACGATCAACGCCGTAAGGGAGCTTGAGAAGCAGGGCTGGCTTCAGGTAGAGAGGAACCCCGGCAAGGCCAACAAATACTATCCCCGGTTTCTGCGATAGGCTGCGGTCAGTCATTGGAAAGGAAGCTGGAACTGCTCCAGGAGAGGTACGGGATTGGTGCCGACGAGAGGGGGAGCCCGAGACCGGGGAGCGGTCCGGCAGCTTCACAGCCGAAAGGCCCGGATTGGCTCTCTAAACCAAAGAAGTTGTCAAGTGGCCCCGCTTTTCCATGACCGGGCCGATGCTGGTAAGTGCCACTTTCCGAGATCATCCACTTGTCGCTTACGGCAAGTTTTCCCTTCTTTTCGAGAATCAGCACTGCTGTAAGCTGAAAGAATATAACCCCGCACCCCTTTTTGTCCTTCCCATTCATGACCCTTCGCAAACTGCCAAATTACCTGCGGCGCTACCGCAAACGTGCCCGCCTTTCTCAAGATGAGCTGGCTTTTCTTTTGGGCAGCAGCAGCGGAGCCAAGGTCTCCCGCTACGAACGCTTCAAGAGGATTCCCGCTCTGGAAACCGCCCTGGCTTGCGAAGCCATCTTCGGCGTGCCGGCGCGGGAACTCTTCGCAGGGATTTTCCAAAAGGTCGAACGAAGCACCACGAGGCGAGCCCGGCTGTTGGCTCGGCGACTCAGCGCCAGGCAAGCTCAGCCGCTCATGGCCGAAAAGCTCAGTCGGCTGCGCCGCTTCCTGCCGAGCTAAGAACCAGCCGCCAGGCTCTATGAAACCATCCCCCGTCCCGGAGAAACGTGTGCTTGCCATTGACCCGACCAGTCGCGGCTTTGGCTTTGCGATTCTTGAGGGACCGGAAATACTGATTGACTGGGGCGTCAAGCAAACCAGGGTGAGAAAAAACCCGCGCTGTTTGAAGCAAGTTCAGGAACTGATCGAGCGCTACGAGCCGGAGATGATTGTGGTCGAGGATTGCGCCGCCAAGGGATCGCGGCGCTGCCTGCGGGTGCGCAATTTGATTCAGTCCATCCGAGTATTGGCAGCCAACCGTCGCATCCGTACGCGCTGCTTCTCGCGGCTCCGAGTCAGGCAGGTATTCTCCGAGCAAGACGCTCGGACCAAACACGAGATCGCCACCGCCATCGCCCGACAACTGCCCGAACTTAGACCACACCTTCCATCCTTTCGGAAACCTTGGATGAGCGAAGACGAAAGGATGGCCATTTTTGACGCGATGGCCTTCGCGCTGACGTACTATCGGCTCGCCGACCTCCGGCAGACCACACCGTCAGCCCAAGGGCTACCGCTCACCATACATGCCACATAAAAAAACCGCCAGAATTCTGGCCATTGATCCTGGCACCCGACATATGGGCGTCGCCGTGCTCGAAGGCAAGGAACTGGTCTACCATGGCGTCGAGACCATTCGGAACCGCCGCCCGCCGCACCAGCGCCTGCGAGAATGCCGTCGTAGGGTGATCCGACTCGTGAATGACTTCCGACCAAACCTCTTGGCCATCGAGAAGCCCTTTTTCGCTAACAACCGGAATGTCGCCCTCCTGAATGTTCTTGTAGATGAGATTCGCGCCCTTGCCAGGCGTCAACGGCTGCCGCTCTTAGGCTTCGCGCCCAGCACGGTCAAGAAACACATCTGCGGCAACGGTCGGGCCAGCAAGAAGGAAGTGGCCAGGGTTGTAGTGGCGAAATACCCTGAACTCAAGGTCTACCTCACTCAGGACAGGGCCTGGAAGGAGATATACCACCAGAACATGTTCGATGCCGTGGCCTTGGGAATGATGGCCCTTGGCGCAAAGACAGTCAGCGGGTCTTAGCGAACCCGAACCCTTCCCGCAGTCCCCTACACAATCCTTGGCAAACCGCGCTCCTAGGAGGTTGCCGGAAGGGTTCGCCCCTTCATTAGCTCTTTGAGAACTCAATAAAAGGAGGATTCCAGCAATGAGACAAAGAACCGTTGATCTTGCCGATCATTTGAACCAGACCATCGAGCGCGGCCATCCAGCAGATTTCCCGGTCGTGCTGAGGCCCGTTTTCTACCCCTCCAATGGTTCCTACGAGGCAGTTCCAAACCGAATGGCTGTGGTCCGCCAGGACAGCGGCAGGCCCATCGCCGTGGTCTCAAACCGCTACACCCTGGTTCCCCACCAGCGGATTCTCGATGCAATCGAGGAAGCGATCCGACCCTTGGATTTGGGTCCCGTCCCGCGAGGGATTTATGTAGACCGCCAGGGGGCCCGGATGCGGGCGATCTTCAAATTCCCGGCACTTGCTCAACCGGTGCTCCAGGGGGACGACATCTGCCCGTGCCTCAAGATTCAGAACACTTACGACGGCACTTCGCGCATTGCCATCCATATCGGTGCCTTTCGATTCGTGTGTACCAACCTGGCCGTAGGCGGAGGCGGCGTCTTCGCCGGTGGCTTCATGTCGATCCATGCGGGCGAGATTCCACTGGAAAAGGTTGCCGAGCAGGTGAGCACCTACCTCGCGAGCTTTGAGAAGATCCTGGAGATGTACCGATGCTGGACGCAGAAGTGGCTGGAGCAAGGGTCGCTAGCCAAAGTCCTGGAAGGAATCTCGAAGTGGCACACGCAGCGAATCTTGGAAGTTTTCGCGTCGCGCAAGCCGACCGTTTACGAGGCCTATAACACCGCTACCTACTACGCGACCCACCAAATGCGCAGTTACCGGACGGCCTTCGATCTCCTTGAGCGCATCAACCGCAACTTCCAGAAGCAGTTCCCGCTGTATCTGAATTAGTCCCACCCAACAATCCCGACAATTAGGAGGTGAAACGATGTCCACGCGAGGATGTGTCGCTATCGGTACGCTTGCCAGCTGGCGGGGCGTCTATAACCACTGGGACAGTTACCCTACCGGGCTTGGTCAGCAAGTCTGGCAACACCTGCAATCAGGTCTCGCGAACGGAAAGACCCTTGAGGAGTTCGCCTGTGAGTTGCTTACCTACGACGACTGGCGAGCCTATCTCAACAAGGGAATCTGCGAGTATTGTGGCAAACGGACGACCCAACCCCACACGATCTCAGGGGTCATCTTCTCGCCCCGACTAGGAGAGAAATTCGAGACCAAGGATCAAATGCGCCGGTTTCTCTGTTCACTCCCTGCCTGGAAGGGTCGGTATGCAGAGATCAGGACCGTGATTGAGCGCGAATGGCAAATCAGGGCAAATATCAAGCACACCCGATACCCCGATCCCGAGGCGAAATACCACCAGCACGATATACGCCCTGTCGAAGAGCAGCACATAACCTCCAAGAATCCCGACCCGCTTTTCATTGAGTGGGTGTACATCATCGACCCCCAAGGAAACTTCTTGTACGTCCTCGGACACAGGTACTCCCGAGCTTCGAAGAGGACTCCCTGGAATGAGACGCCCAAGCCTTCCCCTTGTCGTCGCCCGCTCCATCGAGGTTGTAATGGCGTGCACTGGCACTACAGCAGCTCGATCTGGTGGCACGAACTCGCAGGACACTTCCCCATAAACGGGACGGAACCCAACTGGGAAGCGCTCGAAGCAAAGGCACGCTGACCTCGGCCCAGCGCCAAGCCAACATCTTGGGTTTCACCAAAGAAACCGTCCCTGCAACGTGGTTCTGGGGGACCGTGGGCTCTTCTCCAAGACAAGCACAACCTCTTTCTAACGCAAAATAGAGCTAGGGGCTCCCTAGCTCTTTTTTTTCAAACGATCAACAAAAGAGGGATGAGCAATGGCGTCTGGACTAAGCTCCGGCCTGTGCCCATACGCCTAAACAACAGCTTCACCCGGGCAGCGTGGCAACCATGGCCCATCTCAGATGGGGGAAGGCGCCACATTTCCAAAACGGTACTTGGATCGGGTCAAAGAGTGCGGGCTGCATGCAGCCGATGAATCCATGTCGCTTGGGGCAGGCCTTCCAATACCATTTCGTAAACAACCCACCCCTTTTTGGTATAGAATGAGACCGCTTTTCTCCTGGTGTTCGTTATGTCTAACGCCTTGGCACTGAATGCCCTGCGGATCGGCCTCTTTCGGTTCACGATTACCCCTGTGCAGTCGCTGGAAGTGCCTGCTGTCAATAAAGCCAACATGCTTCGTGGCGGTTTCGGCCACGCCTTCCGGCGGTTGTCTTGCATCCCTCAATGCAGAGATACCAAGGCCTGCCCTCTAGTGGCATCGTGCCCTTACAAGATTCTCTTTGAACCCTCGCCGCCGCCCGGCGCGGACCGACTCTCGAAGAATCAAGACATTCCTCGTCCGTTTGTTTTCCGTGCACCGCAAACGCACCAGACTCGATTTGAGAAGGGCGAGCGGTTCGAGTTTGGCTTGGTGCTGATCGGGCGCGCTCTCGATTTTCTTCCCTATTTTGTCCTGTCGTTTCGGGAGCTCGCCGGAGAAGGGCTCGGTTTGAATCGGGCTACATGCACGTTGGAACGAGTCGGACAGACTGAAATTTCCCCTAACGGCGCGGGCACGGCCGACGGGAAGGCAAAGCTCGTTTACAGCACCGATGACCAAGTCTTCCGGGCGAGCTGGAGTGACACCGCAGACCAGTGGATCAAGACGCGCCTCCGAGAGTTTTCTGGCGCAAACGGCAACGCCTCTGTACAGCGCGTGACCATCCGGTTCCTGACACCGACTTTCTTGCGCGCCGACGGCGAAGTTGTCCGGCACCCGGAGTTTCACCACCTGTTCAAGCGCCTGCGCGACCGCATCAACGCGTTGAGCACGTTCTTTGGTGACGGCCCCCTTGACGTAGATTTTAAGGGGCTTGGCGAACGCGCCGAAAAGGTCCGAACCATTTCCGCCCAAACCGGCTGGGTGGAGCGGTTTCGCACGTCGTCCAAAACGGGGCAACGCCACGAGCTTTCCGGCTTTGTCGGCAGTGTGACGTACGACCTGTGCCCTGACACCGCTAACCTGGCGCCTGTCTTTCTCCCCTGGTTGGCCGCCGGCGAACTGCTCCACGTCGGTAAACACACGGCGTGGGGGAATGGGTGGTTTGAAGTCAGGAGCATTTGAGAATGGATATCAACCACAACGAAGGTGCCGGGTACCAGTGGACAAACCATCCCTTGATTGACATGGGAATCGCGTCTCTCCTCGCCTTCTCCGGCCGTAAGCGACCCGAGGAACTCTTGGAGGCGGACTTAGAGCGATTCGCTCGTTACGCAGAAGATGCTTACTTCACTCCCGAGCTCGCTTCATACCTGACCGTTCTCTTCACAAGCAATTTCATCAACCCCAGCTTCAAACCCAAGAGGAAAAGAGAATTCGCCAGCCAAGTTCTGAGAGTCTTCAGAGAGGAAGTCGATGCTTCGCTGCCGCCCTGCTCTTATTGTGCACAGCAGCCCACACGAATGGCGCACCGGGACTTGGTACCAATGTTGACAGGCAGAGAGGCAATCAATTTCTTCCCCCACGGAGCGCCGGGCATTCCGTTGTGTGGGAGATGCCTTCTCGCTCTTCAGGCACTGTCAATTGGTGCTCCGATGTGCGGGGGCAGGGCTTTGATTGTCTCTTGCGATGACCCTCAACTAACTCTGGAGCTTGTGAGGACGTGGCAACCGCAGATTCGGAAAAGAATCCAGCTCTCACGGCAAAAAGGGGAAAAACTCCCGATCGTGTCTCGCCCACTGACCAGGACTGTCGAGGCGCTTCTTAGCGTTGAAGCGATGCGCCAGGACGAGCAGAGGGACGAGTGGAAGACATCGCTCACCGTGTTCCACCTCTCAAATAGCGGCCAAGGGCCTCAAGTGGACATATACTTTCTGCCGTCCTCCGTCGTAGGCTTTGTCCAAAAGGCCAAAGCTGCTCGTTACGCTGACGCTTGGAAGGAATTCACGAGGCAAGCCCTTGAAACCCCTCCCAAGCCCAAGAAAGGTCAAGTTGAAGTCACCCCGGAGCCAACAGCGCTTCGAAACTACTTGTGCGAAGATCTCTTCTCTTTGCCAGATCAAGCTGGGCGATTCATTCGAACGTATTTTCTAAGGAAGGCAACCCGATACGCTCAGGGGCCAGGAGATCCGCGCCCCTCTTATCCTGGGTGGAAAGCAAACATAAAGGGAACATGGGAACTGACTGAACTTTTTCTTAGAGAGGTGTTGGGGATGGACGCACAACGCATTGAAGCTATCAGGAAACTTGGGAGCCAAATCGCTGAGGAGATAGCGACAGAGAACGATCGTCGCTTATGGTGGAATGTGTACAGCGCCGAAAACTATCGGGCTGTTCGGCTGACCCTGATTCGGACCAGCGAGCGCCGACTCAAGCGCGGCGAATCTCCTATTGTGTCATTCGATGAGTTCCTGCAAGTTTTCGAGGAGGGCGAAGAACTCCCACGGATCGACTGGCGGTTGGCCTGGGATCTGGTTCTTATCCGCGTCATCGAAAGCCTGTACGAACAGAAATGGTTTGAGAAAAACAAAGAAGTTCTGGAAGAAATTGACGTGAAGGAGGCATGAACATGGCATTTGTCACTGGATTGATCCTCATTGATGCCCCGGCATCCGCACTGAATAACGCGGGCGCTGCGGAAGAAGCGAGAACCGAAAATGCTGTTGCCGTGAAGTACATTCGGACGAAGCAGGGGACGTATCCCTACGTTTCGGCACAGGCTTTCCGATTCTGGTTGCGAAGTACTCTTGAGCAGTCGCCGGAACTTGGCTGGAAAGCTGCTCCCATCTTCAGGGAAGCGAAAATCGCATACACAGACGCCAATCCTATCGAGTGGTGGGACGACGACCTGTTCGGGTACATGCGTGCCCCGTCCAAGAAAGCAGGCGCCGCCGAGAAGCGGAAGGCGGACGCAGCTCGCGCGACAGAGACCCCCACAAGCACCGAGATCACTCGCATCTCGCCCTTCCGTGCCAGCACACTGGTCTCCCTGGGGCCCGTTTCTATTACCTCTGACTTCGGCACCATGTCACGTCACGAGGGCGACCCGGTTCCTCACGAACATCAATTCTACAAGACAGTGTTGAAAGGTCTAATTTCCCTGAACCTTCACACTGCGGGAACCTTTAGCTACCAGAATCGAACCGGGTTTCGTAATCTCGATGATTACCGCATCGAGCTCGCGAAGGAATTGAAGCTCGAAGCCCTCGATGGCAAAGAGAAATCATACCGCTTGCCTTGGGAGCAAAGGGTACAGCGTGTTGCTGCGCTGTTGCGCGCGCTTGGCATTATCTACGGCGGGGCTAAGCACGCGCTGCATTACACCGACGTCACTCCGGCGGTTTTCATTGCGATGGTTACCAAGGGCGGTAACAATCCACTGCAGTACATTGTGGGGCTGGGCGATAAGGGACAACCTGAGGTTCGTCCTGAGGCTGCGCAACAGGCATTCAAGGTGTGGAAAGACCAAATCCTCTCCAAGCTCTACGTGGGATGGGTTCAGGGCTTCCATGACGATGAGCGCGCGCGGCTCGAAACCGTTCTTTCGGATATCAACAAGGAGAGAAAGGATGATGAGCGGCTCGAGACCGTGCTCGGCCATCCGCGTGAAGTTCTGGGACAGCTCGCAGAGGATATCAGCGAGAGGAAAAACGAGGCTTGGCTAAGGTGAGCACTATGCGAGTCATACGAATACATCTCCAAGGTACCCTGACCTCCTTTAGGTACCCCCACATTCACCTGGGTCGCCAGCCGAGCTTTCCCATGCCTCCTCCGGCAACGATCTATGGCCACATTTGCAGTGCTATCGGTGATTGGATACCGCCGGACTCCGCCCGGTTTGCTTACTCTTTTCAATGTGACGGCACAGGTGATGATCTGGAATTGTTGCACATGGCCGAAGTCAGCAGCGGACGGCTAGACAAGAAGTGGGGCTACGTCAAGAACCTTGAGGTTCAAACGAACGTTCTTCCTCGCCAAATCCTGCTCCATCCCCGCATGACGCTTTACATCGACGCAGGCAAGGAAACTGAACGCTGGCTGGACTTTTTCCGTTCCCCGTATTACCCGGTCATTCTGGGCCGGTCACAGGATTTAAGTTCGTATGAATCCGTCGAGCTCGTTGAACTGGAGCAATCCGATTTCGGATACTTTGAGAGCACTCTACTTCCTTGGTCGATGCGCGATCGTCTCCCTGACGGAACTACCTTTCAAATGCCCAAATTCGTGAATCCTGAGGATCGTCGAAGGGTTTCGTGGGACCGGTACATCGCATTGGAGCGGCGCGTCTGGTGGCCCCCCAAAGACGGCAGCCATCCTCCTGGGGCACGTAGCGCCTTACGTCATGAGGGCGAGAAGCCGGTATGGGTAGATCCACTATCGCCGGCCTGGGGAGAAGGTCACCGCATTGTCGTCTGGCATTCGTGGGTGTAGGCAGTGGAAGCGGAAACTGAGCTTCAGTCAGTTTGGGCGAAAAGTTCTTCAGACAGTGGGCCAGGAGAGAGTCTGGTTTGCCACACTTCCCTGGTAGTTGAAGCCTTCGCCCAACTTGCCAAACGCTATCCGGCGTTGGCCGAACGTGTGGAGCATCCTCGCCTGTGGCATCGCGGATTCTGGACGTGCTGGCTCCACGACCTTGGCAAGGCCGCAAGTTCCTTTCAGGCTGTGCTCCGCCAACAGGGGAAAGTCTGGCATCACCGGCACGAAGTACTTTCGCTTTCATTCCTTCCCGCATTCTGTCCACCGGACAGTGAAGACTTCCCGTGGATAGCCGCCGGAATAGTGTCTCACCACAGAGATGCACCAGAAATTCTCGAGAAATACAATCCTCGTCTCGACCCTTATGACTGGGGCTGCGATCAGCTTGCTTCAGAAGTGGACCCTCAAGTGTGGCAGGCTCTTGTGCAATGGATCGCGGCGTCTGCTCCGGCAAAACTCTCCAAACTGAAGCTTGACAATCTGGGGATCAACGTCTTGCCGATTCGAACCCTGGCGCAGTCGGCAAATGGTGGAATCGAAGAATCGTTGCGTGCTGGTTTGACAGCCTATTCAAGACTCTGGCGGGAATTAAAATGGCTTCCTGCGAGTGCTCCGCTCAATCGGGCGGGAATTGCCCTTCGCGGACTTGTCATGCAAGCAGACCATCTGGCTTCAGCGCATGCTGGGGGCCTTGATGATTCTGCATTGCCGGGTGGTCGGGAATTCCTATCGAAGTCGCAGCTACGCGAAGAGGATCTTTTCCCGCATCAGAAAGAAGCGGCCTCGTGTTCGAGTTCTATCGTTCTGTCAGCACCCACCGGCAGTGGCAAGACAGAAGCTGCGATTCTGTGGGCACGTCATCAGCAGGAAGTCTCAGATACTCCTCGCAACCTTGTCGTGGTTCTCCCGTATCAGGCGAGCCTCAACGCGATGGCCGATAGATTGCTCCAATCGCTTGGGAAAGACGTCGCGCTCATCCATGCCAAGAGCTTGCAGGCGCTTTATCGTCTGTTACTCGAACGCGGAAATGACCCCGATCAGGCTGCACGGCTGGCCCGCGAATATAACAACCTTGGCCGGCTTAATAAGCCTGCCATCCGAGTGACTACGCCCTACCAATTGCTCAAGGCGGCGTATCGGCTGAAAGGTTATGAGGGTGCTTGGGTCTCTCTCACTGACTCCCTGATCGTTCTGGATGAAATTCACGCCTACGAACCTGCGAGGCTTGGTTTGTTGTTGGAGTTCTTAGCCGAGGCGTCGTCGCGGTGGAATGCCAGAGTCTGTGCCATGACGGCCACCATGCCGAGTTGGTTGAGAGAACTGTTGGCTGACACGTTTTCGGCGACCCAGATCCCACCCAACAAAAAGCTATTCCAGGACTTTGCACGGCACCGAATTGAAATCTTCAAAGGGAACATTCTAGGCGAATCAGTCGTTGAGCTTACCCTGCGCGAGTACAGAGCTGGCCGCTCGCTCCTGCTCGCGACAAACACCGTGGGAACTGCTCAGCAATTATACCGGTCGCTACGACCTGTGCTTGATCCGCAAAGTTCAGTGCTACTGCATAGTCGCTTCGTGTTGGGAGATCGCCTTCAGAAAGAGAAAACGATTTGCCAGAGACTGGACCCAAAGCATCCTTCGCCACAACCACTTATCGTTGTGGCAACACAGGTTGTTGAGGTCAGCCTGAACCTGGACTTCGACACCATCATTACAGAACCTGCTCCGCTTGAGGCATTAGTCCAGAGATTCGGGCGTGTCAATCGTGCCCGGCGCAAAGGGGTCGTCCCTGTGCGCGTCCTTACGGAGCACGTCAACGACGAGTTCGTGTATGCCGCTGAGTTGACGGCTCGCGGGCTTGCCATCCTGCAGGCGAATCAGGCGACGGTGCTTGACGAACAAAAAGTAAGTCAATGGCTAGATGAAATCTATTGTGGAGAGCTGAGACAGAAGTGGCTTAAAGAAATTGAAAGGAATCGAGAGGAGTTTCGCGCCAGCTGCCTGAACTCGCTGCGGGCGTTCGAAACCGATGACGAGCTGGAGGACTGTTTCGATGGCCTCTTTCAAGGTACTGAGGTTCTGCCGGTCTCCAAGGTCGATGAGTTTAGAAGACTGAAGGAAGAGTCTAGCCTCAGGTCCGGGGATCTGCTGGTAGCAGTTTCCTGGCGACAGGTTGCGAAAAACCAGAAGAGGTTCTTCTGGGACGCCGACCTACGCGTGAGAGTGGCCGATTTTCCATACAACTCCGATTTCGGGTTGAATGTGAGTGGCCATGAAGAATAAACCGGAAGCCGCGGACGTCAACGCCAGTTTTGAAATGAGAACAATCGGGACGGGAGTGTCGGACCTGGCATCCGAAAAGTTACCCCGCAGCGGTCCAGGCCAATTCAACCTCTTCACGGGCGAGTTGGAGCCGATTCCAGGGCCGCGCGAGCCGGAGACGCAACCGGAGACGCAGTGGTTATTCGATCCGGACTTCGGGCTGGTGTTGCCAGAGGACCGGGCGGGCAAAGAAATCCTTGTCGAAGAGGGAATTACGCTGAGCTTTCCAGCGGGCGGGCAGGTTTCGGGTGCCGGGTTTCGGGTGTTAGGTGGCGGGAGAGCGCCGGGTGCAGTCGAAAATCTAAAATCCCAGATCGAAAATCCGACTGAACCCCTGGTTTTCGGGCGGGAACCATTCGCCGGTCACAGACCGGCGCTACAGGATCGTACGCCGCGCGTAGCCAAAACGGAGGACTTGGCGCAGGTGATTCTTTCAGGCTACGGCATCTACCTCGGCAAGAAGAGCGAGCGGCTGCAGATCAAAGTGGCGGGCAAGGTGGCCAAGGACGCAAACGGCTCGACTTACGAGTTCCCT
>Ga0315282_10008348_pt1 | contig 16788 bp, 15 predicted proteins | sample YL17G07_20_MG_FD_203693 | JGI IMG/M metagenome (GOLD analysis project Ga0315282, IMG submission 203693) | Sediment microbial communities from Yellowstone Lake, YNP, Wyoming, USA - YL17G07_20 | ecosystem: Environmental > Aquatic > Freshwater > Lake > Sediment | place: USA: Wyoming | collected...
CTCAGCTGGAGTATGAGGTCTACTGTGGTTTGTGGAGTTCGATGGATTGTGTGTGGTCGATGGGATTTGACAGCTAGCCCCGCCCACCCATGTTTCCTGTAGACGCTCCACCATCGGTCGACTGTCTTCTCGCTGTTTCTCAGCGCTGTTGCGATATCTTGGACTTTCCAGCCTTCCAGTCTTCTGTGGGCTATCCAACGTCGTCTCTTCTCGGTTCTATCCATCACGTGACTCTTCCCCGACTCTGCCCAAATGACACACTCCGGGACATATCAGGGTGGATAGCTCAGCAGGGACGTTTTGTGATAAACCATAAATAAGGTGGCCCGGAGTACCTCCGGCGATGAAAAATGTCAAAAAGCTCTTTGCACGAGATAAACAAGGGAATCGTTCTTGGAATACTGCTATTCCTAACGGTCTCAACAACTGCGGCAATTATGTTCACTACAGTGGCAGCGCAACAGGCACCTTTGTTCTCGGCTACGATGATAGCGTCGACCGGTAACCCAGTGCGTCGACAATATGCAACGATAATCGCCAGCGGAATGCAATCCATGGGAATCAACGCCAGGGTCTTCTACATGAACTTCGACCAGCTGGCGAACAGAATGTTCTTCTTGGGACCTACTGGTGATCCTGCGAAGGATCAAGGGAACACGTTTGACAAGGGTGGGTACGATATCGGCTTCATTGGCTGGGGATTCACCAGTCCAGTGCCCGACTTCAGAAGCAACTTCGACGGCAGACCTGCATTCTTGGCTCCGGCCGGCAACAATTACGCCCTCTACAACAACCCCGCAATGAATGCTATCTTCGATGAACTGTACAAGAGTACAGACGCACAGAAACAGATCGAGCTGACCAAGCAGTGGGAAGCGATACTCTTCCATGATGCCCCCTACAACTACATCTATGCGCCAACTGATGTCATACCTCGCGACGCGTACTGGACCGCCTGGGGTGACAAGAACGTCTACAACGAGGTCACCTTCCCAGACGTTGAACGCTGGGGTGGCGGGAATGAGCTCACCTTTGCAGAAGTCAGCAACGTCTTCCCTGGAAGCACCTTGAATCCATTTCAGACTGCAGCTTCCAATAGCTTCTACGCGCTGTACATCTACGGTGCCATATGCTACTCCGACGCAGGATTGCAGTACATCGATGGAAGAGACAACACCTTCCACAACAATATCGCGACGGACATCACGAGCAGCCCTGACGCGCTGACTTGGACTGTGAAGATGACACCGGGGGTTCTCTTCCATAGCGGCGTCGAGATGACTGCCGATGATGCGTTGTTTACTCAATGGGCCCAGCTGACGCCTGACACTGCATCCGTGCTACTTGGAACCGGCGTTCAGTATCTTGGCAACGTTGTAGACTTCACTTGGCTCAACGGGACCACGACGACAGTCGACAATAGAGCCACACCAGATGAACCCGTGAGAAAGGGAACTTGGACCGCCCTGGACAAGTATGCCTTCCAGTTCACGATACCCGAGCCGTACGCCTTCACGAGCCAAGTCTTCGCATCTGGCTGGATCCTGCCCAAGCACATCTACGAGAAGTTCGCGCCAAGCACGTGGGACTCGCAACCCTTCAGCACCGCAGCAGCGGAAGGCTACACTTACACCTGGGACACGAACCAGTACGGTGGCACGGGCTCCTATCATGCAGTTGGCCCAGTCGGAGCTGGCCCATACATTATGGAAAGCTTCGACTTCACCAGAAACTTGGCAACGATGAAGAAGTTTGACAAGTTCTGGGATAGAGCCAATTTGGAAGCCCAAGGGATGTACACCGTAGACACCTATCGTGTGGTCTGGATAGAGAGCAAGGACGCAGCGATCGCCGCGCTCAAGAATCATGAGGTCAATGTGCTCGACTACAACTACCAGCTTCAACGTGACAAGCAGACACTGCTGGATATGGGAATGACCGTGATCCTCCAGGTAGAGCTTGGCTGGCAAGAGATGGGTTTCAACATGCGCCATCCCGTACTTGGCACCGGCGTTGATACTCCTGCAGGGAAGGCTGACCCAACTCAGGCAGCAGAGGCTGCACGACACATAAGAAAGGCGGTCAGTTACCTGATACCAAGGCAGCTGATAGTGGACCAGCTCGCAGCTGGAAGCGGAACTCCGCTGGCCGTATGTGTAGGCCCGGGATTCGGCCCATTCTACGATCCTGACCTCAAGCCAGATCCCTACGACCCAGCAAAGGCTGCTGACGAACTCAAGGCTGCCGGATACAGCGTCACAATAACGCCGCCTCCTCAGATAGCAGCCGCGGGAACACCGGTCTTGACTACGGGAACTAGAGTCAAAGGATACACGTCAGTTGCCGGAATGATCGTCGTGATCGAAGAGTCTACAGATCAGCAGAATTGGCAGCCTGTCGCTGCTGCAACGGCCGACATGTCTGGCGCCTACGAGGTATCAGTCCCAGGGCCACCAGCCTTCGGATCCGCTTGGTATAGAGCGGACTTCACGGGCTACACTATGAACGAAACATTTGCAGGCCAGTCGCTCAGCGTTGATCAAGCGAATGCCTACATCGACGAGGGCCAAACAGCCGGCGGCACAAGACTTGTTCCTGAGACCGTAACAGACCCAATTGCCATATCGTCGGTCACGAACGATGCGGCAGTAGTGCTTGCAGTCGTGATCGTGCTTATCGTCATTGCAGTAGTGGCGATGAGACGAAGAAAACCAGAAGCAGCCGCAAAGTAGAATATGGGTGCCACCCCGGCACCCCCCTCCCTTTCTTTTTTTTGGTTCATCAATCATGATCCTAGAAACAGGATTCTCACTCAATCAACGCAAGGGCAATCAGAAACACGAACAGAGTCAGCGCCGCAGAGAAGAGCACGACCGCTCTTTTCGAAGCCTCAAGATGCTTGGTCGCAGAGAATTCTTCCTTAGAGTCAAGTGTGATGCGACGGAATTCGTAGACCCCTTTTGACCGGGAGAACTCGATGAGCCCGCCTAGGATTGCCAGTACGCCGACCTCCAAAAACATCAAATCACCAACAACTCCAAGAACGGACAATCGCAATAGGGCGAAAGCAGCACCGGCTATCAGGTCAGCGAGGAAGAGAACTCCTGCGATCAACAATCCTTTTCGGATTGAGGTGGAATAGGACAACTAGTTTCGACAGATGGGTGGTTGAGCCTGTTAATAACACTCGCTGGGCGGAAGGGATCAGTGAAATCATCTTCGCGCAGAAAGGAGAGGCCAAGACAGCATAGCCGGGTCAGATTGTACTCAATGCTCATCACGATCGCGTTGCTCTCGATCATCCTAGTTGCCTCATATTCGACCCTCCAACCTAGAGTCGAGACCTTGCCAACCACTATCCCATTTCGCCATGAGAATTGGATGGCCTTTGTTCCCAGCTCAGCCGAGTTTGTGGCGTACGTCAACTACCGTGCCTGCATCGAGACCAGCGGAAACCAGAGCCTGTTCGGAGTCGACCCTCTTCTTGAGATATACTCCCTGCCATACGTTCTCTATCCCAAGTCGATTGAGTACGAAGTCGCAGTGAATCTTCCCAGTCAGGGATCAAAAGAAGTGTCGCCGACCGTAGGCGTCCTTAAGATTGATTCACAGGAACTGAGTGGCTTACAGGAAGCTCTCCAATCCTCGACCAAGCTTCGCAGGACGACTCACGGTGGCTACACAATTTATGATCTTCTTATTCGCCACAAGGAGCGCCAGACTCAGCTAGTATCTGCAATTTTGACGATAGCGCACGAGCACATAGTGTTCGCTGAGGGCGCCGGAACGTCGAGCCTCGTGACTCAGATCCTTGACACAGCTGACTATGCATCAAATCAACTGTTCTCCTCAGAGTCCGCACGTACTGCTCTGTACGCTTCTGGAGGAGGCGGCGACTACCTGGCGTTCTTTGCTGCCGCTTTTCCGACGCAGATCCAGGGAGCGAGCATAGCGATGAAAACTGTGAAAAGTGCATCTGGCCTGGTGATGTCGCAGATCGCCTTATCCTTTGACAGCCAAGACAAGGCAAGAAGTCAGTTCCAAGCGGTGAAGAACCTGTACACTGGCGGGAGCAACTATTGGATTCTTGGTCAGTTCGTTGTGGTCAAGTTCAGCTATCAGATGTCCGACCTAAGCCAGCAGATAAGAGGCCTCTAGACTAGACACGATTACAGACTAGGCCCGAGCCACTTCCTCATGGGCCGCTTTCTCTCAAGACTTTCATCAAATCTTGGATGTCTTTCGAGATCTCTCTGTCTTGCTGAAGCTTCGGAATGACCTTTCTCACAAACCTGCAAGTCTCGAAATTCGCCGGACTCAGGTTCTCGATTCCTCGAGTCTCTGCCGCTTCAGCAGCGCACATGAGTTCGATTGCAACAATGACACGGACATTCTCCTCTATGCGCATCAATTTCAGGGCGCTCGACGGGCCCATGCTGACGAAGTCCTCGAAGTCGGCGGATGTGGGTATTGAGTCCACACTCGCGGGATGCGCCATGACCTTGTTCTCCGAAGCCAGTGCAGCTGCGGTGTACTGGGAAGCCATCAAGCCTGAACTGACGCCGGGTTTTGCGCTGCGTGGAACCAGGAACGGCGGGAGTCCAGAGTTCAGTTTTGGATCGAGAAGTCTGGTGATCCTTCTCTCAACGAGGTTGCCAATGGTTGCGGTTGCTATGGCTAATAGGTCTAGGACTATTGCTATTGGTTGCCCGTGAAAGTTGCCGCCTGAGAGAACCTCGCGGTCTTCCGGGAATATGAGTGGATTATCGTTCGCAGAATTGAGTTCCGTCTCAATCACTTTTGATGCGTATTCAATCGCGTCGCGTGCAGCACCCATCACCTGAGGAATACACCTCAACGAATAGGGATCTTGGCGGTGTAGTCCCTTGAGGATACGGCGCTCTCCCGAATCAATCAGCTTACCTCCTGTAAGCAGCTTCATCATGTGTCGCGCACTTGCAACTTGGCCTGCATGAGGCCGAGCCTGGTGTATTCTTTCGTCGAACGCCTCGCTAAGGCCCTCCAATGCTTCAAGCGTCAGGGCACCTGATCGCTCTGCCAACTCAATAAGTCGAGTGATGTCATGAATCATGAGTGCACCGATCGCGGTCATCATCTGGGTTCCATTGATCAATGCCAAGCCTTCTTTTGCTTGAAGGCGCACCGGCGCGATTGAAACTGCATGGAGAGCTTCAGAGCCGGTCATCGTCTTGCCGGAGTACTCAGCGTAACCCTCTCCAATCATCACAAGCGCCAAGTGGGCCAACGGCGCCAGATCACCGCTTGCGCCGACGGATCCTCTTTCAGGTATGATCGGGTGGACTCGTGAGTTTATCATGGCGATCAGCGTTTCGAGCGTTGAGAGTCGAATCCCCGATAGCCCCTTCGCCAATGTATTTGCTCTATGGAGCATCATTGCTCGTGTGACATCCGTGGGCAGGGCGGGGCCGACCCCTGCGGCGTGACTCCGGACCAGATTGAGCTGAAGGTCTTCTAAGTCGTCCGATGGGATGGTTATGTTGCTCAAGGCGCCAAATCCCGTATTGATGCCGTAGATGACGTTAGACCTTGCCAGCTCCTCGACTACGTTGCGGCACCTGACAACTCTTCCGCCCGCATCTTCCCCGAGCGCAACCTGTTCATATCCTCGTGCGACACGCACAACATCGTCAATTCTCAGCGAGGCACCATCGAGCATGATGGTCATTCGTGAATCGTGTCACGAGTATGCCGTCGAATATCGTCTAAAGGTATCGGTCTTCTGCTTCAAGGTCGAGATAGGACTTGGCTCAGAGAAACCTTCTCTTCAAGGCCTCACGCTCGGCTTGCATTATCAATTCGAAGAGTCTGTCTGAAACCCGTTTTTCCTTGCGTAATATCTTCTTAGCGTCGCCGGGTCCCAGTCTTCGCCCCGCCTGCACCACTACGGCTGCTTTTCCGTATTTGCGTACGACTTCTGCGGATTCTGAGATTTGATCGAGTATGCGTTTGTCGGCCTTGGCCACTGCTTTGCCCTTTCTCTGCATAATCGTGTTCAGGTCATCTGGATCGCAGGAGAGAGCGGCAACTGATCTGGATCTGCATTTCGGGCAGGTGACAGGGCTGTCCAAATCGCGAATCCGTACTATCGCCCTATAGTCCCAGCAGGATGCGCATATCATCGTCCTCGATTCATTCAGTATCCTCGCGCGAGCGGAATCGATGAGGATCCGCTTCATCTTGTCTGAAGGGATCAGATCAGTCTTCATGCTGATGCGTTCTATTCCCAGTCTTGCCACGGGGCTGAGTTCCTGCAATCCGTGGTGCACGGTCAGCTTGACTCGCTCATCACGTATGTCAAAGAGCACGCGTTTCGTGTTAGGGAGATCCAAGTCCTTTCTCAGTGTCTCATTTAGGGTCTCTTCGGAGATCACTGTACCTTCGAAGGTCTTCATCAAGCGTCCAAGTTGTACGCTGCTGAGGTCTACCCACTTAGATATTGCTCCAAATCGCTTCGCGACGTGAACCATCCTGCGCTTGAACATGCCTGTCTTGACGGATGCCTTTTTCGCCAGGTCCTCGAGGTCCATGTCCCCGAGTCTGCGTAACACCCCTGCGATTCGAGTTGCATCTCCGATCCCTGCTGATTGAATGATGATTCGGTACGCATCCTGTTGAACTCCAACCGTAGATCCGGCTTCTTCTGACAGAATGTATCCGATGAGCCTGGCAAGCGTACGGTTAACGAGCAGCCCGAAGTGGCAACAGATCACGACGTACTCATCCCAGTCTTCCAAGGTCACAAGCTCGTCTGTTGGGACATCGACATCTAGAGCGGCCTGATCGAGTGTCTCTGCGAGGGCTGACTGCATTGTTCCTGCGTCACAGGGGTATTCGTGCGATAATTCGAACGCTATTGCTTCCCTGCCTTTGCCACTCCGGAGCGCTTCAACTACATGCCTGCGAATTGCTCCGACCTCGATTCCGACTTCGTAAGGCACTGGAATCTCTTCTCCGATCCAGCTGGGTATGGCGCCGGTTGGATCGGTTATTGCGCGTACGTAGATCGTTTCGCCCTTAATGCTCTCCATCTTCCAAGGGCTTCCGCGGATGATGAACTTCGTTCCGGGCGTGCCGTATTCCGCAACAAACGCCTCATCAAGGACTCCGACAGGCGAGTTCCCGGATTTGTCGACAACTAAGTACTGCTTCTCATCAGGGATCATGGAGAGTTTCCCGAAGTAGTACGTGTAAATGTCCTTGAGTCGGCGCGGACGTAGCATAACCTGGTCCTGAGGGGAGAACCAGCAAAGCCTAGGAAACCGCGAGTGCATGTACTCGACTACACGTGTAAGATCTGACTCCGTAAGGTCCTTGTATGGACCTGCATTCTTGAAGATGTCAAGTATCTCGCGGATGTACCAGCGGCTCTTCTGTACCAATAGGCCAACGAGCTGGTGCGTTAGCACATCAAGCGGCTTCTCAGGCACCTCCACTGGTTCGAGCTCCTCTTGCATGGCCCGGCGAGCTATTGCCATCGCTTCGAGGGCGTCATCCGAATCCATCGCGATGATTACTCCCTCGGCAACGCGCCCAACGCTGTGTCCGCTTCTTCCCACCCGCTGAATCAGCCTCGTCACTTGACGTGGACTCATATACTGTATGATGAAGTCAATTCTGCCAACGTCTATCCCGAGTTCGAGCGACGAGGTTGCAACAAGTCCTTTCAGCTCACCACTCTTCAACCCTTGCTCAGCCGACACGCGTGATGGCTTTGCCAGGGACCCGTGATGGATTGAGATAGGAAAGTCCATGTCCCAGACTTTGAATCGACTTGCCAAGACCTCCGCGGCCGCACGCGTATTTGTGAACAAGATCACTGACTGATGTTTATCGATCAGCTCCCGCATTCGCCTCAAGCGTGCAGCAACTTCGGGATGAGTGAACAATCGCGCCGCAAGCCGCGCGCTCTCTGCATCAGACTGAGGCAGCTCGACCCTCACGTTCATCTTGCGTCCTACTGGAACATGCACTATACTAACAGGGCGATTGGCTCCAGCGAGGAATTCAGCAACTCTCTCTGGCGTTCCGATCGTCGCTGAGAGTCCAATTATCTGAAAGTCTCTGCCTGTGATCCATCGAAGTCTTTCGAGTGCGAGTGCCAACTGGCTTCCTCGCTTGTCCTCGGCAAGTTCGTGTACCTCGTCCACTATTACGTATGCGACTTTGCGAAGATTCCTCCGCATTATCCTTCCTGGCATGATAGCTTGCAGGGTTTCGGGCGTCAGGATCAACATGTCAGGCGGATTGTGTGACTGCATTCCTCGTTCTTTCGTCTCCGTATCGCCGTGTCTGACTGCGATCCTGACATCTATTCGGTGGCACCACCACTCGAGTCTTTGGAGAAGGTCACGGTTCAGTGCGCGGAGAGGAGAAATGTACAAGATGGCAATTCCGGGCTCGTCTGTCTTCGAGGTGATGAAGCGACTCAGGATTGGAAGCACCGCTGCTTCAGTCTTCCCGGAAGCCGTCGGTGAGATCAGCAGGACATTGTTGCCATCGAGGATCTTTGGGATGGCTTGCGCTTGGGGTTCCGTTGGTGCAACGAAGCCGCGTTCACGCACTGCCTCAAGAACCGGTCTTGCAAGCAGAGAGAATACGTCCCCTTCGGCAGTGCTCATGTGAACGAGACCTCGACTGCTAGAGAGCAACGCCGAATAAAAGTGCGAAGTGTAGACACGCGCCGGTCCGGCCGATCATGCGGTATTGTCGTGATCTCAAATGTTTAAGAGAGATCGATCTTCATCAAGCGATGGCTAATCCAGTGATGATGGGAGATGCCTCTGCGACAACCAATCGTGGCCGTGCTGGGTCACGTAGATCATGGAAAGACGACGCTTCTTGACACGATCAGAGGCACATCTGTCGCATCCCGGGAACCTGGACACATAACTCAGTGGATAGGAGCGAGTTTGCTGCCATCAGCCGTCATTAAGGAGATATGCGGCTCAATGTTGGATCAGTTCCACATTACGATACAGGTGCCGGGGCTATTATTCATCGACACCCCTGGACATGAGACGTTCTCAAACCTCAGGCGAAGAGGTGGCTCTGCAGCAGACATAGCCGTTCTTGTCATCGATATCTCGAAAGGCGTTGAGCCCCAGACCACGGAGTCCTTGAATATTCTGAAGAGCAGGAAGACCCCATTCGTAGTGGCCGCCAACAAGGTCGACCTCATAAAGGGATGGAAGTCCACACCAGGCGCCTCGTTCGTGGTCTCGTACAAACAACAGGCACCTGAGATCCAGACCGAGCTTGACAACCGAATCTACACTATGATGGGGACTCTGTCAAGGCTGGGTTTCAGGTCAGAGCGATTCGACAAAATCACGGACTTCACGAAAGATGTGGCAATAATACCTACCTGCGCTCGCACCGGGGAAGGAATTCCAGAACTCCTAGCTCTTGTCGCGGGGCTAACACAGGCTTACATGCATGACAAATTGGAGACCAGAGCTGGCCCCGCACTCGGAACAGTCCTTGAGGTCAAAGAAGAACCGGGTCTGGGCATGACGATAAACGCGATCATCTACGATGGCGTCCTCAAGATCAACGACACAATCGTGCTCGGAGGAAGGCAAGGACCAATCGCAACGAAAGTACGTGCCCTTCTTCTTCCTAAACCTCTTGATGAGATACGAGACCCCAGAGATAGGTTCCTCAGCGCGGAGCGTGTAGCCGCCGCGTCAGGAGTGAAGATCGCTGCCCCGAACCTTGACGACGCATTGGCGGGATCGGCCCTCTACGCTGTCCCTCACGGCAAGAACGTGAAAGAGTACGCGCGAATGATAGAGGAAGAGGTTGAGAAACTCAGAGTACAGACCGACCGTGATGGGGTCATTCTGAAGACCGACACTTTGGGCTCACTTGAAGCCATAACCGCCTCGTTGTCAAACTACGGTATCCCGCTTAGACTTGCCGACGTTGGCGATGTTTCGAAACGTGATATCGCGGAAGCCGAAGCTGTCTGGGTCGATGATAGGCTGCATGCTGCGGTGCTAGCCTTCAACGTCAGAATACTGCCGGATGCCCAGCAGGAGGCAACCAACGCAGGCATTCCGATCTTCAAGGCCGAGATAATCTACCACTTGCTCGAAGACTACCTCAACTGGTTTGAGGAGCAACGGACGGCGGGCGTGAAAGCCCAGCTAGAGAGCCTAGTTAGACCAGGATCGATGAAAGTCCTTCCCGGATTCGTCTTCAGAAGGAGCAAACCAGCCGTCGTTGGAGTTGAAGTGTTGGCTGGTCGGATCCGACCCAAGTATCCGCTTATGGATGAAAACGGGCGACGAATCGGCGAAGTCATGCAAATCCAAGACAAAGGGAAGGACATTCAGGAAGCAACAAAAGGTATGCAGGTTGCGGCATCGATTGACAAGGGAATCGTCGGCAGAAACGTGGTTGAAGGCCAGAACCTAATTGTTGACGTACCCGAGAAGCATGTCAAGATTCTGCAATCCAAGCTTACAGCGGAACTCACTCCTGAAGAGAATGAGTTGCTCAGCAACCTGATCCAGCTGAAACGCCGTCAGAATCCAATATGGGGACTATAGTGAGAGCCGCAGACTCCGCCGCGGACAACGGCTAATGCTATGAGCCCTCTCTGAACAGTAACCTCGGTTTCGGATTCACTTCGTAGCTGTTTCTATGGGTCTCTCTTCGAGGCAGCACCGGACCCGCTGCAACCAAATAAATAGCACAGAACGTCATAGGTGCCGAAGCGTTAAACATTGTTCATAGTTGCCTGCATCAAACAAGTCCCAGATACGACAGAGGTTAAGATGGACCCCGAGACTGGCACCCTCATCAGAGAAGGGATACCGTCGGTCATTAACCCCACTGATGTCAACGCCGTGGAAGAGTGCCTTAAACTGAAAGACCAGTACGGCGCAAAGGTCGCTGCGATGACTATGGGACCGCCTCAGGCAGAGGAAGCGCTAAGAGACCTATTGGCGATGGGTGCAGATCGCGCAGTGCTTCTGACAGACAGAGCGATGGCGGGCGCTGACACTTTCGCGACGAGCTACACACTTTCGACCGCTATTCGAAGGCTTGAGATGGACGAGGGGCCAGTGGATCTCGTCTTTTTTGGTAAGCAGGCATTGGATGGCGAAACTGGCCAAGTAGGCCCTGGAGTGGCAGCGAGACTAGGTATTCCAATCATCACGTACGCAACCCGGATTGTCGAGCTTGACCTTCGGAAGAGGACCTTGTCGGCTACGAGAAGAGCGGATGAGATAGTCGAAACTGTGAAGGTTTCTCTGCCAGCTGGGGTTTCTGTAGTTGAGAAAGTGAATAGGCCTCGGCGCGCGACCATAGATGGCATTCTCCATGCTCGCAGGGCGACCGTTGAAATTTGGAACAAAGATACCATTCACGCTGATCCTTCGAAGTTGGGCCTTCCTGGTTCTCCGACAATCGTGAAGAAAATGTTCATCCCGAAACCAAGGGGAAGAGGAGAGATAATTGATGGCAGGGACGACCCGGCTAAGGCTGCAATGTGGCTGACGGAGAAGATTCGCTCAAGCAGCCCATTTAGCGGGAGACCCACACCGACCTCTACAGGCCCCGCAAGCGAGATCGAGCCGATGGTCAAAACACACCGGAGAGTGGATCATCAGCTCGTATGGGTGTACGTGGAGCAGAACGAGGGACATGTGGCAGAAGTTTCGTGGGAGTTGCATTCCGCAGGAGCGATGCTCGCAAAGAAATTGGATGCCGACCTCGAGGCGATCGTGATTGGATACAAAGCCGAGAGTATCGCAAGAGAATCTGCAGAGTACGGTGCCTCTAGGATCTATCTGGTCGATCACCCAATTCTCAAGCACTATCGCACCGCACCGTATGCCAAGGCTTTGGGGAGTGTCGCAGTCACTCATCGACCCCAGGTGATACTAATTGGGGCAACCCGAAATGGAAGAGATCTCTCAGGCATGGTGGCCACCAATATTGGCACTGGATTGACAGCCGATTGTACGTCCCTTGACATTGACAGCGAGACGGGCTTGATGCTTCAGATAAGACCAACTTGGGGAGGAAGACAGCTTGCCGCAATCATGACGCCGAAGCACAAGCCCCAGATGAGCACCGTTAGGCCAGGAGTGTTCCCAAAGCCACCGAAAACCATCGGCAACGCTGAGATTGTGCCAGTTGAGATGGACTTTAGAGAAGAAGAGGTCCCCACGAAGATACTCGGCTTTGACTGGATAGAGAGAAGTAGTTTGCTGCAGGAATCGGACATTGTGGTTTCGGGGGGACGAGGCCTCGGCTCCGTGAAGAACTTCCAACTCGTGAGAGATCTGGCTAATGTCTTAGGTGGGGCCGTCGGAGCTTCACGCAGGGCCGTCGAATCAGGCTTCGCGGACAAAGAAAGCCAGGTTGGTCAGACAGGTAAGACCATCAGACCCAAGTTGTATTTTGCGGTCGGCATCTCGGGCAGTATTCAGCATCTGGTCGGCATAGAAGGCGCCGAGACAGTCATGGCGCTGAACAGTGATCCTGAAGCGCCCATCTTCAACTCGTGTAGCTGTGGCGTCATAGGCGATGCTATGAGGATACTCCCACTCCTCATAGACCAACTGAGACGTTAACTTTGGCGATGAGGGTCAATTCAGTTGACAGAGAAGTTTGACGCGGTAGTAGTGGGAGCAGGACCAGCCGGCGTCACAGCTGCTTATGCCATGGCCAGCAGCAAGATGAACGTAGCCATCATCGAGAGAGGGGAATACCCAGGCAGCAAGAATGTCATAGGCGGCGTACTCTACACCAAAACCCTGAATGACCTAATGCCGGGCTTCTGGAAGGAAGCTCCCCTTGAGCGCAGAGTCATCGAACACTCCTATTGCCTCATGGGAAAACACGAACACACCCTGCTGACTCACAGAAGCGCAAGACGGTCCGACCCTCCAAACGGGTACACGATACTACGGTCCAAGTTCGACAGGTGGTACGCAAGAAAGGCGCAGGACTTGGGGGCCACACTCGTCACGAAGACCAATGTCACCGAGCTTCTCCGGCAAGATGGCAAGATCGCGGGAGTCAGAACAGATCGGGGAGATCTCTTCGCTGATGTGGTGATCGTGGCGGAAGGAGCGAACACAATGTTGTGTGAGAAAGCAGGCTTGAACGAAAAGCGTCCCCCCAACGAAATGGCGATAGCTGTGAAAGAAGTCGTATCCCTGCCGTCCGAGCGAATACGAGAAAGGTTCGGTCTCGAGGAGGACGAGGGTGCAGCAATCGAATACCTGGGAGAACCGTTCGGGGGACTTGTCGGATTCGGGTTCGTCTACACTAACAGAGAATCAATTTCCGTCGGGTTTGGCGCACTTATCTCGAGGATGGTGGGAGAGAAGATCAAGCCGTACGACTTGATGGAGCGATTCAAAGCAGAGCCATCAGTAGAACGATTCCTGCGCGACGGGCAAGTGAAAGAATACCAGGCCCACATGATACCTGAAGCAGGGTATACTGGCATGCCCAGACTGTTCACTGACGGCGCACTCGTCGCAGGTGATTCAGCGATGCTCGCAAACCCACTCACGGGGGAAGGCGCAGACTTGGCGATCTTATCAGGCCGACTGGCAGGGCAAGTTGCGACACACGCGCACGGCGTTAGCGACTACAGTTCAAGCACACTGTCAGAGTACCAGAGACTGCTATTGAACTCGTTTGCACTCAAAGACATGAAGAAACAATCTGGACTGCTACGGTACATTGAGGAGAATCTTGAGATTATGAGTGCATACCCAGGCGCTTTCAATTCTGCACTGGAGGAATGGTTCAAAGTAGACGGCTCTACAAGAAGTGAAAAGATCAAGAGAATCAGACGCATTGTCACATCCAAGCGGAAAGTCACCAGAATCTTGAGGGACGCCTACACGTTCGGGAGGAAACTGATGTGAGACTCGAAGAGAAACTGTATTTGCTCAGGCACGTCGTCGACGAAGAGTCGCACATTAGCGTCGACCAGGAAGCATGTGCAAGATGTGCAGAGAAGGCGTGCCTCGACGTTTGCCCAGCGAATGTCTACTCATACGTTGAGCCGAGGGTTTTCGTTGCCTACGAGAATTGTGTTGAATGCGGGACGTGCCGAATAGCCTGCCCTTTTGTGCAGTGGGTCAATCCAAAGGGCGGTGCCGGCATCTCGTATCGTTACGGCTAGGCTTTGTCGCCAGGAATCATTCCTGGCATTCGAATGGGGTCCTAAAACAAACGTTCTGCTGAATCGATTCTTGCGAGTTTGCTTAGCCGCGTTCCTTCTTCCCGTAGTATGTTGTCCATTTCAGTTTACGTGGATCCCTCTTGTAGATGAGAAGGCTCTTCCGGCATCTGGCAGAACAAAAATACAGTATTGTGCCATCGTTTCTGATGTACATCATTCCCGTCGCTGGCGGGAACGGCTTGCCGCAGAAAGAGCACTTGTTCGTCCTCGGCAATGTGGAACACTACCTGATCTTCTTGGCTTCGCGCTCAGTTTCTCTGAGCGTCAGTATGTCACCGACTCTGATTGGGCCTTTTATGTTCCTAGTTATGATTCGACCTTTGTCTTTCCCTTCGAGAAGTCTCACTCGTACTTGTATCACTTCACCTGTGACGCCGGTCCTCCCTATTACCTGCGTCACCTCAGCAGGTATGGGTTCCTCTCTTGATCTCTCGCGTGCTGAAGACATGTCTAGGCTTTGGCCCCGCTGCCAGACTTGAAGCGCTCAGCCGATGTCGCCAGATCCTTCAGTGCGTTTGCGCCTTCTCCTGCCTCCACCACTGACACGGCCGCGCATCCCACATCGATACCAGCTGATCTGCCCAGGTCTAGTTTACTTGGAACGAAAAGGTAGGGGATCTTTCTCTCTTCGCAGAGGATCGGAAGGTGAGCCACAATTTGTGGTGGCTCTACATCTTCTGCTATGAGCACAAGCTTTGCGATCCCGCGTTCGATCGCTTTCGTGGATTCGTTTGTTCCCTTCCTTATCTTACCCGAATCCTTCGCTAGTTGTACAACTTGATACGCCTTGTCGATGGTCTCCTTTGAGACCTCGAACTTACCGTAAGACGGTTTTGGCATTCGCTTCTCCTGCACATCTGCCAGCGGCTAGTGTATGCCACCTACGTCCTTTAATCAATGTTTCTGTAAGAAAAATCTCTGCTCACGATCGCCCCGAGGCCTACCTGCAACGAAATCTGGCAACAGTCTTAAGCAGCAGGTCGAGAGTATTCTCATTCGCGCGGATTTGGATCCTCGATGATTTCGGAGGCCGAGATCCTTCACATCGTCAGCGAGATTCATCAGTACGACGTAGTCCTGATGGAGCTCAAAGACGGGAGCATCTTCGGAATCGCAAAGCGTGCAGATTCCAGTCCAGCATACTTCAGAACGAGAGGCGCCGCTCTAACTGCGGAGGAGCGCCGAGCGCTGCTGGAGGCCGCAAAGGAGTCTCGAGGCGAAGGACACGTCGATTCTGTAACCCTTGATACCCTATTGAATGGACTAAGAGGAATGAAGACTCGTCATGTGTGGCTTGAGAGAAGAACGGAGCCCCGTCATGAAATGGCTTTCCTCAACCTCAAGGAACTAGAAGCATTCTTGAGAAAACACGAAGCATAGTGCACCGTTCGGTCGCCCGAAGCTAACAACATTAATAAACGCCTGACTTTGCGTATCTACAACTTCGCTCCGGCTTGGTGCGCATAATGGCAAAGTTCAAGATGATCGTGTCGGACCCGCAGACGAGAAAGGCGACCGTAGCGGAGCTTGAAGGAACAAGAGCTCAAGTTCTCGTTGGGCGAAGCATCGGAGACATCATAGACGGGTCTCAGATCGGGTTCTCCGGCAGCAAACTGAAGATTACAGGGGGGTGCGACAAAGATGGCATCCCAATGCGGGCGGATATTCATGGCGGAGGGAAGAAGTACGTTATTCTGTCAGGTGGAGTTGGGTTTAGGCCAACGAGCTCAGGGGAACGCAGAAGGAAACTCGTCCGGGGCCGAATGATAACAGATGAGACGTACCAAGTTAATACTATGGTCTTTACTGGAGAAGTAGAGCCTGAGGAGAAACCACCCCCAGCCAAGGAACCGGAGGTCAAGCCAGCTCCAACGCCGGCAAAAGCCCCAGAGGCTCAAGTGAGAAAGCCGAAACCCTCCAAGAAACCTCCCAAGAAGGTCAAGAAGAAAAAGTAGGCGAAGTGATGACGATGGAAATCAAAGTGAGCAATGAATCCTACAACCCTCTGCTCAAGAGGAAAGAGATTACCGTTGAGATTGAGCACACAGGCGAAGGGACGCCACAGCGATTCGACATAAGGAAACGAATGGCTTCCAAGCTCAACACAAAGATTGAGAACGTATTCGTCGTATTGCTCGATACATCAACGGGCCTGCAGAGAAGCACCTGCTCACTGCAAGTCTACGACGACCCACGCGCCGCATCATCGATCGTACCCGAGCATGTAGCTGTCAGAAACCTTCCGCCAGAGGAACGCGCGAAAGTCAAGGAAGCGAAAGCTGCGAAACCCGAGAAGGCAGCCAAGCCTCCAGAGAAGCGAGAGGCGAAACCGCCCAAAGAGAGCGAAGCTAAACCTGCAGCAAAGGCAGAAGCAAAGACACAGGCCGAACCCCCAAAATCCGCCAAGTAGCTGATGACCATCAATGAGTGAACAGCAAGCAACCAAGAAGCAACACGAAGCCAGAGCAGCCAAGCTCTATGATCTTGACGCAGCCAAGGGGCAGGCCAAGCTCAAGAACAAGAAA
>Ga0315282_10008349_pt1 | contig 16787 bp, 15 predicted proteins | sample YL17G07_20_MG_FD_203693 | JGI IMG/M metagenome (GOLD analysis project Ga0315282, IMG submission 203693) | Sediment microbial communities from Yellowstone Lake, YNP, Wyoming, USA - YL17G07_20 | ecosystem: Environmental > Aquatic > Freshwater > Lake > Sediment | place: USA: Wyoming | collected...
GCATACAATGTTTTGGGCAAGGTCAGCCGCTTCTTAAAGGAAGATGTCAGCCAATTCAATGTCGGCATAGAAGGTCATACGGATGACCAGCCGATAAAGTATTCGGGATGGAAATCCAACTGGGAGCTTTCTTCGGCGCGCGCGCTTTCCGTCCTGCATTATCTGGTCAAGGAAGAAGGCATATCTCCCAAGAGGCTTTCAGCTGTCGGCTACGGCGAATACCGGCCGGTTGCCTCTAATGTTACCAGGGAAGGCCGGCAGTTAAACCGCAGAGTAGAAATCGTAATTCTGCCCAATGTTACCAAGGTAAAAGAAGGCTCAAGGGCTAGCGGGGAAGAAACAGGCGAGAACCTGAAATAATGAAGCCCGCATTAGGCTTAAGCAGTAAGCTTGGAGTTCTTGCGGGCGGAATACTCAAGCGGCCTTAAGCATAGGCGCGTCCTGGAAGAGGATAGGATTTGAGGCCGCGGAGTACAAACAAGGGGTTGTCATGGAGGAGAATATCAAAAGCAGGGTTATATTGATACTGGGAATATTAGTGGTAATACTTTTTATCGGGACGGTAAATTCCTGCAGTAATGCCTATCGTCAGAAGACGGCGCGCGACAAAGAGATGGCCGCCAGGCTTGACCTGGAAGAGAAGATGGCTAAATTTACACAGGAGAAAATAGCGCTGGAAGAGAAGGCTAAGGCAGAGGATAAGGAACTCCAAGAGCAGCGCGCAGCGCACGAGGCGACAAATAAGGCGTTGGTACAGGAGCAGATGGTTAATCAGAGCCTGAAAGAAGAACTCCAGAAGGTATCCAAATTAAAAGAGGCCTTAGAAGAAGACCTCAAGGAAGCGCTGGTAACCAGCAAATCAAAAACAAAGAAATAATATAGGGGGATTAAAAAAGCGCGCAGTGAGTTTTCGAAAAGGGGATAATTATCCCCTTTTTTGTTAAATTCGCACATAAACTTACTCGCACTCCCCGCTGCTTTGCTTCGTAAAGCGAAGCAGCGGGGGTTCGTAAGTTTAGTGCTCATTTAGGAGGTGCGTTATGGCTATATTGCGTAGGGTAAAAGGGGGTTTGCATAAAATGGCGCGGAAAAAGAAAATCCTTGCGCCAGCTAAGGCAGGAAAAATAATTACGCCCGGCAAAACAGCGGAGAGCAAAAAAGAAGTCCCGGGGACGCGGGAGACGATGGTGGAGCAGGCCAAGTTTTCGCATCCGCAGATAAAAACTTGCCCCGGCCGCGATTACGCACAGGAGCTCCCCTTTCAGTATGAAAGGGATAAGATTGTCCTGCAGGTGCGCGACCCCTGGTGGATACATGCCTACTGGGAACTTATGCGTCAGACGCTGGAAAGGCTAAAAGATGAGCTCAAAGATGATTTTTACCGGGCAAAACGGGTACTACGCGTCTATGACATAAGCCAGATCATCTTTAACGGCAGCAATGCCCACCGTTTCTTTGATATTGAGGTGGGTGAACAGGCAAATAACTGGTATATCGATACCGCCGGCCCGGGCAGGTCCTGGTGCGTAGACTTAGGGTTGTTGTTAGCCGACGGCAGGTTTTTTACTATTGTGCGTTCCAACGCCGTGCATACGCCGCTGGAAGGGCCTTCCTGGATTACCGACGAGGAATGGATGATACCGGATGATAGGTTCGCCCGGCTTTACGGCATGGGTTTTGGTTTGGGCAGGAGTTCTCCGGTAGGTAAGGCGTGGCAGGAGAAGGTCAGGCACGTTTTATCTTCGGGGGTGAGTTCCGGAGCCAGCGCGGCCAAGCGCAAAGTTTAGAAAAACATATTGCCAGATTATTAAACTGATGCATAAAGGATATCTCTGTTTGGTATTGCACGGCCATCTTCCCTTCGTGCGGCACCCGGAGCATGAAGACTTCCTCGAGGAGGACTGGCTTTACGAGGCAATAACCGAAACATATATACCGCTTATTCTGGTCTTTGAAAAACTTATTGCTGAGGGAATAGATTTCAGGCTTACCATGACCTTGAGCCCCACGCTTATCTTGATGCTCTCGGATTCCCTCTTGCAGGAGCGTTATCTCAAACATATAAATAAACTCATTGAACTGGCGCATAGAGAGATAGAAAGGACAAGCTGGCAGCCGGCCTTTAGGCACTTAGCGGTTATGTACCGGGACCAGTTCTGCGGGGCACGCGATACCTTCCAGAGGTATAACCGCAACTTAGTGGGCGCTTTCCGTAAATTTCAGGATTTAGGGAAACTGGAAATCGTTACCTGCGGGGCCACCCACGGATATTTTCCGTTAATGGATGCCTGCAGGGATTCGGTAAAGGCGCAGGTTAAAGTTGCTGTAGACCATTACAGGGAAGTTTTCGGGCGTTCTCCCGAAGGGATATGGCTTCCCGAATGCGGTTACCATCCGGGCCATGACGAGATTTTCAAAGAAGCGGGCCTGCACTATTTCTTTACTGATTCTCACGGAGTCTTACACGGCACACCGCGGCCCAAATACGGGGTATTTGCCCCTGTGTACTGCCGCGGCACGCAGGTTGCCTGTTTTGCCAGGGACCTGGAATCCTCCAAGCAGGTCTGGTCTTCCATTGAAGGCTACCCCGGAGACTATAATTACCGGGAGTTTTACCGCGATATCGGCTTTGACCTGGAATACGATTATATAAGGCCGTATATCCATCCCGACGGCATCAGGATAAACACCGGGATAAAATATTACCGCATCACCGGGGATACGCAGCATAAAGAGCCTTATGTGCCGCAGCGGGCTCAAGGCAAGGCTGCAGAGCAGGCCGGTAACTTCATGTTTAACCGGCAGAAACAGGTTGAATACCTTTATAATTTTATGCGGAAGAAACCCATCATAGTTTCTCCCTATGATGCGGAGTTATTCGGGCATTGGTGGTACGAGGGGCCGTTGTGGCTGGATTTTCTCATCAGGAAGATTGCCTGCGACCAGGACACTATCCGCTTGATTACTCCTTCGCAGTACTTAAGGGAAAATCCGCGCAACCAGGTGATTACTCCTTCGCTTTCCAGTTGGGGTTGGAAGGGTTACAGCGAGATGTGGCTGCAGGGGTCCAATGACTGGATTTACCGGCACCTGCATTTTGCTTCAGAAAGAATGACGGAACTGGCAAAGAGTTTCCCGCAGGCCAACGGCAACATAAGGCGGGCATTAAATCAGGCCTTACGGGAGTTGCTCCTTGCGCAGAGTTCTGACTGGGGTTTTATTATGGGCACTGGCACGCATAACAATTATGCGGTGCGCCGCAGCAAAGAACACCTCTTAAGGTTTACGCGCCTATACGAAGACATAAAAGCAAATTCTATAGATGAAGGCTGGTTGGCTGATATTGAATACAAGGACAATATATTCCCGAATATAGATTATAGTGTTCACCAATAAGGCTAACATACCTCAGCATATTGCTATCATCATGGACGGTAATGGCCGCTGGGCAAAAGAGAGGGGCCTGCCCCGCACTGCCGGCCACCGCCAGGGCGTTGGCCGGGTAGAAGAAATTACAGACGCTGCGCTGAGGCTGGGAGTAAAAGTAATTACCTTCTTTGCTTTTTCCGCGGAAAACTGGGACAGGCCTAAAAGAGAGATAAGTGTATTGATGCGCTATCTGGATAATTTTTTAGACCGTCAGATACGCAAACTGGATAAAAACAATATCCGCTTTATGGTTATAGGGGACCCGGAGCGTATCCCTAAAGAGATACAAAAAAAAATTAAAAAGGCAGAGGCCGCCACGCAAGATAATACGGCTATGACTCTGGTTTTGGCTTTAAGTTACGGCAGTCGGCAGGAAATAGTGGAGGCAGCTAAAAAAATAGCCGGCGCTGTGGCCAGGGGTGGGCTTAACCCGGATAACTTGAATAGCGAAACTTTTAGCCGCTATCTTTATACCGCGGGGCTGCCGGACCCGGATCTTTTGATACGCACCTCTGGCGAGATGCGCATAAGCAATTTCTTACTCTGGCAGCTTTCTTACGCGGAGCTTTATTTCGTGAAGAAATACTGGCCGGATTTCGCGGGGAGAGACCTTGAGGAAGCGATAGAAGAATTCCAGAAGAGAGAGAGGAGGTTTGGCAGGATAGATGCTGGTGAAAAGAATATTTAGCGCAGTCATTCTGGTCGGAATCATTATCGCCTGCATATTCATAGAGCCGTTCTTTAACCTGGCGGTAGTCCTTTTTATAGCCGTAGGCCTTTATGAGTTCTTCAGCATGCTGGAGAAGAAGGGAATAAATAATTATAAATATTTCGGCATCGGGATGGGAATAATCATACCCCTCTCGGTAATGCTGCGCTTTGAACTGACTAAGAAATGGGAGTTTTTGTTTATAGTGGCTATGCTCCTTTTCCTGATAGTCATGCAGTTTAAGCGCAGGAAGAGCTCGGGCGTTATCGTGGATATATCCACCACGGTATTCGGCATACTTTATGTTTCCTGGTTTTTCAGCTTCCTGGTTAAGATACGTAACCTCCAAGGCGGGGTCGGGCTTTTTATTGCCGTCTTACTGATGACGAAATTAGGGGATATCGGCGCCTATCTCATAGGCAGCCGTTTCGGAAAGACTCCGCTTATACCCCGTATCAGCCCGCGTAAATCCGTGGAAGGCGCTATCGCAGGATTGTTTTTTAGCATCTGCGGGGCAATTTTCTCCAAGCCCTTCCTGCATTTATCTTATGTGCACCTTGTATTCCTGGGCTTATCCATCGGGATATTGGGCCAGCTGGGAGACCTTTCAGAATCTCTGATGAAACGCGACTGCGAAGTCAAGGATGCGGGGAGTATCCTGCCCGGCATGGGAGGCATACTGGATGAGATTGACAGCTTGCTTTTTACTGCCCCGGTGTTTTATTACTACATAAGCATTGTTTTAAAGCAATGAAGAAGATTGCTATCCTGGGTTCCACCGGCTCAATCGGTATAAGCGCTCTGCAGGTAATAAGGCATTTCCGGGATAAATTTCGCGTCGTTGCCTTAAGTACGAACGCCAATATAAACATTCTCTTAAGGCAGGCAAAAGAATTCAGGCCTTCTGCCGTATGCGTGAGTGACGCGGGTGCGGCTAGTAAAATAAAACCGCGCTTGAACTCGAGTATCCGGCTGTTCAGCGGCGCAGAGGGTTTAAGCGCTCTGGTAGCGCAGGAAAAAATAGACCAGGTTTTATTAGCCACTAGCGGCGCAAGCGCGCTCTTACCGTTACTGGAGGCAATAAAGGCAGGGTGCGATATTGCCCTGGCGAATAAGGAGGCGCTGGTTGCGGCCGGGCCCTTGATAATGCAGGAGGCGTCAAGAAGAAAAATAAAGATAATACCCATAGACAGCGAGCAGTCGGCAATATGGCAGTGCCTGGAGGGAGAGGATAAAACAAAGTTAAAGAGTATTTATCTGACTGCTTCCGGAGGGCCCCTGCTTAAACTTAAAAGCAGCGCATTTAAAGATATAACCGTCAGCAGGGTGTTAAGGCACCCCAGATGGAAAATGGGCAGGAAAATTAGCGTGGATTCGGCAACCTTGATGAATAAGGGCCTGGAAGTCCTGGAGGCTATTTCACTGTTTGGCGTGCCGCTTGAGAAAATAAAAGTGGTCATCCATCCGCAGGCCATAATACATTCTATGGTAGAGTTTACCGACGCGGTGGTGCTGGCGCAGTTATCGGATACGGATATGCGCATCCCCATACAGTATGCCCTGTCTTATCCCCAGAGGCTGCCCCATACGGCAAGGCGCCTGGATTTCTATAACCTTAAGGCCTTAGAGTTTATAAAGCCGGATTTTAAGAAGTTTCCCTGTCTGGGCCTGGCCTGGCGCGCAGCGCGCTCAAGCGGTACTGCGCCCTGCGTGCTGAATGCGGCAAATGAAGCGGCTGTCGAGGCTTTTTTACAGGCCAGGTTAGGTTTTGCGGACATACCCCGCGTTATTGAAAAAGTTTTGGACAAGCACGATAATGTGAGTGGCCCTCTACTCGGAGATATTCTGGCGGCGGATAACTGGGCGCGCAGGGAAGCGCACAGGGTTATAGAAAGATTAAATTAAACATAAATCACAATACACAAATCACAAATTACAAACAAATCCCAATACCCAATGACCAAAATTTAAAACCAACTTGTTGGTTTTAAATTGTGATTTTGGAATTTGGTATTGTTTGTGATTTGGTGCTTGTAATTTGGAATTTTATAAAATATGCTATCACTACTCATATTTCTCTTTATCCTGGGCCTCTTGATTATCGTCCATGAGTTCGGACACTTTATCGTCGCCAAGAAAATCGGGGTAAAGGTTGAACAATTCTCTTTAGGCTTCGGCCCGCGGCTGTTAAAGAAGAAAAAAGGCGATACCGAATACGCGCTAAACGCCATACCCCTGGGCGGGTATGTTAAGTTTGCCGGGGATAACCTGGAGGAATATAAAGGAAAGCCTTATGAGTATTTTTATCAACCTCCGGGAAAACGTTTCTGGATAATTTTCTTCGGGCCTTTATTAAATTATTGTTTAGGTTTTTTAGTTTTCTGGCTGATATTCTTTGCAGGTTACCCTACGTTTACTACTAAGGTAGGCGGGGTACTTGCGGGTTATGGCGCGCAGGAGGCAGGCCTTCAGATAGGGGATAAGATTACTGCCGTAGACGGAAAAAAGGTAGTTTTCTGGGAAGAGCTGCAGAAGATAATCCGGGAGAATAAAGAATCCGATAAGGTTAAACTTTCCGTCTTACGCGATAACAAGCCCTTTACAGTAGAGGTAAGGATCAGGGCAAAGGAATTTCCCGATGCCCTGGGGCGGGGCCGCAAAGTGAGCTTACTCGGTATCACTCCCTTTGATGAAGTAATAAAGGTAAGGTACGGCTTCTTCGAATCTTTTTTTAAAGGGTTGAATAAAACTTGGGAACTGACAGTGATTACTTGCAAGGGGCTTTTCTTTATGCTCACAGGCAAGATATCTTTCAGGGATTCGGTAACCGGGCCCCTGGGCATATTTAATATAACTTCCGCTGCTGCCAGGCTGGGGGTAATCGCGGTCTTACAGGTGATAGCCATCTTAAGCATAAGTTTAGGTATTTTTAACCTGTTGCCTCTGCCTGTTTTGGACGGAGGCCATATATTCCTTTTGGGTATTGAAAAAATACGCGGAAAGACCTTGAGCCTTAAGGCAGAGCGCTTTGTTACGCAGGCAGGCCTTAGCTTAATTATTGCCCTGGCCGCATTTGTTACTTATAATGATATTATGCGCATCTTCGGAAGTAAACCCCGTTAGAAACTAATATGTTATAAGTTAAATCATTGGTGTTTCTAACGGGGACTGGTGAAATAAAAATGGCGATTAAGCGGCGTAGGGCTAAGGTAATCAAAATAGGCAGTGTGCGTATCGGCGGGGATTATGTGGTAGCCATACAGTCCATGGCCAAAACCGCTACTACCGATATAGATAAGACTGTAGCCCAGATAAAAAGGCTGGAGGGTTTCGGCTGCGAAATAGTGCGCCTGGCCGTAGGAAATAGTTCCGATGCCTTGGCATTAAGAAAGATTAAGGCCAGTGTAAAAATCCCGTTGGTAGCGGATATCCATTTTGACTGGCGCCTGGCGCTGGCGGCAATAGACAACGGCGCGGATAAAATAAGGTTAAATCCCGGCAATATCTATAAAAAGGCAGAAGTCAGAGAGATAGTCTGCGCCTTAAAGCAGAACAAAATCCCTTTGCGCATAGGCGTAAATTCAGGCTCAGTCAGAACAGATACTACCAAAAGATTAAGTATGCCCGATAAATTAGTAAAATGCGCCCTGGATTATTTAAAACTGGTAGAGGCTTTTAAATTTTACGACAATGTTATTTCTCTAAAAGGCTCCAATGTCCGGGATACGCTTTGTGCATACCGCAAGATAGCCAAGTTATGCGATTATCCTTTGCATCTGGGGGTTACTGCCAGTGGTTTTCCTTTTAGCGGAGCGATAAAATCCGGCATTGCCTTAGGCGCTCTTTTATTGGAGGGGATAGGCGACACCATCAGGGTCTCGCTTACGGATAGGCCAGAGCGGGAAATAGAAACAGCCCGCACTATTTTAGAGGCTTTAGGCTTAAGGCATTTTCGGCCGGAAGTAATCAGTTGCCCTACCTGCGGCCGCTGCCAGGTGGATTTAGTTGGAATAGTCAAAGAATTGGAATCCAAACTATCGACCATCCCCGCCCGCCAACGGTTTAGTGGCGGGGACTATCGACTATCGACTAGGCCACCGAAGGTTGCCGTAATGGGCTGTGTGGTTAACGGGCCCGGCGAAGCCAAAGAGGCGGATATAGGAATTGCCTTTGGCAAAAGAGAAGGCCTGTTATTTAGAAAGGGTAGGCCGATAAAAAAGGTTTCTTCGGATAAGTGTATAGGTATCTTAATAAAAGAGATATCAAAGAGTAACCAGAAACCAGAGTACAGAAACCAGTCCTTCGACAAGCTCAGGACTGGTGGTGAGTGAAGTCCCGAGCGCAGTCGAGGGACGGAATCGAACCACCAGAAAAATCTTCTGTAATCTGTACTCTGTAATCTGGTTTCTCCCGAGCAAAGCGAGGGAAAATGTTTTGGTCAAAGACTTTTATACCCACTTTAAAGGAAGAGCCGCAGGAGGCAGAATCAGCCAGCCATAAACTGCTGCTGCGCGCCGGATGCATCCGTATGCTCATGGCAGGGGTATATTCTTATTTGCCCCTGGGCCTGAGAGTGCTGGATAATATAGAAAGTATAATACGCCGCCAGATGAATGCCTGCGGAGCAAGCGAATTATTACTTCCGGCATTGCAACCCCTGGAATTATGGAAACAGTCAGGCCGCGATAAATTGCTCAGCGATATAATGTTTAAATTCGTTGACCGCAAGGGGCGGAACCTCTGTCTTGGCCCGACGCATGAAGAGGTGATTACAGAGCTGGTCAAAAGCTATATTTCTTCCTACAGGCAGTTGCCCCTGGTCTTATACCAGATACAGACCAAGTTCCGCGATGAAATCCGTCCGCGCTTTGGCCTGGTGAGGTCCTGCGAATTTATCATGAAAGACGCTTACAGTTTTGATAAGGATGAGGCAGGGCTTGCCGGCAATTATGCTTTGATGCACGATGTCTATAAGAGAATATTTAAAAGGTGCGGCTTGGAGATTCTCACAACTGAGGCAGATCCGGGAATGATGGGAGGCAGTGTTTCGCATGAGTTTATGGTGCCGGCTGCCAGCGGAGAGGATATGGTGACCGCTTGCCCTGCATGTAAGTTTGCTAAGACAGGGGAAATCGCAGGAAAACAGGCCTGCCCTAAGTGTAAAACAGAAATGCAAAAGATTAATACTATTGAGGTAGGCCACATCTTTAAATTAGGCACTAAATACAGCGCAAGCATGCGCGCAAATTTTATTGACGCCAAAGGTAGGCAGCAGCCGTTGATTATGGGCTGCTACGGTATAGGCGTTTCGCGCCTTATCCCGGCCATTATCGAGCAAAATCACGATAAGGCAGGGATTATCTGGCCTGCGCAAGTAAGTCCCTATCAGGTTATTATCCTGGCGCTGGACATAACTCAAAAGAAGATTATGGATTTGGCCCTTAAAATTTACGCGCAGCTAAAAGATGCCGGCATAAACGTGCTTTTTGATGACCGGGATGAGCGCGCAGGAGTAAAATTCAAGGACGCAGACCTGGTGGGTATTCCTCTGCAGATAGTCCTGGGCAAAGAGGCGATGCAGGATAATAATGTAGAGCTTAAGATACGCGCGCAGGCCAAGAGGCGCATTAAAAAAGAAACAGAGGTTCTGGCGGAAATAAAAGGCTTACTTAAAGAACTTAAATAAGTAATTTTAAATGTATAATCAAGAGGTTGCCGCACAATTGCAGGTTATTATCGAGGGGTATCTAGAAACAAAAGGCCTGGATTTAGTAGAACTTATTTATAGATATGAAGGCAGGGGCATGGTTTTAAGGGTCCTTACCGACAGGCCAGAGGGAGGGATAACTTTAGGAGAGTGCACCTTGCTTAACCGCCAAATCAGCGCTATACTCGAAGAAAAAGGCTTAATAGAAGAAGGTTATGCCCTGGAGGTTTCCTCTCCCGGAGTGGACAGGCCGCTTAAGACAAAAAGCGATTTTTTACGCTGCCTGAATAAAAAGGCGCATTTTTTCCTTAATGAGCAGGTGGCAGAAAAACTGGAAGTAGAAGGAAACATCAAGAAAGTAGAGAATACATCGCTGTACATCGAGCGGGACGGTTTGCTGCTGGAAATTCCGCTGTCCAAAATCAATAAGGCAAAACAGATATTAATTCGCGCAGATAACTTACGTCGTCCGCCATACAACTTTGGCGGATCTCCGTAAGTTATGCGCTCATTAAATCGGAGAAAAAGATGAGTCAGGAATTAATGGCTATAGTAGAGCAGATAGAGAGGGAAAAGGGGATTAAAAAAGAGGTGCTCGTGGAGGCAATAGAAAGCGCGCTCCTCTCTGCCGCCCGCAAGATGATAGACCTTAAGCCGGAGGAGGAACTGAAGGTACATTTAGAGCCGGCTACGGGTAAAATCCAGGTATTTAAGAACGGCCAGGAGGTCGGCTCCATAGGTTTCGGCCGCATTGCCGCCTCTACCGCCCGCCAGGTAATCATACAGAAGATACGCGAGGCGGAAAAGGACGTGGTCTTTAACGAATTCCAGAGCAGGATAGGCGAGATTGTCAGCGGCACGGTTTACAGGTTTGAAAAAGGCAATATCATCGTTGACCTCCTGGGCAAGACAGAGGGGGTAATTTTTAAACATGACCAGTCTCCGAAAGAGGAGTTTAAGCAGGGCCAGCGCATACGCGCCTATGTTGCCGAGGTAAGAAAGGATACCAAGGGCGCGCAGATTATGCTTTCGCGCACCCATCCGAACCTGGTGAAAAAACTATTTGAGTTGGAGGTGCCTGAGATTTACGAAGGGATTGTAGAGATAAAATCCATCTCCCGGCAGCCGGGTGAGCGCACAAAAATAGCGGTTTGCTCAAAAAACGAAAAGGTAGATTCCGTGGGCGCCTGCGTGGGCATGCGCGGAAACCGCGTCAGGAATATCGTCAATGAATTACAGGGGGAAAAAATAGATATTGTGCGTTATAACGAGGATATCAAGGAGTATATCAAAAACGCGCTTTCTCCGGCAAAAGTAGCCGAGATCAAACTGGACAAAGAACACTCTAAGGCAGAAGTCATTGTTGACGATGACCAGTTGTCTCTGGCTATCGGAAAGCACGGCCAAAACGTAAGGCTCGCCTCCCGGATTATCGGCTGGGAACTGGATATACGCACTAAGGCCATGATAGAGGCAGAGGCCATAAAAAAGGAAGAAGCAGCTAAAACAGAACAGGCGAGAGAAGAAGAAAAGGCGGCCAGGGGCCAAGAAAAAGCCCAGAAGCAGCCCAAGGCCAGAAAAAAGAAAAAAGAAAAAGAAGAAGTTTTACTGGAAGAATTAAAGGGCGTGGGAGAAAAAACTTTACAGGCGCTAAAAGATGCGGGTGTCAAGAGCTTAGCGGATGTTTTAAGCGCAGGTACAGCAGGCCTGGTGAAAATAAAAGGCGTCGGAGAGAAAAAGGCGGAGAAATTAATTGCGCAAGCCAAAAAACTAAAATAACGGCAATAAAAAGGAATGGCAATGGCAAAAGTGAAGAAAAGTAAACCAGCGGTGAAGAAAAAAACAACTGCAAAGCCTAAGATAAAGAAAGCAGTGCCGAAGGTATCTAAGTCTAAACCGGCTGCCAAGATAAAGGAGCGGCCCAAACTAAAAGTAGCCCCTCTTAAGAAGCCGCTTAAACATAAGCCGTTATCCGCGCCAAAGCCCGCAGAAATAAAGGTTGCACCTGCGCCGGTTATTACGCAGATTAAGAAAGAAGCCCCGCTGCCTGTTGTCCAGGCCGCTGCCGAAGTTAAACCAGTTGCAGTTGCGCCTAAGGTTGAAGTTAAACCAGCTCCGGCCGCAGTTACGCTCAAAGAATTGGAAATGGATTTGCCTGTTACCCTGAAGGATTTAGCCATCAAACTTCAGGAGAAACCCTCTATTATTATAAAAACCCTGATGGGTATGGGGATAATGGCAGGCATTAACCAGATACTGGAAGAAGCCACAGCCGTAAAAATTTGCGAGAAATACGGTTATAGAATAAAAAAGGCGCCCGGCAGAGAAGAATTGGCTTTGGGCATACATACGCAAGCCGATCCTCCGTCTTTACTTAAGCCGCGGCCTCCGATTGTGACTTTTATGGGCCATGTTGACCACGGTAAAACTTCTTTACTGGATGCTATCAGAAAAACCAAAGTTGCGGAATCAGAGCACGGCGGCATTACCCAGCATATCGGCGCCTATCATGTGAGTTTGGCGCACGGAGAAATCACTTTCCTGGATACCCCCGGCCATGAGGCCTTTACTGCCATGCGCGCCAGGGGCGCCAGCGTCACCGATATAGTGGTTTTGGTCGTGGCTGCGGATGACGGGATTATGCCCCAGACGCAGGAGGCCATAGACCACGCCAAGGCAGCAGGCGCAGCTATCATCGTAGCCTTAAATAAAATTGACAAACCGCAGGCAGATATTGACCGGGTAAAAAAGCAGCTGGCTGAGGCAGGTTTAAATCCGGAGGACTGGGGAGGCAAAACCATCGCTGTGCCTGTGTCAGCTAAAACAGGGGCGGGCATAGATGATTTATTGGAGATGATACTTCTGGAAGCCCAGATGCTGGAATTAAAGAGTAATCCCAACAGGCTTAGCCGCGGAGTGGTTATTGAGGCAAAAATGGCTAAAGGCAAGGGCCCGGCAGTGACCTTGCTGGTGCAGAACGGCACCCTGCACCTGAATGAGAATATAATTATAGGTAAGTTATACGGCAAGATCAGGGCAATGTTCAATGACCGCGGAGTTTCCGTTACTTCCTGCGGCCCCTCTTTACCGGTTGAGGTGCTCGGCGTCTCAGGTATACCTGAGGCAGGAGAGCAGTTCTTTGTGATTGGCGACGAGAAACAGGCAAAGGAACTGGCTGCGGCACGCCAGGAACAGGAAAGGCAGCGGGCGATAAAGACGGTAAAACGGATAAACCTGGAAGAGCTGCACGCGCAGATAGAGGCAGGAAAAATCAAGGAACTAAAAATGATCATCAAGGCAGACGTGCAGGGTTCCCTTGAGGCAATAAAGGATACCTTAGATAAGCTTAATGTCTCGGAGATAAAGCTGGATATAATACATACCGGCGTGGGCAACATCAACAGCTCCGATGCCATACTGGCTGTGGCCTCTAACGCCCTGATACTGGGTTTTAACGTTGCTGCGGATGAGTTGGCAAAGGCGCTGGTAGAAAAAGAAGGGATTGACTTAAGGGCTTACAATATTATTTATGAACTGGCCAATGACATCAAGGCCGCGGTAGAAGGCATGCTTGAGCCCAAGATTAAGAAGGTTTTCCTGGGTAGGGCAGAGTTGAGAAAAGTATTTAAGTTATCGCGCTCAGGCACGGTAGCGGGTTGTTTTGTGACCAAGGGCAAGATTAACCGCAGTAGTTTAATTAACCTGGTGAGGAACGGCCAGGTTGTTTTTGAGGGCAAGCTTTCCTCATTGAAACGTTTTAAGGATGATGTCAGGGATGTTGCCGAAGGCTTTGAATGCGGTATGGCCTTAGCCGGGTTTGACCAGCTGATGGAAGGGGATATTATTGAGGCGTATGAGATAGAGAAGATAGCCAGGAAATTATAACACAGACATTGGAGTTAAATCACAAATTACAAATTCCAAATTACAAACAAATTACAATACCCAATGACCAAAATTTAAAACCAACTTGTTGGTTTTGGTATTGTGATTTCGGTATTTGGTATTGTTTGTGATTTGTGTATTGTGATTTGGAATTTAAGGAGACTATGAAAAAGAGAATATTGAGCGGTATGCGTCCTACGGGTAAGTTGCACCTGGGCCATCTGGTCGGCGCTCTGGATAACTGGATAAAACTGCAGGATGAATACGAGTGTTTCTTTATGGTGGCTGATTGGCACGCGCTTATGTCAGAGTATGAAAACCCCGCCTGCTTAAAAGAAAACATCCTGGATAATGTGGTGGATTGGCTGGCCTGCGGGGTTTCTCCGGAGCGAGCAACTATTTTTATCCAGTCGCATGTTCCCGAGCACCTGGAATTATACTTTATTTTCTCGGTGATTACACCCTTAGGGCTCCTTGAGCGCTGCCCTACTTACAAGGAGCAGTTAAGGGAAGTAACTAACCGGGATTTAAAGACCTACGGCTTCTTAGGCTATCCGGTTTTGCAGGCTGCTGATATCCTGGCTTATAAGGCAGAGGCAGTCCCCGTTGGAGAAGACCAGCTGCCGCACCTGGAATTAACCCGGAAGATTTCCCGCAAGTTCAACCATATTTATAAAAAAGAGGTTTTTCCTTCGCCTGAGGCTATTCTCACCCGAGCGACGCGGCTCTTGGGCCTTGACGCTAGGAAGATGAGCAAAAGTTATAATAATTATATCGCGCTTTCCGAAGAACCGGAGGCAATCCGCGAGAAGGTCAAAAGCATGTTTACCGACCCATTGAGGATCAAGGCAAGCGACCCCGGGCATGCGCAGACCTGCAACGTGCATAGTTATTACGCGGTTTTTGCGCCGCAGAGGAAGAAAGAAGTTGAGGAGCGCTGCCGTAAGGCGCTGGTAGGCTGTACTGAATGTAAAAAAGAATTAGCCGGGATCCTGATTAGGTTCCTTGCGCCTATTCAGGAAAAAAGGCGCCTGTTGCTCAAGGATAAAAGCCGGATAGAAGATATCCTGGCAAGGGGTGAGAAAAAAGCGCGGGAATCTGCCTCAAAAACCATCGCAGAAGTAAAGAAGCTGATTAATTTATGAGTTATAAGATAAAGCTGGAAATTTTTGAAGGGCCGCTGGACCTGCTCCTGTATCTGGTCAAAAAAGACCACCTGAATATCTACGATATACCCATTGCCAAGGTAACCGAGCAGTACCTGCAATACCTGAATTTAATGCAAATGCTGGATTTGAATATCGCAGGTGAATTTCTGGTAATGGCAGCCACGCTTATGCAGATTAAATCCAAGATGCTCCTGCCGGCGCAGGAGGAGGAAGGGCTGCAGGAAGAGGAAGACCCGCGTACAGAACTGGTGAGGAAACTTTTAGAGTATGAAAAGTTTAAAGAGATAGCCGAGACCTTGAGGCAGAGAGAGTTGGAGCAGAAAGAAGTGTTCAAGCGGCCCAGGGTTGAAATGGAAACAAACTTTTCCGAAACAGAGAAAGAGGCATATTTTGAGGCAAGCATCTTTGATTTGATAAACGCATTTTCTGCCGCGTTAAAAGAGGTGCCCCGGGAGGTCTTTTACGAGGTAATCAAGGATGAGTTTACCATGGAGGAGAAGGTGCATCAGATTTTACACCTGCTGCTGCTTGAGCCGGCGCTGGAGTTATCAGAGCTGTTTAAGAAGGCAAAAAATAAGATGGAGATAATCGTTACCTTCCTGGCGATTTTAGAGTTAATCCGGATGAAGGAAATCATCGCGCGCCAGCAGGCGTTATTCCAGGAAATTGAAATCGTCAGGAATAAGGAAAACATCATACCCTATGACAGAAGAGACAAGACAGGCGCTGGTTAAAGGCAGGCAGGTGCCTTTAAGCAATGCCAAGGAAGCGGAAGAGGACGCGGTTTTAAATATCTCCCTGCGGCCGAAGAAATTGTCCGAGTTTATCGGCCACAAGGAGATGGCGGAGAACATCAAAATCTCCATGCAGGCGGCAAAGCAGCGCAAAGAGCCGCTGGAGCATGTGCTTTTAAGCGGGCCTCCGGGCTTAGGCAAGACTTCGCTTGCGCATATTATCGCCCATGAGATGAGCAGCAAAATTACCGCTACCAGCGGCCCGGCGATTGAGCGCGCCGGAGACTTAATCGGCATACTGACTAACCTGGAAAAAGGGGACATACTTTTTATAGACGAGATACACCGGCTCTCCAAAGTGGTGGAGGAGTTTTTGTATCCGGCAATGGAGAGTTTCCAGATTGATTTTGTTATTGATAAGGGGCCGTATGCAAAGACCATAAAATTTAATTTAAAACCCTTTACCTTAGTAGGCGCTACCACCCGCACCGGCTTATTAGCTGCGCCATTGCGCGGCAGGTTCGGAATATTCTATAACCTGGATTTTTACAGCGTAGAAGACTTATCAAAAATTATCAGGCACTCTGCAAAGGCCTTGGGCATAGATATAGAGGAGGATGCAGCGGGCGAGATTGCCCGGCGTAGCCGCGGCACCCCGCGTATTGCCAACAGGCTGCTGCGGCGCGTCAGGGATTATGCGCAGGTGGCTGGAACCGGCAGGATACAAATAGATTTCGCCAGAAAAGCGCTGAATGAGCTGGGGATTGATAAGGCAGGCCTGGATGAACTTGACCGCAAGGTACTGAAAGTGATTCTGGATTCGTATGCAGGAGGGCCTGTTGGCGTAGAGACCCTGGCTGCCAGCCTGAATGAGGAAACAGATACTATTGCCGACACAGTTGAGCCCTACCTGCTTAAGGCCGGCTACTTAAAGCGCACCTCCCGCGGCCGCCTAGCCACCAAACTTACATTCGAGCACTTCGGAATAAAATACGAGAAGCAGGAAGAATTGTTTAACACGTAATACATGGTAGCGGGCTGCCGCGTCAGTCTTTTCGCAGCACCGCTCGGATTTCCCCACCGAGGAAATCCTCGCTTCGTGAATCTGCTCGCTCGCCCTCGCTTACGCTCGGGCACCGTGGCCGCTCGCATCT
>Ga0315282_10008350_pt1 | contig 16785 bp, 19 predicted proteins | sample YL17G07_20_MG_FD_203693 | JGI IMG/M metagenome (GOLD analysis project Ga0315282, IMG submission 203693) | Sediment microbial communities from Yellowstone Lake, YNP, Wyoming, USA - YL17G07_20 | ecosystem: Environmental > Aquatic > Freshwater > Lake > Sediment | place: USA: Wyoming | collected...
TCTATCGCTTCCTTCGCGCGGTTCTTAGTGTCTGAAACGCCGACTCCTATAGTGGCGACTCCTCCAGAATGCATTATCGCCTTTACATCAGCGTAATCCAGGTTGACAAGCGAAGGCTGGGATATCGTTTCAGTTACGCCCTTTATCATGGTCGCTATGAGATTGTCCGCGACCGCGAATGCGTCTCCCAGCGGCTTGCTGCCGGCGAGCTCGAGCAGCTTCTGGTTTTCTATGACGATGACCGTGTCGCAGGAATCCCTGAGATGAATCAGTCCGTCCTCGGCCTTCTTTATCCTCGCTCCTTCCATCTTGAACGGAAGCGTTACCGGCGCTATTACTATCGCTCCCAGCTCTTTCGCCATCTTGGATATTGCCGGAGCAGCGCCTGTCCCGGTTCCGCCGCCGAGTCCACAGGAGATGAAAAGCAAGTCACATCCCTTGAGAATTTCCCTTATCTGATCCCTCGATTCTTCCGCAGCCTTCCTTCCTACTTCGGGGAAGCCGCCCGCTCCAAGGCCTTTGGTAGTTTCCCTTCCTATGAGCAGTTTCTTGTGCGCCTTGGTGATTGCAAGATGCTTTGCATCTGTATTGACACCAACGGTCACCGCACCCTTTATGTCCATGTTAGTCAGGCGCGTTATCGTGTTGCAGCCGCCTCCTCCGCAGCCAAAAACCATAATCTTGGCCTGATAGGCATCAAAAACATCGCTCGCTTCCGGACACATAATCCACACCCCCAACCGAATTCCGCATAAATTATATACTATATTTAACTATTTGTATATCTCCATATTTAAAAATTTTTGTATAGCAGGCAGAAAAGTTTAAAAAGCATGGAAGTATAAATTTACCATGCCTGCAGAAGAAGGAAAACAGGAAAAAGCGGAAAAACCTGAGACAATAACGACGACGATAGAAGTTGACAAAGACATGTTTCTCAAGTTCAAGGCTTTCTGCGTTCTAAACGAGATGACAATTTCCGGCGAGATAGAGAAACTGCTCAGGAAACGGGTCGAGCAGATGGCCAGCAAGGGCGAGACGACGATAGTGACGAAAGAGTAAACTGATTTTCAGCATTTCAAAATTTATTTTAAATACTCTTTTACATTATGTTATTAAGTTATAACGCGGGCCGGTAGATCAGCGGTAGATCGCCACCTTGGCATGGTGGAGGCCTCGGGTTCGAATGACCAAAACACTTCAAAACGTGTTTTGCCTGCGGATGCGGGCTTCCGGTCTGAGTCTCCCGACCGGTCCATTTTACATTTTTATTCAAAAACCAGGAAGTTTGAACCGAACCGAAAACTAAAAAACAAACAAAAAACAAATTCTGAATCAGGGGATGATGCTGGCGTTTTAGCGATTTCAGCTTAGTTTTAGCAGCAGCTGCATCCTGAGCCTTTCTTTTTCGATGTGGATTTTTTCTTGACCATGTAATATTATTATCGGGACAAGCTTAAATTAATTTTAAGTTAATTTGGAAAATCGGCAGAAATGAAAATCGGTGAAAATGAAAAACCATGAAAAAACTTTCACTGCCCGAACATTTTCATGAGCTGGCTGAAGAAGGAATTTATCGCCTCGATTATCTTTTCGAAGATGTTCTTCTCCCTGAATTCGATGGGCTCGGTTATATTGTATGGTTTCCCGGCGATATCCTGGCATGCAATTTCCATCTGATATTGGCCGGGCACGAGGGAGAAGTCGACATTGGTTTTGCCGAAGACTTCGCCTATCGTTCTTTCCTCGCTTCCGATTTTTATCGTGACGTTCTTTATCCTCGATTTCGTTACTTCAAGTTTGAGAATCGCTTTTCCTTCGTTGTATTCGGTTTCGTACGATACGACAGGCTCCTCGTAAACCTCGATAATCCCCGTCTCGGAAAGGTTGAGGCCTTCGCCTGAGGCTCCGAATGTTATCTTCTTCAGTCCTGGGCTGGTAAAGGAAACCGGAAGCGAAACATGATACCTGTCCTTTAGAATGAAATTAGCGAGATTGTCCTTACCGTCGACATTAACGTTCAAGCGCACGTTCTGTTGGACAGCGCCTTTGTTCACGATATCTGCTGTTACGTTGGCCGTTTCGCCTGTTTTCATGTATGACGGGACTGCGATGTTTTCAATCTGAACATTAAGGTGAGACATCACCGAATATTTTAACACCGCCACCTCTCCTTCCGATGTGTAAATCATTACTTCATTTTCGCCAAGGTCTTTGGGCTTGAAAGAAAATACAGTCTGGAAGTCGCTTCCTCCTATATCCCATTCTTCTTTTTCGTCTCCTGCGATTATTCCTGCTTTTACAGGCTCCGACAAGCCGCTGAGCGTGATGTAAACTTTCTGCTCGTCGCCAAGCTCAACAACGCTCGAACCAAGGTTGGCTGAAAGATGGTGCAAGCTTCGCGCTTGGTATTGCGTGTTTACGACCGCGTCCACGGTCTTTAGTGCGAGCGACCTGGAGTTCAGCGTGAGAGGGCAGGTGAAGATATTGTTTTTAGGCAGGTCAGGGCTGATTTTTATTTTCCAGTACACCAGCTCCCTTTCGCCTGGCCTCAGCATGACCTTCTTTTCCTTTTCCGCCACGTCAACGATGCCGTAATCCCCGCTGCACGGCTCAAGAACCAGTTTCCCGACTATGAACTCGCGAGGGACAATGGACAGCGTTACGACGCCATCATCGCCTTTCCTTAGCTCATCGCCTGATATGGAAAGATTGTAGTCAACTTTTTCAATGGGTGAAAAGGAAACTGTCGAAAAGTTCACGTCGTCCTGGAGCCAGTTTATGCTCCTGACGTTGTAACCCGATACCTCGACGTTGTTCTTCACCAGGCTATCCAGATGGTTTCCGAACTTGAGGTGGGTTGCATCCAGGTAACCGATTTCCAGCCAGAGCGGGTCGACCGGAATCCATTTGCCAAGATACACCTCCGCGTACGCATGCCTTTCCCAGCCCATGTCGCCGTAAGAATAACCCGAAACGAATTTCGCAGGTATCCCTATCGAACGCGCCAAGGCGATGAACAACGTGGTGTATTCAGCGCAAACCCCTCTCCGTCCGCTGAGCACGGAAAGCGCATCGAGATTTTTGCCCGTGTACGAAAGGTCATAATCAAGATTGTCGTGCACCCATATGGCAAGCTTCGCTATTCGTTCGAAGTCGTCCCTCGAGTCCCTGATTATTCCGAGCGCGAGCTGTCGGACGGACGCATCGTCCGACTGGATGTTCTTGGTGGGCTTAAGATACGCTTCGACATCGTCAGGTATCGTATACGAAGAAGGAAGCGAAGTCAGATGGTTGGCTCTCGACTTAACGACGCCGGAAAGGCTGTAGGAAAACGTATTTCCCGGGCTGCTGCTTTCTATGACGCCTATGGAAGTCCCGAGGTTATCCATGGCTTTCTTTACGTCGAGAGAAACGTCCTGCCTCCCGTCGTCCTGCGGTATGCTGAAATTGATGGTAATTTTTGTCGGCGTTCCGTCGGATTCCACTGTCCCGTACTGCGTTATGTTCACTACCAGTTCGCCCACGCCGGCCGGATTGCGGAAAACGTTGTCCTCTATGCCCTTCGCTTCCGCATGCGGCAAAAATACCACTGAAGAAAAAACCATGAAAAGAAGAAGATACGAAAAGGGATTCATTCCTTATCCCTTCTGCTCACCCATATCTCGTCGAATATTTCCTCTTGTCTCGCCCTCACTTTCTTCTGCTGCTCGAGGTGGATGAGCGGGACGAAGTTGTTCACCACTTCCTCCCTTTCCCATTTGCCGACGAGTTTCGAGAATTCCACTTCCTTTCCGCGAACCCTCGCGAGGAGCGAATTAATCTTCGCGTAAAGCATCCTTATCCTTTCGTTTATGTTCTCGCTGGATATGTCTATGTCCTTCCTGAGTTTCTCTTTCCTTGTTACCCTGCGTTCATGCGCATTGATGACCCTTCTTAACGCCTTGACCAGTTCGGTAACGACTATGCCCCTGACCGGTTCGCGGCGGGGTGGGATGTTGAGCGGGTCTATCTCAAACCGTTCCATCGTCTCCGCTTCGCGCAGCGATTCCTGCATCTTCTGCTCCGCTTCGCCGGTGACCTGCTCCTTGAAGGCGCGGAGGTAGTCGGATTTCATCTTAAGAAGATACGCCGCGACCATGATGTACTTCGCAGGCACGCGGAAATCCATTTCCTTCATGGCATGAAGATAACGAAGGAAACCTTCGGAAATCTTCGAGATGTCCAGGTCCCACGGGTTGAGGCCTTCCCAGGCGATTATCTCGTATATTATCTGCTCCCAGGAGTAATCAGAGGCTATGAAATCGAGAACCTTTTTTTCGTCAAGCATCGCGCATCAACATTCGAAATCCGCTTCGTGCGAACCTCTCCTGTTTATTATTAATATGGATGCACGTTTATTAAGGTTGGACTTGCCCGGTTTTCATGTTCAGCTTCCTGGATTTCAGGAAGAAATAGCCGACTATGGCGAAGGTGACGACAGGCGAAAACCAGGCGGGTATCTCGAATCCGAAACTGTCCGTAAGCATTATCACGCCAAGAAACAATATCGAATACATCGCGCCATTCTTGAGATAAGCATATTTCTTTATTTTGCCGACGCCCTTTATCGTGAGCTGCCTGACCACAACGGCTCCGAGACCGTTTCCCATGATTATAAGAGGCACCGAGAGCGTGAAGGCGAAAGCGCCAAGAACGCCGTCTATCGAGAAGGTCGCGTCTATCACCTCGAGGTAAAGCAGCTTGCTTATGTCGGATATGTTCTTGTCCTTCAGCTCGCGCTCCCTCGCTTCCGCGTTCTGCTTGAAGCCGTGGGTGATGAAGAACGCTGTCGAGCCGACCACTGCGCCAAAAGCGAGGAGCGGGTTTACCTGGATTGCGAACCAGACTATCGCCGAAAGCAGGACCGATACTGCTGCGAAAAACCACACCCCGTGGGAGTGGATAAACCTCTCGCCGACGAGCCCGTAATTCTTCGGCTCAATGAACAGCCAGTGAAGGAACAGGAACACGAGAAATACGCCTCCTCCCATCAGCAGCACCGGCGAAGACGCCTCGACAGCCGCCAGCACGCGCGGGTCGCCGCTGAACGTCGCCGTAAGCGCTTCAAACGGCCCGATGGACGGGGTGGAAAGCCAGACTATCATCCAGGGAAGAAGCCCCCTCACCAGAAAGATGGCGACGAACAGCCCCCATACCAAAAACCATCTCCTGGCCTGCGCTCTCATCGTGGAAAGGACTTCCGCGTTGATTATCGCGTTGTCGATGCTGCTTATGCTCTCGAAAAGGCACAGGCCCGCCACGACGATTATGATGGTGAAGATGTCCATAATCCAACCTATATGTTTTATTAAAAATCGTTTAATAAAATTTCTTAACAGTATATTCAATCCAAATGTATAAAAAGTATAAAAACTCTGGAGTCAAATTTAACAATAACCGTTTTTATGTAATATTACATTCAAGAATCAAAATTCAAAAGCGGAGGGTGTTTGCATGAAAATCACCAAAGATGATGTGCTTAAGATTCTGAAGAACGTCATTGATCCGGAAATAGGAATGGACATAGTCGACCTGGGGTTCATTTACGGCATCGACATCAAGGATAAAAAAGTCAGGGTGAGGATGACGCTCACGAATCCCGGTTGCCCCATGCATTCGATGTTCGTTCACGAAGTGGAAGGCGCTTTGAAAGCTTCGCTGGACGGCGTAAAGGTAGAAGTGGAGCTGGTTTTCGATCCGCCATGGACGCCCGAGAGGATGAGCAAGGATGCAAGGAAAAAGCTTGGCATTAAGTAGGAAAGCCGAAAGCATAATACTGGAGAGTGTGAAGGACAGACTAATCGACGCGGTTTTCAGGTCTGACAATGCAGAAGATTTCTCAAGAATCGCAAGAGAAAAGATCGGCCACTTCTACGAGAATGTCGCGTTATCTTCGCTGGACCTCGGCGTGAAGGAAGGGAAGGCGCTGGACCTTGGCACGCAGTTCGGTCTATGCGCAATTTCGCTGGCTAGGCAGGATTATGATTTCGAAATAACCAGTTTCCAGGACAGCGTAAAATCCGTGGAGATTTCCAGGAATTTCGCTGAGAAAGACATTGTCGAAGAGAGGATAAAATGGGCAATGGGAAAGCAGGAATCGCTTCCGTTCGCAGACAGGACGTTCGACCTTGTGATCAGCGGCTTCGACATGCACCACTGGGAAAACCCTGTCCTGGTGTTCAACGAGATAGACAGGGTCCTGAAGAAGAATGGCGCTCTCCTGATTGCCGACTTGCGCAGGGACGCTTTCAGCCCCATGATACCGCTCCTGAAAGCGATAACCAGCCTTACAAACCAGGAAAGAATTTACGAAGAGGTGAAACATTCGTTCCGCTCGTCATACAAGAAAAGCGAAGTTGCTGAACTGCTCGGCAATTCGAGCCTGGAAGGCTGCGAGATATCGAAGGACCTTCAGTTCGTTTACATAAGGAGACGGAGATTCGAAAAAAGGCACATAAAAATCGAAATCTCCACTGGAACATAATGTTTTTTAATACTCATCATACATTATATTACATCGTCATACTAAGCAGAAATTTTTAAGGCGAAAAGCAATGGACACGATGGACATAATCGACATTCGAAACGTTGACGTCGAAGGCAAAACCGTTGTAATGAGGGTCGATTACAACCTGCCGCTCGACGAAAACGGGAAGGTCACGGACCACACCCGGATAAGCACCACGCTGAAAACGCTTTTCTATATCATCAACAATGGCGGAAAAATCGTTCTGATCGCGCATCTCGGCAGGCCCAAGAGCAGGGACCCTCGCCTGAAGATGGATGTCGTCGCGGAAAGGCTTTCTGACATATTAGGAGTCCCGGTAAAGAAACTTGACCACTGCTCGGGTGAAGAGGTTGAGCAATGCATAAAGAAAATGAAGCCGGGCGATGTCGTCCTTCTGGAGAACATCAGGTTCTACAGCGAGGAGACTGAGAAGGACGAACGTGTCAGGGAAGATTTCGCTAAGAAGCTCGCTGGTCTGGGAGACATATACGTAAATGAAGCCTTTGCCGCTTCCCACCGCAACCATGCCTCGATAACCGGCGTGCCCAAATACATACCCGGCTGCTGCGGCCTGAGCTTCCTGAGAGAAATAAACATGATAAACAGTATCGCGAAGAACCCGGAGAAGCCTTACGTCGCGATAATAGGAGGGGCGAAGGACGATAAGATGCTGTGCATTGAGAGCCTGCTGCCGAAGGTTGACAGAATACTGATGGGCGGCATAATAGGCAACACATTCTTAAAAGCCAAAGGATTGGACATAGGCGACTCGGAATACGATGAAGCGCTCGTCGGGAAGGCAGGGGAGCTCTTGAAGAAAGCAGGCGATAAGATAGTGCTGCCTGAGGATGCGATGGTTGAATACAACGGCGATCCTGAACATTTCCCGGTTTCCGAAGTGAGGAAGGGCATGAAGATAATGGACATCGGCCCGGAGACCGTCGTGCACTACAAGAATGTCCTGCGATATGCGAAAACGATCGTGTGGACAGGGCCGCTCGGGAAATTCGAGAAGAAGCCCTACGAGAAGGGGACTCTTTATATTGCGAGCTTCATATCAGGCCTTGATGCGAAGACGCTGGTCGGCGGAGGCGACAGCATAACCGCGATGAGAAAACTGAATCTGGCCGAGAGGATGACGCATATCTCCACTGGCGGAGGAGCGTTTGCAGATTATATAACTAAGGAGAGGTTTCCCGGCATCGAGGCGCTCAGGGAATCTCGCAGGCTTCATGGTCATCGCTTGAAATTGAACAAGCATTGATTTTTCGGGGTGGTGGATTATGACGATAAGAGTCGCAGTCAATGGGCCCGGAAGGATAGGAAGGAATTTCATATGGTCATGGGCTGAGCGTAAAAAGGAAGGAAAAACGAATATCGAGCTGGTCGCCATAAACGGCGTGAGGGGGATAGAAGAAGACAAGGGTGTGGAATTTTTCACCGAGCTGCTGAAGTTCGATTCGACCCACGGACATCATTTTGAAGACGTTCCCTTTGGTCGTGAGGCTGATGGAACGCCGTGGATAGAAATCGAGAACCAAAGGATACACATCTACAACAGCCGCGGCGAGCTCTCAACGTTGCCATGGAAGAAACACAACGTCGACATGGTAATAGAATCGACAGGCCTCTTCAGGAAGCGCAAGGAAGTGGAAGGCCATCTGAAGGCAGGAGCGAGGAAAGTGATAATATCCGCTCCCGGAAAGGAAGGTATTGATACTTCTGTTGTGCTCGGCGTCAGCGAAAAAATCCCTGAGCATGAGACGATAATAGACTGCGCGTCCTGCACGACTAATGCCATCGCTTCCGTCGTTAAAGTGGTCAACGACCACTGGGGCATAGAGAGGGCGTTTGTGATAACCGTCCACGCTCCCACCGAAGATCAGAACATCTTCGACGGCTCGCACAAGGACCTGCGGAGGGCGAGGTCGCTCATAAACAATATAATTCCCACCTCAACCGGCGCCGCGAAAGCAGTGGCGAAAGTGATACCAGAACTCAAAGGCAAGATGGACGCCGTCTCGATGCGCGTTCCGGGAGCAATGACAGGCTCGATAGTCGGGCTGATAGCCGACGTTAAAAAGGAAACCACAAAGGATGAAGTGAACAGAATATTTGAAAGGGAATGCAATTCTTCGCTGAAAGGCGTGCTTGCATGCACGGACAAGGAAATCGTCTCATCCTACATAATCGGCCGCAAGGAATCGGGCATAGTCGACAAGCCGCTGACCAACGTCATCGACGGCAGGCAGGTAGTGGTCTGGTCTTGGTACGACAACGAGCGGGGATATGCGAACAGGCTCGTCGACGTCGCGGAGAAGTGGGGGAAGAAGTAGACTAGGAAAGACAGAAATGAGTTGATTTTTTAGCCAAAATAAAGTTTATAAAGTGTTATTTTATAGTAGTAAATATGACAGATTCGGTTGTCAAAAGGATTTGCGAAGACCCACGGATGTACCATGTACTATATGGCTCTTACCGGGGGGAACCTGGCCAATATGCAACCTCTGACCGGTTCGGATTAGGCGCATACATATTGGGCGAAAAGGGCCCTCGGCCGGCTTTGGAAAGTGAAATAACACTGGAAAACGGTTATGCTCGCCAACATCTGGTGGCGCCTATGCCATTTCCTCCTAATGTTTACCAAAATTTCACTTGGGACATAAGTGAGATAAACGCTTTGTATGGCAGTGATGATTTGCCTAATATACTTCGGTGCTTCCCAGACATCGCGATGGTCGTGCACAACAATGTTTTTGTACTAAGTGATGCGCATTTAACTGTCGTCGACCCGCCGAAGGGCTGGATTGGCAAGGCAGGAAGGCAATTGGGTTTCAAGGGCAAGCGGAGAGAAGAAAGGAAAATCACTTTACAACCGACCGACCCGCCTCAACACCTTTACCACTTGACATTCAGAGACCGCCGCTACGACACAGGGCCAACACGGCATACGGACCAGACTATTACATTCCCCGTCCAGAGCAACGAGGACCTAATAGACGAATTGAGGCATCAGCCGCAAGCGATGGTAGAAGTCTACAGGACCGTGTTCCCGTGGCATGCGCGTGACGTTAAGTTCAGGGATGTGCGCCTGCTGGAAACTATGAAAGACTACGGCAGGTTCATAAGTGAAATGACGAGTTGAGGTGCGGTACTAATGGGCTTGATAATAGTTCCAGAAATCAGAGAGGTTTTATATCACGTTGCCCTGACCGGCTATCCTTCGTGCGGAAAAAGCGAAATAGGCAACGTGCTTTCGCGCAGGGCCGGGTACAGGCACGTTTCCACGGACATGATAAGAGATGAACTGCTCGGCGGGAAATCGGTATTCGAACTTACTAAGGAAGACTGGGACCTGTTATTTTCCGAATTCCAGACGAGAAAGCATCTTTATCTTCATGACGGGAAAAATGTCGCAACCGACAACTGTCCTTTGACAAATGATGAAAGACGCGTCACAATGCACGTGTCGCCTTTGTTCAAAGAATATCTCCACGAAAGAAACGGGCGACTGATGAGATACCTTGTCGTTCTCGACACAAGAATGGAAGAACTGGCAAGGAGAAACGAGCAGAGGGGGAGAACGGGTGAAGCATCCTACAATATGCTAAAATGGTTAAAGGGACGGTGGGAAGAACCTCCTGCCGTAATCGCAGATGATTCAGGCGAAGTTCCAGTGCTCCGCTACGAGAACAATACGCCCAGGGACCAGCAGCTGGTACTTAAAGATCTGGAAACGAGGCTTGGCGTGACTTTGCTCTGAAAACGCATATGCCAGAGATGTCAGGTCTGTATTTTTCTGAGACGTTCAATGGCACTACTGGCCGGAAGCCGGATTCTTCTCTCTCCTCTCTCTCCTTCTACAAAAAGATAGTAGGCTACTTTACCGGTGGTAAAAGGCTCAGGATCGTGAAAAACGGCAGTACCAATCCCAACATATGTTCCTAGACCTTCATAGTATTCTCCTCTAACGAGATTATCCAGAATTTTTTTGTCATCGACCGAAATTCCAGCCATAATACCGATACTCTATATGTTTCGCGAATTTTAAAACATCTATGTCCTGATTCAGTTTCGTCAATTGCCTGAAAAAATGGCATTGTTTTTTTAGTTATTGAAAACAAATCAAGGTTGATGATATGATTACGCTTGACAGCTCAATTCTGAAAGAAGTCTACAAGGAACGTCCTGCATGGAGCCACAAGGGCGATTTCGGGAAACTGCTGATAATAGGAGGCTCAAAGATATATACTGGTTCGCCTGCACTAGTGGCGTATGGCGCGATGGCCGCGCTGCGCGCGGGAACGGACCTCGTGTTTGTCGCCGCGCCTTCCAGACCGGCTGACATAGTCGCGAAATTCTCGCCCAATCTCATAACAGAACCTTTCGACGGCGATTTCTTCACGAGGAAACATCTGAAGAAAGTGCTCGAGCTTGCGAAAAAATTCGATGCCGTGGCAATAGGGCCTGGCCTTGGCATAGAGAAGGAAACGCATAAATTCGTGGAAGGCTTCATTGACAATATAAAGAAGCCGTGCGTCGTGGATGCAGACGCAATAAAGGCGCTGGAAAAGAAGAAGCTGGCAGGCAACTTCCTACTTACTCCGCATTCTTATGAATTTTATTACATGACCGGCGAAAAGCCGAAGCACGACATAATGAGCAGGGCCGAGCTCGTAAAGAAATACGCAAAGAAGACCGGAGCAACCATCCTTCTGAAAGGAGCGGTGGACATAATATCCGACGGCAATAACACTGCGATGAACAGGACGGGCAATCCTTACATGACGGTAGGAGGGACAGGTGACGTGTTAACCGGGATATGCGGCGCTTTAATGGCACAAAAAGTCAATCCGTTCAAGGCAGCTTGTGCAGCCGCTTTCATAAACGGGATGGCGGGCACCCTAGCTGCAAATGAAAAGAGGCCGATTGTTGCGACGGACGTCGTGGAAAAGATACCCGAAGTCCTGAAGCATGTTCTGCCCGAGCTGGAGAAGAAAGAGGAAAAATCAGGAACGGGATGATTTTTATGAAAGTGATAGGAATAGTCGGCTCGCCCAGGGAGGGGAATACGAAATATCTCGTGTCTCTCGCTCTCAAGGAATGCGAAAAACTGGGCATCGAAACAGAGATGATTCACGTCGGGAAGATGAAAATCGCTCCATGCAGGGATTGCGGGCAGTGCAGGAAAACAGGAAGATGCGCGATAAACGATGATTTCCAGAAAATCGCCGGAAAAGTCGAGGAAGCGGACGGCATCATAATCGGCTCGCCGGTTTATTTCGGCTGTATATCAGCGCAACTGAAGGCTTTCATGGAAAGAACCAGATACATAAGACGCAGCGAGAAGCTGAAGGACAAAGTCGGGGGAGCGATTGCTGTCGGCGGCTCGCGCCAAGGCGGCCAGGAACTCGTCATCCGCCAGATACACAACTTCTTCCTAATACAGGGCATGATAGTAGTCGGAGACGAAAAAACCATGCACTTCGGCGGGACGGCTGTGGGAAACGATGAGAAAGAAGCGGAAAAAGACGACGTAGGAAAGGAAACCTCGATAAACCTTGGAAGGCATGTCGCGCAGATTGTTCTGAAGATGTCGGCATTCAGAAGAAACTGAACTAGAGCGCCAAATATTATAATGTAAAATTTCCACCGTTAACTTTATAAATATATAATCTTATATATATAAATGTATTAAGGATGAGAATATGAAAACTGCGGTGGTTCATATGCCAAGGCTTGACAGCGTGCTTATGGTAGAAGACACCATAAAGAAGCTGGATTACTACCCGACAAAAAACCAGCTTTGGAGAGCTCTGCCAAAATCAATGATGTGGCAGACGTTCAACGTCATTCTGGATTATTTAGAGAAAAGCAACAAAATAATGATTGACAAGGAAGGCAAAGTAGTCTGGATATTTGCGGACAACCCGAAAATAAGGGAACTTCTGGCGAAGTCGGTTCCTTACAAGAGGCGATGAATGACGGAAATCAATTTGTCTCAGGAATTTGCGAAAGAATTTTCAGAATTGCAGAGAAGAAAGGCGATGGTGAAGCTGAATATCTCCTGAAACTTATAGACAAAGGAATTGCCAAGCTTGTTGAAGATCATGAATGCGGCCAGAAAATACAGAAAAATCTGTGGCCGAAATACTACGTGAACAAATATGGCATAAACAACCTGTGGAGATTAAGGCTTGATGATTACTGGAGAATGATTTATACCGTTATCGGAGAACAGGTTCGTATTGTGGCGGTCATACTTGAAGTCCTGAACCACAAAGAATACGACAAACGGTTCGGATATAAATAATAGCGGCGCCCTCCGTCAGCGACTTCTTCGCATAATCCGATACTATAATCAAACCCACATGTTCAGCCTGAACCTGCCTGTCTTGTCCTCTATCTTCCAGAGCTGCTGGCATTTCGGGCAGTTCACGGTCTTCTCCTTGCCCATTGAAAAATCATACTCGAATACGTGGCCGCACGAAACGCAGCGGAAATCCTCTCTCATCTTCCCACCTCTCTCAGCGCCGAAAAAGTATATGTCATAATTGAAAAAGCAGACATAAAAAGAAAAATCATTTCAATAGAAGAAATTGTAAATTAGGCGAATCAAAGCTGATCAAATCTAGGCTGGCTTCTCGTCGCCATGAGGAAGCCTATGCCTTCGTAAAGCGCGTTGCATCCCCTGGGATATCCACTGCTGACGCATGCCGCTGAAATGTCTCCATATCTGCCGGAATCGACCCCCATAGATCGCACGCACGCGACCAGATATTTATTGCCTTCTTTGGGGCTTTTGGGCGCGTTCCAGAAGAACCGCACTTTCTGGCCGTTAAATTTAGGGTCGATGTCTCCGAGGTTTCCCACGTCCACCACATTCTCGGTGATGCAATTGCTGCAAACGGGCGAGTGGGTTACTCCGGCCGTTTCAATGGGATATCCGGTTTTTCCTATTGCGGGCACATATCCACTTTCCGCCGGAACCTTCAATTCTTCGACAGGCGTGATTCCTCCGAACTCATCTACCTTCAGGCGGTCGACATCGAATCTGTCCCCGTCCCTGCCGTGGAATTCGAGCAAGTCTGCAGTCGCATCCCAGAATCTCTTCCCCAAAGGAGCATCTTCCTGGGCAACAACGTCACGATAAAAGCGGGCCAAACCGGCAAGTCTCTGATTACCATGATGACCGCGTATATCTTCCTTCCCAACAGTGTGCGCACCCAAATGATATGCACGGAAACCTTCCAGCCCAGCGCGCACGTGTTCATATCTTCCAGGGAGGAAAGAGCCATCGTTACGAATCGCGCCCGAAAGCACGGCAACTTTTGCAGCCCTCTGCACCGGCATGTCATCCGGGCGGATTTGAGCCGTCTGATATCGTCTAGCAAGTATGTTAAACGTGTCAATGTCGAGACGCGGTGCCTGAGAATCCCTTGTAAAAGAGGACATGTCCAGTCTTTCCAGATCGAGAGAATCCAGCGTTATGACATGGCCGTCCAGAAATCTTGTCCTGTCCGAGAACCAAAGTACGTCAGATACCTCGACCCAGGACGGAGTTTTCGTAACCATGTTGATTGGAAAAATGTCGCAAAGTTTTAAAAAACAATTCTTTCCCAGAAATTTTATGATTATTTAAAACCTATCTGTAAAAAAAATAAAATGGAAATAGAATTGCGGTATCCATGCGACGACGGCGAAATGAACAGAAAGGTTACGCTGCCTGACGGCACGGATGCTTCCAAATTGTGTAGGCGCCTGGGCGTGGACAATATAGCACTTTACGACCGGGATGGCTTAGGAGGAGGCGGACGCGTCGTAGGGGAATACATTAACAAAGGCCCGCTTAAGCCTGGCATATATACCATATTGAATTTTGACGGCGGAGAAGAGGCGGGCATGGCTAGACTTGGAGGGTTCGTGTGGAGAGGCGGGCTTGGAGGGTTCTTGCGGAAAATAGGCGGCAGGCCTTGCTAGGATTGAAAAGTTCGTATTTTAGCACGATATACACTTGTTTTTGCAATAATGTTTCGCTTACCTGTGGAATTTCCCTTCCGGGACGAGCTTTCTAAGGACGAGCGTCGCGGCCAGGATGAAGGCGATGAGCAACACTACGCCCGCAACAGGATTTGTCGTGCTTTCCGCGTCGTTTATTATGTTGCCGGCGAGTCCGCTGGTGCCTATGACCATGACTGCAAGTATCGCAAGAACGCATACGATTATGATCGATGCCCTTTCGGAATCCATGATTTATTTTGGGTGCAATTCTTTTAATTCTTTTATATCTTGCCGCCCAAAGTTTAATTTAAATCATGCGCAGATTAATTATTTAATAAATTCAGACCTTGCCTGAGTTGGGGTGGCGAATGATGGAAAGATACGAGCCAAGGAAGATACAGGATGAGATTCTCAAGTTTTGGCTGGAGAGCCGCATACCTGACGGGATAGTCAGGTTCGACGCGAAGAAAATAAGCGCGAAAAGGAAGAAGTTCTATCTCCTGGACGGCCCGCCCTATGTAAATGGCGTCCCTCACGTCGGCCATGTAAAGACGACGACGACGAAAGACATATGGTCGAAATTTCGAATGATGCAGGGGTTCGAAAGCTGGTGGCAGCCGGGCTTCGACTGCGGCGGCCTTCCCATAGAACATGCCGTTGAGAAAAATCTGGGAGTGAAGTCGAAGAAGGACATAACCGAAAGGATAGGCATAGACAAGTTCATAGAGGAATGCAAGAAAATGGCCGAGGGGAACAAAAGCATCTGGCTCGATACCTACAGGCAGCTCGGAGCGTGGAGGGGATGGCTCGAACCCTACATGACTTACAAGAATTATTATCTCGAAAGCGGCTGGTGGACGGTCAAGAAGATGTGGGAGAAAGGAATGCTGGTCGAGGGAGAGAAGCCGGTGTTCTGGTGCCCGAGATGCGAAACCACTCTTTCAGGATACGAGGTCACGGATTCTTACAGCGAAGTGACCGATGATTCGCTTTACGTGAAATTCCCGATACTCGGGCAGGAACACACTTCCATAATCATATGGACCACTACGCCATGGACCCTGCCCGGCAACGTCGCAATCGCGGTCCATCCTGACGAGACTTACGTAAAAGCGAAGGTCAGGGGAGAATATTTCATACTTGCGGAGAAACGGGTGAAGGACGTATTCAAGGATCTGGACATAGAACGTTACGAAGTGGTTGAAAGGTTCAAAGGCAAAACCCTCGCTGGTATGAAATACGAGCCCATCCTGCAAATACCCGTTCAGGAAGAGCTCAGGAAAAACCCTTCCGCCCATCAAATCATTTTATCAATTCCGCTTTTCAGGAAAGGCGTTTCAGGAAAGCTTCTCGCCAAAGCATCAATGAAGTCGGAAGAGGACAAGGGAAATGTTGAAGATTTCGTCACGATGGACGCGGGAAGCGGATGCGTGCATACTGCGCCGGGCCACGGAGAAACCGACTTCAGGATGGGCGAACATTACAAGCTTCCGAAGCCATCGCCTGTGGACGACGAAGGAAGGATGACCAGCGACGCGGGGGAATTCTCAGGATTTTTCGTTAAGGATGCTGACGTAAAGATAATAAACTATCTCGAGGAACGTGGCTACCTGCTCAGGGTCGTCAAGATAACGCATTCTTATCCGCTGTGCTGGAGATGCAAGACCGCGCTAATCTACAGACTGAGCAGGCAGTGGTTCCTGTCCGTCGAAACGATAAAGGAAAAGATGCTCAAGGAAAACAAAAGCATAAAATGGATGCCTGACTTCGCCGGCGAACGATTCCACAACTGGCTGGAGAATGCGGCGGACTGGGCCATATCCGTTCAGAGGTTCTGGGGCATTCCCTTGCCCGTATGGATATGTGATTCCTGCGGCCACAGGGAAGTGATAGGCTCGAGGAAGGAACTGAAGGAAAAGGCAATCGGGAAAGTGGACGAGGACATCGACCTCCACAAGAATTCCGTAGATAAGATACGCCTGAGATGCGGGCAGTGCGGAAAGCAGATGACCCGCGTGCCGGACACGATGAACGTGTGGTTCGACTCCGGCATTTCACCATGGGCTTCGCTCGGCTATCCGTTCAGGAACAAGGAACTTTTCGAAACTTTGTGGCCGGTTGACATGATATGCGAATCACAGGACCAGATAAGGGGATGGTTCTACTCGCTGATGTTCTGCGGCGTCGCTGCCTTCGGTAGAAGGCCTTACGAGAATGTCAGCATGACCGGGTGG
>Ga0315282_10008351_pt1 | contig 16784 bp, 14 predicted proteins | sample YL17G07_20_MG_FD_203693 | JGI IMG/M metagenome (GOLD analysis project Ga0315282, IMG submission 203693) | Sediment microbial communities from Yellowstone Lake, YNP, Wyoming, USA - YL17G07_20 | ecosystem: Environmental > Aquatic > Freshwater > Lake > Sediment | place: USA: Wyoming | collected...
CTATTTATTTGGATCCCAAATACGGATACAGGTTGCCCATGTGGGCTACGGAAGGATGCATGATGTTTGGCACCAGCACCGGAATCGGCGAATCAGGAGCAACCGGCTATCCCGGTCTTCTTCAAATGGGGCTTATCAGAATGGCATTCGGGCCGGACGTGACGGGTGATGGCGTGCAGGGCGATGACAAATTAATAGATCTTGTCATTCATTTTCCATTGAATGTTAAGGTTGAAAATCCGTTGTTCGATTGGCTTTTGGTGAACGACGTTGTCATTGATCTCCCCGGAAAAATGCGGTTTACGGATGACGGCAGACAGTTGGTGATGGTGAACGGCGAGGCGCAATTCCAGTTGCAAATTCCCGGACAGCCGGAGATCCCTCTTCCGGTGAGCCTAAATGCCCACATGTTGAGCCCGCCTGCGCACAGGCCTTGGTGAATTAAGGATTGAAAGGCTTTTTAATCATAGATTCATATGTGCCGCCAATAAATAACGGCATTAAAAATTCGCCGTACTCTTTCTTCTCTTTTGCTTTTCTTCCCGCATAAGAAATTTCTATTTTATGTTCCGTTTTGTCGCTTCATTTCACGTCCTCATCAATTCAAAAAATTTTTATTCATCTCATCTTTTCCACTTGGTCATTTGGTCGAGTACATTGATTCTATAAGATTTTTATAACGGTTATCGACAACCCGACGCTTGATTTTTTGAGTCGGGGTCAGTTCTCCGGTTTCTTCGGTCAACGGAAAAGCAAGAATTTCGAATTTTTTAACTTGTTCGAACGAAGCCAATTCTTGATTCACTTCGGAGACCGATTGCTTGATGAGCTCGCGCACCAAAGGAGATTCGGCAAGCTCTTCGCGCGTTGCATGGCTCAATCCTTGGTCGCGAAGAGCCTGGCGAAGGGCTTTGGCATTGGGGACTATCAACGCCGAGATAAAATTTCTTTTATCTCCGATCAAAATGGCCTGATCGATATAAGGTTTGGCGATGAGTTTCAGTTCGATGGGCGTCGGGGCCACATTCTTGCCTCCGGATGTGACGATCAGTTCTTTCTTGCGATCGGTGATAAACAGAAAATTTTTATCATCCAGCAAGCCGATATCTCCGGTCTTGAACCAGCCTTCTTCGTCAAAAACCTCGGCGGTCTGTTCGGGTTTATTCCAATAGCCATGCTTGCGCTCGAATACTTGGGGCCCCTTAGCGAGGATTTCGCCGTCCCCGGCGATTTTAATTTGAGTATCGACAACAGGCCTGCCGACAGATCCTTCGCGGAACATCGCATCTTTGAGAAACAACATTCCTATGCCGGCGGTTTTGAGCATATTGATGCCGATATAAGGCGACTTGCCTTCGCTTTGGCCTTCCACCAATACATCCAAAATCCATTTGATTCCTAATTTGTTGAGTAGCGACGGCTTATGGTCAGGATCTTTGTATTCGAGCAGGAAGTGAGACAACACCGGGCTTGTTTCGGTAAGGCCGTAGCCTTGCGACATCATGATGAGAAGGCACCTGAAAAAAGTCGTTATTTCATCGGATAAAGGGCCGCCGCCGCTGTTGGCCAAAACCAGACGATCGAATCCAAGATTGGCTCGAATCAATTTAAAAACGTTGTTTTGCGCCCAGCGGAGTTTAAAGCCGATAAAAGGCGACGGGACTTTTCCTTCCAACATGCATTGGGCGAATCTCTGGCCGATCCGAAAGGCCTTATCGAATTGAAGGCGCTGCTTTCCTTCCATCGAATCGACGGCCTGCTTAACAAGCGAATAAGTTTTTTCATAGAAGCGCGGAATCGAATTGATGATGTGCGGCCTGACTTCGAACAGGTTCTCCGGAACCGTGTAATAGCTTTGGGCAAAAGCGATCCGGCCTCCCATCATCATTTGCATGTGATAATCGGTGGTTCTGCCGTACACATGACATAACGGCAAATGGCAAAGATTGGTCAATAAAATATCTCGCTTGAGCTGCGCATTGAAAAGAGGCGTTTGCCGGAGCTGGCGAAGATTCGACATAAAGTTGCCGTGGGTAAGCGCCACGCCTTTCGGATCGCCTGTAGTGCCTGAGGTATAAATGATTGCGGCGATATCCTCCGCTTTTGCTTTTTCAAGCCGCGCTCCGGCGGCGTCGCGCCTGTTTTTTCCTCTCAACTCCAATCGATCGAAGTCCAGGATAGAATCATCGGAAGACGGCTCCAGAGGTTCAAGGCTGATTAAATATTCAAGATTCGGACAATCCTGCAGGATGGATCTCGCGATTTCTCTCTGCGAAGAATCCCCTATAAAAACGGCCTTCGCGCCGGAATCTTTGAGCATATATTTTGTTTGTTCGGGAGTGGAATTGGGATAAATCGGAACGCTGATGGCGCAAGCCCCCCAAATGGCCTGATCCGCTATGATCCAGCGAGGCCGGTTCTGTGAAAAAATTGCGACCCGATCGCCGGCTCTTATACCGAGGTCTATTAGCCCCCAAGCGCAAAGAGAAACCGATTCCGCTATTTCACCCCACGTGAAATCAATATAGCTGTCTATGGGTTTCCCTTTTAAAAGTTTGGCGGAGCAACAAGGCCTTTCCGGATGCATTCCGGCTCGTTTGAAAAACATCTCATGCACTGTCACTGAAGAAAGCAGTTCATTTACATTAATATGCATCGGGCCTCCTATAGCTTATCAAACAGATAGACGAACTAATTTTGTGAAAATAGTTATTTCAATCCTTCCATAAAATTTTTCTTATACAATAAACTCGATTTTTGCATATGGATTTATTTTTTAATATCTGATTTAATATCGTTAATAGACATCATTGAAACCTGCAACAGAATTTAAACAACATAAGGAGCAAGCGCCATGGAGGAAGTAAAAATACTGCTTGTTGAAAATGAATCGGATGTTGCAGAAAACATTTCGGACCGCCTGAGGAAAAAGGGTTTTACAATTTCTTATGTTCTTTCAAGCAAGGAGGCCTTTGACAAGTTGGAGGATTTTGAGTGCAACATAGTAGTTTTTAATCTAAAAATGCCGGGGTTGAATTGGAAAGCGTTTCTTAATCGCATCAAAGAAAAAAGGCCGAAGGCCAAAGTGATTTGTATTGCTGATTTTTCTTCTATGTCAATAGCTGTGCAGGCAAAAAGCATGGGTGTTTTTGACTATCTGCTCAAACCTATTGATACAGACAGGATGATTCAAGTCATCCAAGCGGCAATCCAAAAACCAAAAACCGTTTGATTGATTTGCCGAGCTTGCAAAGAACATTCTTTTTTTCCTTTTTCCGACAGGTTATAGTGCAACCTGATCTTGCTCTACAGCGCTAGAGGTGTAAATGGAGATCAAAAAAGTAGTCGTATTGGGATCGGGTACAATGGGCCATGGCATTGCGCAGATTTGCGCCGCAGCGGGTTATGACACCGCCATGTCCGATATTTCTTACGAGTTGCTCGATAGGGGCATGCGCCAAATCCGCAAGAACATCGAGCGCGAGGTCGCCAAAGGCAAGCGAACGCAAGAGGATGCGGATGCATTATTATCTCGAGTCACTCCAACATTGGATCGTAAAGCCGCCATTGCAGATTGCGATCTGGTGATCGAGGCCGTGCCTGAAGTGTTGAGCCTGAAACTGGATCTTTTCGAAGAACTGGACGAAGAGTGCAAGCCGGAAGCCATTCTGGCCACCAATACATCGGAACTCTCCGTGACAGCCATTGCAGCGGCCGCCAAACGTCCTCAGAAGGTTTTGGGGCTTCATTTCTTCAATCCGGCGCCGGTGATGAAATTGGTGGAGGTGATCCGCGGCCAGGACACGGCGGAAGAAACGATCAAGATATGCATTGAATTTTGTGAAAAGCTCGGCAAGACCACCGTAGTATGCCGCGACAGCCAAGGTTTCATTACCACACGAGTCTTCATGATGATGCTATGCGAGGCCTTCCGAGTTTATGAAGAAGGAATTTCAACCAAGGAAGACATCGACACGGCCATGAAACTGGGATTCAACCATCCCATGGGGCCGTTGGCTCTTGCGGATCTGGTGGGACTCGACGTGATCTATCATGCCTGCCAGGGTCTTGTGGAATCCTTCGGCGACCGATTTCGCCTTCCGCAAAGCGTGGTGAATCTTGTTCGCGCCGGCCACCTAGGCATTAAAACAGGCAAAGGATTTTACACCTACGAAAAAAAATAGATTTCCCACGGATGAATCCATGGGCTATTTTCCGACACCCCCTTGCGGGGGTTTATGAATGTTCTTGCCACTTCGATTCCTACGAATGAATTCGTAGGAGAGCTTCAAATCCCTGTTTATAAGCTTTTACCGATGAAGTTGTATCAGAATCCGAATTCCACATGAGTGAAAATTCGGGACCGCTCGCGCAAGTAGCCGAAGTTGGTGTCGAGCGGCCCTCCGAATAAATTGAAGCCCCCGCCGATCTTCACATTATTTGTGAGATTATAAATCAACGTGCCGTAAGCCGTACAATCCAAATCAGCCGGGCTGTCGATGGGCCGGCCTTCGATCACATAAGTCAGATCCAAAAGACCGGCGAGGCGCAGTTCCAATCTGTCTTGCAAAAACGGCTTGCGAACCGTGATCATGATTGTGTGATAGCTTGGCTCGGCCAACAGCGATTTGCTGAAATCGGAGATCGCATAACCGGAATATATCACGCCGAGCAGCAGTTCGTCGGAGAAAAGGTAATCCAGGTTGAACGCCCACGATGTTTGGCTTCGCGCCACCGGCTCAAAGTTATCGTCGTACCAATGATACGGATCGATGAAGGCCGCCTCGCCGCGGATTCCGAAGCCTTTGACGCTCGTGGCGAAGGCGACGCCCACTCGATGAGAGCGGTGATAAACGGCCGCGAACGGATCAGTCAGTACCGAAACATCGATATATTCGCTGGGCGGCAACGTCCCATAACCGTACTCCGTTCTTCGAAGCCCTTTTAAAAGCCCGGTCAGCTTCGGATTCATATAGAAAGTCGGCAAGTCGTCCCATAGCCAAGCATATGCGGCATAGAAATTGGTCCTTCCGAACGTGAACATCAGACGCGTTGCAGCCTCGGGCGCCGTAAAATTCTGGGGCACGCCGGTGATATGGCCGTTGTAGAACTCCTCCGAATCCAGCAAATGCTGCAAATCCTTTTGCCAATCCGGCACCCAATTATTGAGAAAGCGATACAGCACTTCAAATTGCGAATCGGTGCGCATTTTTTGCAGGGCGGTTTCCAACGGGAATTGATAGCCGAGAAGCGATGTATTGCCGCCGATGATATCCAATCGGGAAGGCACATGAAACGGAATCCCGATGACATTAAGCTGCATGGGCCCGGCGAACACATTGCAAGCGAGCGCCGGAATTCCAAGCTTGTCGTAACCCGTCTCCACATCGATTATGCGATTGTAATCTCTTGGGTTCAGCCAATCGGTCGGATTGATCACATCCACCGTTCCCCAACTGAACAGTTGTTGCCCTGCTTTCAGTTCCACTTTCCCCAATCGAAACAGTCCATAAGCCTCCCGCACCTCAAAAGCCCAACGGCCTCGCGTCTTTTCTGAAAAGCCAAGGAAGTCGTCGAATAAAACCGAAGTGAGCACGGATATTCTGGGATGCAAAGCGAAAGAACCTTGCAGAAAAGCATAAACCTGATTGGTCGCCACATCCAAATCTTTAGGCTTATAGTTGAGGCCCGCGCCTATGCGATCTATGATTGAGCCTGTAAAATCCGCAGATATTTTTGGCGCTGAGACCTTAGAAGATTTGCCCGACGCCAAGTCATCCAACGAAATCCCCGCCAGCGGGTCTTGGTTTGTTTCTTCCGCCCTCAGCGGATACGCCCATACCATGATGAATGAGATCGAGAGGCAAATAAAAAGTCTGATCGCAGTCGTCGATTTCACGGGCGGCAGAACTATAACCTGGTTTCGTCTTGGAGAAACTGGTCTGTGAAAAACTCGTCAGCCACCCCCGCATTGACCTTGTATTCGAGGATCTGAATCTCTGTGGCGTAGCCGGTCTGCGTGTTGTTCATCTTGTCATTGCGCGCTATCCAGTTTCCGTCTTCAGCTTTTTCCATGTTCCAGATCGTCATCTCTTTGAACAAAGCGCCTTTTTTATCGAAAAACTTGGCGGCCACCGGCATCATGTTGTCTTTGCGCACCCAGTAAACCATCTTCGAATATTCGGAATTGGCGGATTCTTTCGGAATCGTTTCCACGGCGTAGCAATCATAATTGCCGATAACGCGATCTTTCATGCGCGTATGGACCCCTTTATCGGGATCGTGAGTTTGCAGGTCGTAGTAGGAAAACTCGCTGCCCATGAATTTCTGGCTCTTTTCGCCCGATGAGATAGAACGAATTCGCTTTTGCGCCGGCAGGTACAGCTTTTGAATATCATCCGCATTTTTTTGTTCCATGACCAAAAACTTGGAGCCTTTTACATCAGGAGGCGAAGCAAAGGATGTGACGCTTTGGCCCAAACCGTCTTTCCCCTTTTTAAGGCGTTGGATCATCACCTTCTCGTGCGGGGTTCCGCTTTTGTCAAAATTAATCATTTTGACTTTCAGGATTGCATCGTCGGAAAAAGTCACTTTTTTCATCTTCTCTACGATTTGCTTGCCGGTCAGTTCTTCAGAAAAAACCGCAGCAGCAGCGAAGAGCATCAGTGTAAATGAAAGGGAAAAAATAATGGTTCGCTTCATAAGCCGCCTCCCGACTTGTCGTTATAATGAATTCTCATGCCGCTCCGCCGTCATGCTCAGAGGTTTCGCATCACGGCAACGCATCGCCGATTCACCTTACTTAACCACAGACATTGGGATTTGAGCAAGATTCAAAAGGCCGAATCGACTTGATTTGTCTTCAGCAAAAAAAAACGGCAAAGAAAAAATATTCGCTTGTTCAATTACTCAATCCAGCCGCGTGGCTACTGACGTGCCGAGTTTCGTAAGCTTTACGCCTTTTTTTGCGTTAGTAGTGATAAGCGCAATATTTTCCAACTGCGGAATCTTTTTGAGAAGTTGCGAACGAGGAAGCGTCAGCAACATTGAGAGTTGGTCGATCGGAAGCCAAATCTTCTCGTTTTCATTTTGCAATGTTTTTAAAGCGTTGGCAGCCCACGGCCCTGTCTTGGCTTTTAAATCGATCTGCCTGATTTTTTCCAGCGCCGATGCGATTTCCTTCAGTTTTAAAGGGGATTCTTTCGATATTAAATTTTCGCCGATGTAGCGGAAGCAGATTCTCATGGTTATTGTTTCGTCGATATTCTCGATTTTATGAAAGCGCATGTACATTTCCATAAATTCGTTTCGATTGTTGTATCCGGCCTTTCTCGCATCGCGATCCGTGACTTGGGCTAAAGGCATTTTGTCGATTTCGATCACCTCGATATAACCGAGTTCTCCCGATTTATAAATTTTCCCGGCATCCAATCTTTTGGTGGTCCAATGCCGAAAAGCGAGAGTGATCCGCCCCGACCGTATATTGGAGTATTCTTCCTTGGAAAACAGAAGCATCTTTAGACCTTAATCTCGGCCGTTTTGAATTTTATCATGACTTGAATGATTATATCACAAAGAATGCCTAAGTAGTATGTTTCGTAAATCCCATGTCGGTCCGGCGGTCAAAATTCCCTTGGCAGATAGCGTTCGGGATTCACCGGAATGCCATGAAGTCTTACCTCATAATGAAGATGAGTGCCGGTCGATTTTCCGGTGTTCCCTACAAGAGCGATCGGTTCGCCTTTTGAAACCAACTTGCCCTCTTTTACAAGAATCGAAGCCAGGTGCCCATAATGGGTCGTAAGGCCTTGACCGTGCTTGATAACCAGATAATTGCCAAGGGTATCGTGGGTGCCGACGTAAGCCACAATTCCGGTTCCAGGGGCCAGCACAGGGACTCCCGGAGAAGACACGATATCAAGGCCCTCATGAAATGCCTTTTCTCCCGTAAAAGGCGATATTCTCATGCCAAAACCGGATGACACCCAACCTTTGAGCGGCCATGCGGACGGCATGGAGAGAATGATGCTCTCGCGATCTTCAAAATAGCGCTGTATTTTGGATAGGCTAAGTCTGCGCTCGAGCGCGCGATTTTTCAAAGAATCCACAGCCTGATACATGGCCGTCATGTTTCCTCTGCGCGCAGCATCTATCGGGCTGACCTCTCCTCCCATTGCAGAAGGCTGGGGTCCGGCATTGGCAAGGCGACGCAGTGTTCGATCCAACTTATCAACTTCATCGAGCGCAATATCCATGGCTTCCATTTTTTCCGCCAGCGCGGCTAATTGCCGTCGCGCAAAAACGGTTTCCTGCGACAAGGCCGCATTTTGGTCTTTCAACGCCGCGACCTGCCTCTCCAAGGCTGCGGAATTAAAATAAGCGCTTACCCATGCGAAAATCAAAACTACAAGCAGAGCCGTTCCGAGCCCAAGCGCAGCATAAAGAATCTGACGACGCCGGGGCGTAAGCTGGATTCGCCAGACTTTCCCCGGCGTCGAGGACATCAAAATCAGAGTGTATTCTTTATTGTCTTTATCCATTCGATCTAACAGCCGCACCCGTTATCAGAGCCGGAACCCGATTCATCGGCGGTCGGTTCGTCGTTTCCGGAATCATCGTCGCTTACAGCGTCATCATCAGCGGAGGCATCGTCGCCTGCATCATCATCGATGCTGTCGTCATCCGTATCGTCATCGGTCAGCGCGCCTTTTACGGCAAATGGGGCCGACAAAATATTGCTGGCATTCGCGCAAATATCTCTTATCGCGACGGAAAGGGTGTGTTCGCCCGGCCCGAATGGCCCTTTGAGCGTAAAGACAAAATCATCCGGTTTGCCGTCGGAAGACGTGCCGACGAAATTCAGCAACGGCTCGCTATAGCGCACTGGATTGCCCTCGTCGATGCTGTAAAACAATTCACCGCCAAGAAGGTCTGCATCGACATCCGACCAATTAAAACTGATGGTCAGCGGATCGGATTCCTCCAACTCTTCGGAACCGTTTTTTAAAGTCAGATTTTGGATGGCAGGCGTTTTATCTCCGGAACAAAGGCTTTTTTTGTCGGCGATGATCGAGGCAGCTTGAAGGCCGATGAAGCTGTCTCCCCATTTGATCCTGAAATATCCATTTTCGCCCCAGTCCTCGCTCCAGGAATTTTTGACGATCCAGCACTCATCAGCGTCGTCCCATCCGACGATAACCACGCCGTGGCCGCCGAGAATTCTGCCCGTCACATGATGATAAACGCCGCCGGTGTAATTCTTGAAATCCGCAAACACGTACATTCCAACAACGACCGGACCGTTCATCAGAGCGTTTTTAATTTGATCGACAGTAGCCATCATCATGAATTTATATTGAGAGGCGTGCATTGAGCGCTCAGCATAATCCGAGCAGCGGTTGTCGCACGGCACGACTTTTCCGGTTGTTCCGGATTTGTAAACCATGCATGGATCATCAGGGGCGCCCTGTTTGGTTATGATTCCAAGAGGCTGGAAAAGAGTGCCGCCCATGTAACAAGAACATCCGCTGCACGAAAAAACTTCTTGCTCGGACATATCGGGCTCGATGAAAGGATTGTTTAAGGTGACTTTGATTTGGCCCTCATATGCTCCGACAGAACTGAACGTGGCGCATGAGCCGCATTCCTGCTGATCTTTAACCGACGTCATAAAATTCTGGCCGTTAATATCGCGCCAGTCGTAGTGGGTCGGCAATGCGGTGGAATCGCCGGTCCGTTCCTTCAACAGGGCGGGATCGAAGTCGGGTTCAGGCAGCAATGTGCCGCATAGCTGTTTTAGATGCTCAAAATCCAAATTGGATACGTGCGTTTCTCCTGCCGTCCAAGATGCGCCTTGCTGAGCGATTGCGGCCTGAACTTTCTCTAAAGTCAGGTCATCGTCAAAGGCGAAGGCACTGGTAGACATGAAAAAAACTATTGCTATTAAAATAAATATTCCACTCTTCATATGATGCTCCTTTTTTTGCGGCCAGCGCAAAATGGTACCACAACATAAAAAATCGGAGAATGGGGTCCGACTCAAATTTTATTAGGGTTCGCCAAAACATAACCGGAATCATTTCCTTAATGATACAATTGGAATCGATGAATTGGTATCGCAATATATGTAAAATCATCATCATAGGTTGCGCCATCCATGCATTCATGGCTGTTGCGGGCTGTGAAAATCCTTCTGCTAAAGATTCTTCCGTTGCATCAAAACCGATAAATTTCGATCCATTCTCTTCCCCGTCTCTTGTAGGGAGAATTACCGGCTTATTGGTTGATTCAGATAAAATTTTTGTTTCTACCCTCAATGATGGAGTGTTTTTCTCAAAAGATGGTCTTCATTTCACTCGGATCAAAGATTCACCGGAGAACGCTCAAGTGTTCTGTATTGCCAAGGGAAAAGCAGGATCCATTTTAGCCGGTACGGATGACGGCCAAATATTCGAGAGCGACTCTGTAGGACCGTTCAGGCTGATTGCGAACATTTCCGAACCGAAACCGGAGTGCGCCGTTTATGCGCTGGCATGGATGCAGTCAAAATTATTTATCGGCGCTGCGGCAGGATTTTATGAATGGCAATCGGGCTTTTCCGCACCGAGGCCGCTTGGTGTTTTTCCCAGATGTCGCTGCATCCTGGAAATCAATCCGTCTACCGTGGCGATGGGTCTTTACGGAAACGGCATCCGATTTTTAAGCCCGTTTTATTCTTCGGGGCCTCGCAGCGGCACTGAAAAAGCGTTGGTTTTGTCTCTTGCGCAAGACCCTTCAAATCCATCCGTGATTCTTGCCGGATTGGACGGCGGTATGTTGCTGAGTAAAAACGGCGGAAAAAGCTTCAAAGAAGTAGAAAGATTTCCGAGATCTCTCGCCGTGCGCGACATTTTGAAAATCGACAAGGATGAATGGCTGGCCGCGACTGAAAGAGGTTTGTACGAAAGGGCATCAGACGGCGAATGGCGAGTTCTTCAGCTTCCGGCCTCAAGATTTACCTGCCTCGCCAAGTTTCACCAAAGACCGTGGGTCGGAACCGATGGAATGGGAATTTTCATTTTATCGCCGGATGGCAGCTACAATCGTATTCCTGAAGGCGTTTTTACAAAGCAGAAATGAATTGTTAATTGAATAAAAGCGATGCAGTGTGCACAACCGCGGGCGGATTCGCATGCCCGGAAGCGATGCCTGCAAGCTGCAACAGACATCCAAAGCAGTTCGAGGCTACGATTTTGGCATTGCTTTGTGCAATCTCGTCTGCAACATTCGAAGCGATTTTTTCGGAGATTTCAGGCCGGATCAATCCCAATCCGCCGCCATGTCCGCAGCAGGTGAGTTTCATATCCGCTATTTGAATCCGTGGGATCATCTCCAGAATCTTCCGATAGCCATTGGGCATTTTCATCGTGTATTTCATGGAGCAAGGGTCGTGGAGAAAAACCGTAATCGGCCGAGTCTTTTCAGGTCGCGCTTGCGGCGCATAATGTTGATCCGATAAAAAGCATCCCAACTCCGTCACACGATTTGCCAGATCACGGGCTTCCTTTTCATAAGAGGCGCCATTAAAAAGTCTAGGCAGATGAACCTTCAACATGGCTGCGCATGACGCACAAAGAACGATGATCGGAACGGCGCCGGGCATCAGCGAAAAAAGAGGTTCGATCATGGCCTTGGCCTCTTCAAATAAACCCAAATCGTACAGAGGAAGAGCACAGCATGCGGGCTCGCGGGGGATATCAGCCCGTAACGAAAGGGCTTTGAATAAATCCAATGCCTTCATCGAAATTTGAGGAAACAGCCAGGTTCCGCCGCAGCCCGGGAACAGCCATGCATCGGGCTGCACTATGATCGGCTTGCCTTCAAGCAGATTCATCAAATTGCGCTGCGGCAAAGCAGGAGCATATCGATTGGCCAGGCTTGAAATCAAAAACCTGAGCGCGGGATTTTCCTGCAAACGTTCTGAAATGTAAGGGCATTGAGGCAGCGCGCGCGTCGCACTGTCGCCGCTGATTACTCCGGATTGAATCAAAGCTCTTGCAACTCGGACTGCTTCGGCGGCCTCGACAGCGGCATCGCATACGGCGCTGCACTGACCGCAAAGAGAGCACGATCCGACGACGTCCGACAAAACTTCCGGCGAAACCGTCGCGCCGGAGAGCAGTTTCGACAGAATATGGAGTTTTCCGCGCGCGCTTTGCTCTTCGTTCCGGTCCAACGCAAACACCGGACAATCGGGCCGGCATTTGCCGCATCTTACGCAACGCTCCGCAATTTTTAAAAGATCTTCCCCGGTCATCTAATAGGCCTTCATAGGATTCATCAGGTTAAGAGGATCAAAAACCTCTTTCACCTTTTTCATGACAGCCCGCTCTTGCGGCTCGATCTCCAAAGAAAAATAAGGCAGCTTATGCGATCCGACGCCATGTTCGCCGGAAATTGATCCGCCCAGTTTCAGCGCGGTTTTATAAAGATCCTCGCGCGCCTTTTCCGCTTTTTCAGAGTATTCGGCATCATTTGTGTCGCATAGGATATTCACATGGAAATTGCCGTCTCCTGCATGACCGAATGTGACGTACCGAAAAGCCAGGCGATCTCCGATATGGCTGATCTCCCGGATCAGCTCCGCCGCTTTGTTGATAGGCACTACCACATCCTCAGCCACTTTGACCGGGCTGATTTTATAAATCGCAGAAGAGATGGCGCGGCGGGCCGCCCAAAGCTCATCGGTTTCGTTTTTGTTTTCGGCCAGCCGGATTTGCGCAGCGCCTGATTCCTTGCAAATTCGGGTAACTGCTCCAATATCTCGATTTACGTCGACCTCATCTCCATCCACCTCGATGAGCAGCATGTGAAGTCCTGCTCGGGGAAGAACGCTATCCGGCGTTTGGCCTCGAACCGCTTCAATGCATCCGGCATCCATCAATTCCAAGGCTGAAGGCAGTGTCTCCGAGGCGAGAAGGCGAGTGACGGAAACGACAGCAGTCTCAAGATCGTCGAATAAAGCAGCCATCGTTCGTTTTATCGGAGGAAGAGGAATCAACCTGAGGGTTATCTGCGTGATGATCCCCAAAGTGCCTTCGGAGCCGACCACAAGGCCCACCAGGTTAAGCCCCACGACGCTCTTTTTGGTTTTTCGGCCCAACGACAGCACCCTGCCGTCTGCGAGCACAAGGCGCAAAGCCATCACGTAATCTCCGGTAACGCCGTATTTGACCGCTCGAAGCCCTCCGGCATTGGTGGCCACATTGCCGCCGATGGTCGAAATGGCGGCAGAGGCCGGGTCGGGCGCATACATCAGATTGAATTTCTCCGCTTCCTTTTGCAAATCCCCGGTAAAGACCCCGGGCTCAACGATAGCTATCGCCAATTCCCGATCTATCTCGATGATTCGGTGCATTCGCGATAGATCGATCATCACGGAATCCATGACAGGCACTGCGCCTCCGGCCATTCCCGTGGACGCGCCCCGTGGGACAATAGGCGCGCGGTGCACGTAACAAACCGAACATGCCCTGCGAACATCTTCTTCAGATCGCGCGCGCACCGCGGCGAGCGGAGGCGACCCGACAACTTTGGCATCGTACGAATAGCAGGCCAGATAGGTGGGATCCGTAATGATCGACTCAGCCGGTAGAACGGCCCTCAGATCTTCAATCAGTCCAATAGACATCAGAGTTTTCCGAACGCCTCGACAATGGCCGATGATACGGCCGTCGGGTTTTCAATGGGCAGCATATGTCCCATGTCGTTGATGATCCGCATCTCGCTGCCTGGGATGGCCTTGAGTTTGCTTCCAAGGCGCACCGGGGTCAGAACGTCCAGTTCACCCGTCAATACGATGGTCGGCGCTTTGATTTCGGGCAACCGCTGAATCACATCGAATTGATCGCAGGATGTGAAATCCCAGTAGGCTGTGATCGGTTTGCATTTTGCCATGACTTCGACGCCCATTTGAACCAATAGCTCCGGTGTGTCCGGCCCGAAAGCCGCCGGCCTGAAGAACGCAATGGATTCCTGAAAACGGTCCGGCAGCATGGCCAAAAACTCTGGCGCAACCAGCAATTTCGGGCCTGTGGCGACCAGCACAAGTCCCGCCGTAAGGGATGAATGTTCGAGCGCCATCATTTGCGAAATGGCGCCGCCCATCGAATGCCCGACCAACAGGCACGGCTTTCCGATATTTTGCGCAATATAATCCGCCACCGCCTTTGCGTATTCCTCGACGGAATGAGCAGCCTCCTCTTCCGACGCCCCATGGCCCGGCAGATCAAGAAGATGCATCGGCGAGTCCATTTTCGTTTTTCGGAGTTCCTGAACGACCAGCAGCCATTCCGATCCATCGCCTAATGCCCCGTGAATAAAAATCGTGGGCATCCCTTCGGATTTTGAATTGAATACGGTCACTTTCATTGTTTTCCCATTTCTTTTGCGTGCGAGAAAAGCTCGTCCACTGTAATCAGGGCGTTAAGCTTAATGCCGCGAGCAGCTAAATTTTCGCGGCCTCCTTCGTTGCGATCCACCACCGCAAATGTATCAGTGACGCTGACCAAAGGAAATTCCTCGCGAATGGCATCGAGACATTTAACGGTCGAGCCTGCGGTCGTTACTACATCATCAACCAGAATGACATGAGCATCCGGCGATAAATATCCCTCGATTCTTTTTCCATGGCCATGATCTTTTCTCTCCGGCCTGACCCAGAAGCCGGGGATCGGCAATCCTTTCATCTCGCTTCTGGCCACTACGGTCATGACCACCGGCACCGCTCCCAAAGCCATGCCGCCGATGGCGGCGACGCGGTAAGGCAAGGCTGCGATTCGATCGAGCAGCAGATCCCCGATCAATGCCGCGCCCTGCGGGTGGGTCAGCGTGGCCTTCATATCGATGTAATAATTGCTTTTCTTCCCTGAAGTCAGTGTAAATTCGCCTTGGAAAAACGACTTCTCGCAAAGCAGAGAAAGAAGTTGTGCTTTCAAATCCATGATTCCCCCGCTAAAATGAATAAGAAGAGCATATCCAACTGATAAAAGAACAACAAGTGAACATTGGTTAGAATCTTCTTCGAATCGGTTGAAAAGTAAATAAAGACTCTTGATCTATGGACGGGATTTTCGTAGTTTTCAATACGTACAACAAATCAACCTGAAGGAGTCAGACAATGGGCAAACTTGCAATCCAAGGCGGAAAGCCCGTGCGTGAGAATCCGTTTCCGATTTGGCCGCCTTATACGGAAAAAGAAAAACAGCTTCTGATCGAGGTGCTCGAGAGCCATAATTGGGGAGGTTATCCGGCGCCTAATCAAAAGGCATCGGAGTTTGGCGCGGCGTTCGCAAAGCACCACGGAGCAAAATACGGCATTTGCGCAGCAAACGGGACCGTGACGTTGGAAGTGGCCTTGCGCGCCGCCGGAATTAAGGCCGGAGATGAAGTGATCGTCCCGCCCATTACGTGGATTGCAACGGCCGCAGCGGCGGTCTACCTTAATGCCGTGCCTGTGTTCGCAGACATCCGATCCGACAATGCAACCTTGGATCCCAAAAAAGCGGAAGAGAAGATCAATAAAAAAACAAAGGCCATTATCCCTGTTCATTTGGGAAGCTCCATCGCCGACATGGACGCCTTTATGGCGCTGGGCGAGAAATACGGCCTGACGATAATCGAAGACTGCGCTCATATGCACGGCGCATTTTGGCGCGGCAAAGGCGTCGGTTCCATCGGACATCTGGGCTCTTTCAGCTTTCAGTCCAGCAAACTGATGACTTCAGGCGAAGGCGGCATCATACTGACTTCCGATGAGATGCTGTCTCAAAAGTGCCACAGTCTGGTCAATTGCGGCCGCAAAGAGTTCGGTTACGACGATTTTGACGGCAGGCTGTTGGGCTGGAATTATCGCATAGGCGAGTTCCAGGCCGCTGTCTTGATCGCACAACTGGAAAAGCTCGACGAGCGCACAAAGCTGCGCGCCCAAAATGCCGCGTACCTCACCCAACGCCTGAGGGAAATCAAAGGCCTCCGTGTAGTCGAATACGATGAAAGAGTGACGCAGCCCGGCTATTATCAGTATGTCTTTTTCTACGACAAAAACGAATTCTCAGGCCTGCACAGGGACAAATTCGTCGATGCGCTTTATCAGGAAGGCGTCATGGCCAGCGGCCAATTCTATACGCCTATCTATCGCAGCCCGTTGTTCCCGGTGACCGCCGACGAGTACCCGATGATCAAAGAGCGCTATGGCGACAAGATCACATGCAATCCGGTCGATTATCCCGTAGGCGAGCGATTCGCAAACGATGAGGGAGTATGGCTGCATTATCCGCTTCTGATGGGCGTAAAAGAAGATATCGACGACATAGTAGCAGCAATCCTGAAGATTCAGGAACATGCCGCAGATTTGTTGGAGTAAGACTTAAAAAATGCCGTCCAATATAGAGGCTTTGCCTTCGAAACCGCTTTGATCTTTATCTGAGTCCAAATATTTGTGAGGAAATCAACGGCGTGGTGTAGCTCAAGAACTTCCGCCGCAGCGATCCTGATGCTTCATTGATCATAAGAACCTATTTATTTAGGTTGCCGTCTTGAGATTATTAATTTTTCTGGTAATATAAATCTTGAGGGATTGGGAATCCGGAAAAGCGGGAACCGTTAGCCATAGTAAGGAGATCGCAATGCATCGATATTTCCTTATTGTTATTGGCTCTCTTTTGGCATTATCAAAAATCACTCTTGCAGATCCTGGACCTACATATGATATTCTCCTGGAATATTTTGAAAATGAATTTCCTCCT
>Ga0315282_10008352_pt1 | contig 16783 bp, 16 predicted proteins | sample YL17G07_20_MG_FD_203693 | JGI IMG/M metagenome (GOLD analysis project Ga0315282, IMG submission 203693) | Sediment microbial communities from Yellowstone Lake, YNP, Wyoming, USA - YL17G07_20 | ecosystem: Environmental > Aquatic > Freshwater > Lake > Sediment | place: USA: Wyoming | collected...
TGTTGATTTCTGATTGCTGATTTTCGATCCCCACAGAAAGGAGACTATGGTCCCTATCCTGTGGGGATTTTTATCCCCGATCCTGAGGTTTAGCTTTGCTTAGATGAGGACAGATTCTGTATATGTTCTAAACACACTCAATCTGCGGCAGCCAACTTTCACGCCTCCTCCATGTGTGGAGTATGAATGTAGCGCAGTGTAACGAACAATGCACCCAACACCATCACCAGCGCCACGACGAACAACGCCTCATAGCCGATTTGCTGCGCAATCGTTCCAGCAATGAAAGGTGCAATCAGTGAGATCACCGCAGATACCGTATTGAATAGTCCAGAGTAAATCGGGCGTTGGTCAGGCGTGGCATAGGTAATGACCCAATTCTGAAAGCCCATGAAAAGATTACCCGCCGTTAACCCCGACACCAGAAAACCAAGATACAGAGGCAGCGGTCCGATAACTGTAGCTAGCAGCGCGCTAATCGGCAAAAAGGCAGCCAAGCCTAGCACCAGCCGGATATACAACAAATTACGGCGCGCCCCCAACCATGTGTAAACCAATGCCCCACTTACGCCGCCTATGGTCTGCATCACCAGCAGTGTTGGCACAGCGACAGTGCTCGACAGCCCAAGCTGCACAGTAGCAAAACCGATGTAAAAAGGACTCGCCATCGTAAACATGCTGGTCAACATTCGCGTGATAATCATCGCTCGGAAAGCGAGATCCGTGCGCAGTACATGCCCGAGGCCGGGCAGGAATTCACCCAACGATGGAATCTTTTCCACAACTTTGCCACCCGGCAGTTCATGAATGAATAACGCTGGCAAAATGGAGAGTACAAACAACACCCCTGCTGCACCGAAAATCAGGGCATAATTATTTGGAAAAGTTGGACCGGCGCGGCTGAGGGCAATCCCGATGAGCGGCGCTGCTCCCAACATAATCACCCCCGAGCTGGCAGCCGTCAGCCCAAACATGCGAGCACGCCATCGGCTGTTAAGGCTCGTGCCTGCCAAAACCGCCCAGGGTACGCCCACTATTCCATCCCCCACCGCCGCAATTCCATAAAAGATGAGAAAAGCGAACAGAATTGCTTCCAGTCGATTTTTGCCAAGCATCACTGTAATGACAGCGAAGCTGAGCATCACGAATCGTACGGGAATATTGGGCCCCGCAAACCACCACTTTTTATGTTCAAATCGAACGATATAGCGTGCGATGAACAACTGGGGCAGTGTCCACCCCACATCAAATAGGCTGGATGAGAGTCCGATCAGGACTTCAGAGTTAGTTAAATGTCTGATGAAGTCAGGGATGACTGTAGTCGGTCCGATGATGTTCATCGCCAGATTGAATAAAATATTATCGGTCAGAAAAAAGAAAAAATTACGACGATAAATTGGCTCATTCTCGGAGAGTGGCTGTGGACTTGATTCTGCCATGTTTGCCAAAATCTACCTTCAAAAATTCAGTACGGCTTTGATAATCCCGGTATAACCCATGGCCGCCAGTTGAAGGTCATTAAGGGTGATATGCTCGTCCACCGTGTGGGCGTCTTCTTCGGTCCCTAATCCGAAACCCACCGTAGGTACATTGGCCGTCCCGGCGCTGTAAGCGGCATTGGTGCAAAAGCGGTAGGCGCCGATAGAAGGATCCAACCCGGCTGAGCGCAGCCCCTGTAAAGCGCTTTGCACCAGGGCGTGCTCTTCGGCGAATTTCCAGGCCGGGTAAAACTTATGCATCTTCAGCTCCGCCCCTGTATAGGTCTTTTCTTCCCCATACAGGATGCTGGCTGAATAATCAATGCCTTGCAGGCCCTGGCAGCCATTAATCCGTTCGAGCACGGAGGACATACTCTCGCCCACCAGCAGGCGCCGGTCGTACGTCGCCCGGCAGCGGTTGGCGATCACCGAATGCCCCGGATACGGATCCGAGATAATATCGGTTAAAACCATAAAGCCCGCTCCCAACAGCGGGTCGACCTGCACCTCCAGGCTTTCCACTGCCTGGATTACTTTGATCATCTCGTGGATGGTGCACAATCCCGCCTGGGGTGAAGAAGAATGCGCCGAGCGTCCCCTGGTTTCGATTACCACCTCGGCCCGCCCGCGCCCGCCCCGGTTGAGGTTGAGCCGGGTGGCCTCGCCGATCACCACGCCATCCGGATGGACAGCATCCATGACCGCCTTGAGGGTCGGGCCTTCCATCAGCTCTTCGTTCACTGTTGCGCTGACCACCACACGCCCTGTCAGCCGCGACCGGTCGACGCTCGCCGCGGCATACACTATCGCCGCCAGGTTCCCCTTGGTATCGGTCGTGCCGCGCCCGTACAGGCTATCCCCCACGATTTCAGCCCCAAAGGGATCGTGCGCCCAATCTGACCGGATCGCCCCCACCGTATCACAATGGGCGTCGAGCAGCAGGGTCGGGCCGCTGTGTCCGCCTTCGATCACGCCGATAGCGCTGCCGTACTCATCTACCCAGGCGCGGTCGAAGCCCAGTTGCTGCATTTCCTGGACCACCCTGGCCACAACCACCTGCTCGCCCATGCTGAAGCTGGGAATGCGCACCAGGGCCTGGGTGAACGGGATCAAACCGGACAGTTCCAACATGCAGCCTCCTGATTTCGTCCCTAAGGTAACTTGATTTGGCTGAAGAAGCGCTGCTGCAGCGGCTGATTATTTTCGAACACTCCCCGCAGGCAGATCGACAACAGGCGCGTTTTGCCCTTCTTTACCCCGCGCATCATGCTGCACAGGTGCTGCCCGCTGGTGACGACTGCCACGCCTTGCGGAGCAATCGTCTCCTGGATACAGTCGGCGATCTGGCCGGTCATGCGTTCCTGGATCTGCAGGCGGTGGGCAAAAACATCCACCAGGCGCGGGATCTTCGACAGGCCAATTACTTTCCCATCCGGGATGTAGGCGATATAAGCGTAACCAAAAAATGGCAGCATGTGATGCTCGCACAGGCTGTAAAATTCGATGTCGCTGACCACCACCATATCGTTGCTCTCTACCTCATATAATGCACCGTTGACCACCTTTTTGCAGTCCATTCCGTATCCCGAGAGAAGCTCTTCATAGGCCCGGCGCACACGTCCAGGCGTTTTCAACAGCCCCGGGCGTGCCGGGTCTTCTCCAACCCCAATAATGATATCTTTGACTGCCTCTTCAATCTTGTTTCGATCCATAGGCATGCCTTCCCTTGAAATCCTATCTTTCCAACCGGGGTTAATCATACCAAGATTACCAATTCCTGGCGAAAAAACGCCCTTCTGACTGACTTATTGGTAGAATAAAACATCCCTATTTGAGGAGTGAATCGATGGTCCAACCTCGCCTCGCCCTGTACCTGCAGGACAAACACGACATGCGCTACGAGCTGGAGATGGCTAAATATGCCGAAGAGCGCGGGTTCAGCGAGCTGTGGCAGGCGGATACCCGCCTGGCGCGTGACTGTACCGTCATGATGAGCGCCTTCCTGGCCTGTACTCACAAACTCCGCATCGGCTCAGGCGTGCTGCCCATCTGGACGCGCAATCCGGCGGTAATCGCCGCCACCTTCAGCACCATGTGGGAGTTGGGTGGGAAGTTCGACGGGCGCGGCCGTGTACTGCTTGGGCTGGGCGCCTGGTGGGAACCCATCGCCAGCCGGGTGGGGGAAGACCGCCGCAAGCCCCTCAAAGCCATGCGCGAGCACGTCGAAGTCATTCGCCAGCTTTTCACCATGCAGGAAGTCACCTACCAGGGCGAATTTGTCCACCTCAACCGGGTTTGTCTGGACGTCGCCTTTGGCGATCACTCTCCCCGTGATATTCCTATTTATATCGGCGCCACCGGTGACCAGATGCTCGAGCTGGCCGGCGAAGTCTGCGATGGGGTCGTTTTGAATTATGTGGTGTCGGTAGATTACATCCGCCGGGCGATTGCCCTGGTGGAAAGAGGCGCTCGCAAAGCTGGCCGGTCCCTGGCAGATATCGACCGGCCCGAGCTGATCGTCTGCTGCCTCTCAGACCAGGATCCGCAGGCTGCCATGCAGGAAGGGAAAAAATTGGTGGCCTATTACCTGGCCACCGAGCCGCATATCATGAAGGCCAGCCGCGTCAGCCCCGAACTGTTGGAAAAAGTCCAATCCTTGATGTCCTGGCCGGCCACCGAAGCCGATTATATCCGTGCCAGCCAGGTCATCCCGGACGAAGTCGTGCGCGAGCTTATGGCGGTCGGCACTGCGCAAGAATGCCGCCAGAAGGTGCGCCAGTATGTCGACGCTGGCGTCACCTGCCCGATCCTTTTTCCGATGATGGACGATATTCAGCCTGTCATCGACGCTTTTGCCAGAGGTTTCTAATGCGGCCTCTGTGCGTAAACCACCTGCAGGCTACGCGGAGCTCACTTCATGCATGCTGTTACCGGTAAAATTTTATGGGTAAACCTGACCGAAGGAATCTGCACTACAGAAGCTGTTCCAGACTCAGTTTACGAACGGTTTCTATCCGGGATTGGCCTGGCAGCTTATTATCTCTACCAGGGCATTCCGCCTGGAGCGGATGCCCTCGGGCCAGATAATGTACTGGCGAGCCCACGCCTGGGCGGCATACTCTGGGCTCCTATACCTATCACGACATGTTCCAACTCTGGACGCGTGTGAAATCCTTGCCTAAAGCCGGGCCGCGCTTCTACCCTAAAGGTCAAAAATACCTGGCTGACCACGAAAAAGTGGTTTGGGCGGCCGCCTGCAGCCAGTTCAGCCAGGTAATGAACGGCGCCGGGATGTGCATGTTTGGCGGTTTCATCGGCGTCAACCGTATCCCAATCTTTGAATGGTTGAACGCTGCTACCGGCTGGGACAAATCTCCCGAAGAATACATGCGCATCGGCTGGAATATCCAGACTCTGCGCCAGGCCTTCAACGCCCATGAAGGCATCCCCCTCAGGCATGCAATCAACCCGCGGGCGGTTGGCGTCCCCCCGCAGACCGAAGGGCGTGAACAAAGGACGTTTACTGCCCCTGGACGAACTGGTGCCAGCCTACTGGGCTGAAATGGGCTGGGACCCCCAGACCGGCGCGCCCGGCGCCGACGCCCTGCAGGCCTCGGGAGTAAGCCAGTAAATAAGAATATTAGGGTTGACCCATTGCTTTTTAAGAAATATGATGTATAAAAATATATTACATCCATTGAATAAAGGAGTGGAAAATGTCAACGATCACCCACACAAGGATTGGCGATGCCGTTCAGATTTCTCTAAGATTTTTAGATGAGAATTTTGGCAGGGCCACCACTGGAAGCATAGTGGCTGTGCGCCTTTGGGATGGAACGCCCTGGCCGGACGACGCCCCGCGTCCGGTGACGCTGGCGCTCAACCACCCCGGCGCCTTGCGGGCCATGATTTTACCCGGCACTGAACTGGGCCTGGCAGAAGGCTATTTGTTCAATGATTTCGACATCGAAGGCGACATCATCCGGGTGTTCTCCCTGGCAGATACCTTATCTGCCGCCACGTCTGGGTGGAAGAAGAAGTTGAAAGCCGCCCAGAACCTATTGAAGCTGCCCGAACCACCCAAACACGATCTTAACCGGCGCCCCACCAACCGTATTAGCGGCCAGCGCCATTCAATCGAGAGAGATCGCCAGGCAGTTACCTACCATTACAACGTTTCCAACGATTTCTACCAACTCTTACTCGACCGCCGCATGGTTTATTCGTGCGCTTATTTTGCTACTCCGGAAACCGACCTGGATAGCGCCCAGGCAGCCAAGCTGGATTACCTCTGCCGCAAGCTGCGCCTGCGCCCGGGGCAAAAGCTGCTGGATATCGGCTGCGGTTGGGGCGGGCTGGTGATGCACGCCGCCCAGCATTATGGCGTGGATGCCACAGGCATCACCCTGAGCCAGCCTCAGGCCGACCTGGCCAGTCAGCGTATCGCTGGTGCAGGACTGGCGGAGCGTTGCCGCGTCCAGGTGGTCGATTACCGCGAATTCGGTGAACCCCAGGCCTACGAAGCCCTGGTAAGCGTGGGCATGTTTGAACACGTCGGGCAGGACAAGCTGCCCGTCTACTTCAAGCAGGCTTTCAACCTGGTCAAACCCGGCGGCGTATTTTTAAACCACGGCATCGCCAGCCGGGCTGGTGTTGTGCTGAACGTCCCGAATTTTAGCGATACCTACGTTTTTCCAGACGGTGAGCTGGTGCCGATTAACATCACCCTGCACATGGCCGAAGAGAGCGGCTTCGAGGTGTGCGACGTGGAAAGCCTACGCGAGCATTACGCCCTCACCCTGCGCAACTGGGTCAACCGCCTGGAAGCTCACCATGCAGAGGCGCTACACTTCGTAGATGAATTCACCTACCGCATCTGGCGCCTGTTTATGTCCGGATCGGTACATGGGTTCAACACGGGCGTCAACAATATCTACCAGACCTTGCTGTTGCGCCCGGGCGAAGGCGGTCGCAGCGGCCTGCCCCTCACCCGCGAGGATTGGTATCGCTAACCTCATCACCTTTCGAAGCGATGATATCCAAATGCCGTGTCCCCAATGACCATTTTTACGCCTGGATTGATTACCGCTGGGGTTTTATTTATCCTTTCGCTGGCCTCGGGGGTGTGGCTGAGCTATTTGGGCAAGCCGATCAATATTTTCATTGTGACCATCCACAAGTTAATCTCACTGGCGACAGTGCTCTTTACCAGCCTGGCAATTTACCATTTATCCAGGGCGGCTGCCATAAGCTCTTTCGCATTGAGCGCCATGGTGGTTACCGGGCTGCTTTTCCTCTTTCTATTTATTACAGGGGCTTTGTTGAGCGCCGGAAAGCCGGTGAATAGAGTAATATCAGCGACCCATAGGATCGCTCCACTCCTGAGCGTAATTTCCACGGCTGTGACCATTTTCCTTCTGGCAGGCGGCATGTAGTGAAGGGCGGCCTGGCAGACTCTTTCGAAAGGTGGAACCCATGAAAACTGTCGTAGTGTATGAATCCCTGTGGGGAAATACGGCTGCTATCGCCCGGGCCATTGCAGAAGGCATCGGGCAGGGCGCCCTGGCGCTCTCGACTGCCGAAGCGACCGGTGCAGCCATTGCCGGCGCTGACCTGCTCGTCGCCGGAGCCCCGGTGCTGGGGTTCAGGCTGCCAGATGAAAAGATGCGCGAAAACATCAAATTAAACCCCGGCAGGGCGCCAGCGCCGCCCGACCTTTCTCACCCATCCATGCGAGCCTGGCTGGCCGGGCTGCCGAAAGGGAATGGGCGGTCGACCGCCTTCGAGACGCGCCTGTGGTGGTCGCTGGGCGGGTCAACCGCCGCCATCCTGCGCGGGCTGCAAGCCGCCGGATACCCGGCGCTTGCGCCGGCGCGTCGCTTCATCGTAACTGGCGCCTACGGTCCCCTGCGCGGCGGGGAAGTGGAGCGAGCGCGCCAGTGGGGCGCGGAGCTTGCGCAGGCGTTGAACCAGGCCTAAGGGGGAAGGCATGCCGACAGACATCAAAACCATTCGCTCGAGTGGCGTTTATTGCTACCTGGTCACGACCAGCGACGGCGGTTTCGTCCTGATCGACAGCGGGTTGTCAATGGGCCGTGCCCGTATCCTGAAAGAACTCGAAAGCGCCGGCTGCCGGCCGGGAAAATTGAACCTGATCCTGATCACCCATGCGGATCCCGACCATACCGGCAATGCGGCTTATCTGCGGCGGATGTACGCCACAAAAATCGCCATGCACCCGGCTGAAACAAAGGCAGCCGAGAGCGGAAACATGCTTTACAACAGAAAAAGCCAGGCTTCTCTTACCAGGACAATTTTTTCAATATTCAAGCCGGGTAAATCCGACCGCTTTACGCCTGATTTTACTGTCGAGGATGGGCAGGATCTATCCGGGTACGGGTTGCAGGCGAAGGTCGTTCATCTTCCAGGGCATACCGCCGGTTCTATCGGCATCCTGACCATGCAGGACGATCCTTCGCAAGGCTCAGGACAGGTCCTTTTCTGCGGTGATATGCTGATGGAACGCGAGAATGGCCCTCGTTTAGGTTACGGAAACCCGCTGGATTTCAAGAACAGCCTGGAGAAGCTGAAAGGACTGGAGATAAAGACGTTTTACCCCGGGCACGGCCGGCCGTTCTCGATAGAGACGTTCCTGAAGAATTTCTGGCCAACCAGCTTATGAAATTGTGAATTAAGGGTTTAACGCGTTCGCCCAGCATGTGAAGCTGAACGAACGGGTAGGGAGTAGAATTGTTATAGGAAATTTGCCGATTATTTTCAGCTCCCCTGTATGCCTGCCTCGCTGGTGATAACGCGTTGGATGTGGCGCACATCGCCGGGCTGGACGCCGGAATCGAGGGCCAGGTCATAGCCCAGGACCTGGCAGGGGAGGATCTCGAGCAGGGGCAGCACGTGCGCCGGCAGGTCGGGCAGAGGGAAATTGAGCGCTCCATCCAGGATCGACCGCCCGACCCAGACCAGGCCAGCCTGGTTGTCGAGCAGTTCCTGGCACAGCCGGTGGCTCAGCGCAGAAGTCTCATCGCGGCCTTCAAAAACGAAGGCGCGGAATTCCTGGTTGACCGCCTCGATCGGCCCCTGGCGGAACAACCCGGTGGCCATCGCCAGACAGGAACGCCGCGAGGTTTCCTGGATGACCAGGGCGCCGCCGTGCGCTGAAGCCAGCGACGGACCGCGTCCAAGCAGGTAGATCGGGGAAGCCCTGCGCAGCACGGCCAGAAGCTCCTGGCGCAGGTCGATGGCCTGCTTCAGGGCACCATCCATGGCAGAGACGGCGTCCTGCAGGTCCAGCAGCATGGCGTCCGGTTGATCGATTACCATACCAGCCAGGACAAGCTCGGCTGAGACCATCCCAATGTAGGCGGAAATGACTACCAATTCGTCCCAGCGCGAGTGGTTGGGCAGGCACACGTCAGCCAGGCGCCCGGCAGTGCTGCCCGGCTCGTTGGTGACGGTGATGACCGGTATGCCGACGGCCCGGGCGTGTTCGCCCAGGCGGATCACCTCGGCGGTTTCCCCGGAGCGGGTGTTGAGCACAATGGCGCAGTCCTTCAGGCCAGGGAACAGGCCGTAAGCCGCTTCGGTGGCGTCTACATATTCGGCCGGGAATCCATGACCCATGAGATAATAAACAGCAGGGATGCAGGCATTCATCCCCGAGCCGACCCCGGCAAAAACGACCCGGCCGGCCTTACGGATCAGGACGGCGGCCTGTTTGAGCGGCGCCGCGTCGCTGGAGGCGTGAGAGTGGATGATATTGCGCAGGTTAGAAGGGTTGGAGAGGATGTCGTCCCAGACAGTCATATAGCGCTCCTGTGGGAATGGAAAATAAACCAGGTTTGGGCAAGGGAGCGGCAGGTTTTCGGGATTAGACGATGAAGAAACTGCCCGCCGTCCCCTTACTTTCGATACGCCTATCATATCATGTACGATTACTTATGTCAAGTGAATATATGTGATTGAGTAGTTGACCATGATGACTGAGTGTGATAATATTTAACCTGGATGAAGTAAATGGTCTTAAATTGGCCAAGAAGGGACATATAATGTACGCTGCCGGTCATGCTTACAACCTGATGTCAACCAGCGAGGTGGAGACGATCCACCGCAGCGCCCTGCGCATCCTCGACGAAGTCGGGATGGAAATCCAGAACGAGCGGCTGCTCAAAACCCTGGCGGATTTTGGCCTGCGGGTGGATTTCGCTGCCCAACGGGTGCGCTTCCCACCCGCCCTGGTCGAGCGTTTCCTGGCGGAAGCGGAGCGTTACGACTGGGAAAACTCCCCCCCGCAGGTGGGTGGTTCGGCCGGGGTGTATCACAGCCTGTACCACGAACCGGAGACTGGCCAATTATTACCCTGGACGGAGGAGCGCCTGGCTTTTTACTTTGCCCTGGCGCGCCAATTGAACCACCTCAGCGGGGCGAGCATGCTGGGCTGCCGCCTGCCGGTCCCGCCGCCACTTGAACCGCTCTACGAGCGCTATTACTGCTGGAAATACGGCGCACGGGAAGGCAGCTCGATCTACCTGGACGAGCTGTGCCCCTTCCTGTTGGAGCTGTACCAGGCGGCCGCCCAGGTGCAGGGTCAGCCGGTCGTGGAGGTATTCCGTGGCACAGTGTATCTCGTGCCGCCGCTCAAGCTGGGCGTGCACGAGGCTTACCAGGTGGCCTATTTCTGGGAACACGGCCTGCGGGTGGGCATCGGGGATATGTATGCCATGGGCGCCAGCGCTCCGGTCACCCTGGCTGGGGCGGTGACGCTCAACCTGGCCGAACAACTGGCCCTGCGCATCCTGGATTGGGCGCTGTGGGGGCGTAAGACCCTGGCGTTGGGAGGATCGATCTCGGTGATGGACATGCGTACGACCATCTATCCCTACGGGCGGCCGGAAATGGCCATCGCCAACCTGATGACCGCTCAACTGGCGCGCCACTATGGAGCGTATTATTCCGGGCACGCCGGGTTGAGCGACGCCAAGCTGCCTTCGGTCGAGGCCGGTTATCAAAAGGCGCTGACCGCTATTCCCACCTTGCTGGCTTGCGGCAGCCTGTGGATGGATGTCGGGCTGCTTTCCATCGACGAAGTGTGCTCGCCGGTGCAGATGATCCTGGACAACGAGTTCCTGGGGGCGCTGGAGCGGTTTACCCGCCAGTCGCAAATCACCGAAGACTCAATCGGGCTGGAGACGATCCTGCAGGTTGGCCCGGGCGGGCATTTCATGGATAAGGAACACACGGTACGCTACTTGCGCCAGGAGCAGTGGCAGCCGGCGCTGTGGTCACGCCAGATGCTGCGCCCGTGGATGGAAGCTGAAGACGGGCTGGACGCCGACCGGGCGCGCCAGGTGGCGCTGGATATCAAGCGCAAGGGCATGCCTGCGCCAGGAATGGCGCCAGAGCTGGAGGGCGAAGTGCTGCGCGTGATCGAAAAGGCTCGAAAAAAGTTAGCTTAATTACGCTATAATATTTTTATGCTCTTCCATATCTCCAGCTACAGCCTGGTTTACCTGGCTGCCGGGGTGGTTTCGGCGGTGGCGGCGATGCTGGCCTGAAAACGCCGCTCGGTCCCCGGGGAATGTGGCTGTTCTTGTTGCTCCTGGCGCGCCTGCTGGACTACCTGAATACCCACAATCTGCAAGAAGACCAGCTGTACCAGCTATTGATCAGCGCCGGAGTGACCCGCTTTGATCGAGCCGTGCCCTGCACGTTGGACGAGCTGCTCGAACGGGGGGATAAGGCCATGTATGAGCAAAAGCAGGCCAGTAGGCGCAGGTTATCCAACCACCTGGATTGAAAGGAGAATAATAAAATGGCAGATGTTTATCAGCGGCTGGCTAGATTTCTCGACCGGCTGCCGGCCGGATTTCCTCCCTCCCCAGGCGGAGCAGAGCTAAAAATACTGCGCAAGCTTTTTACCCCCGAAGAAGCCGGGCTTTTTATGCACCTCAGCCTGCTGGATGAAAGCGTCCGGGTGGTGGCTTTTCGCGCCAGCCTGCCGCTGGCGCAGGTCTCTTCCCTGCTAGAAAAGATGGAAGCGAAAGGGCTGATCGCTGGCAACCACCAGGCGGGTCGGCCGGCGGAGTACTCGGTAAACCAGTACGTGGTCGGTTTCCTGGAAGAGCAGGTCGATCACCTGGACCGTGAGCTGGTGGAGCTGGCTGAAGAGTATAACCCGGTCTTTTTCAAAGAGGGCCCGTGGAGCAAAGTCCCGCAGATTCGCACCATCCCCATCAAGGAGAGCATCCCGGTCGAACACGCCGTCATGCCCTACGAGCAGGCTGAGGAGATTGCGCACGCCCACACCCGCTTCGCTGTGCGGAACTGCATCTGCCGCCAGGAGCGCCAGTTGATCGGCCAGGGCTGTGGAAAACCGCTAGAGGTATGCCTGTCCTTCGACAACGGGGCTGAGCAGTCAGTTCGGACCGGCCGGGCGCGCATGATTTCGCTGGACGAAGCCCTGGCTATCTTCAAGCAGGCCGACCAGGCCGGGCTGGTGCTGCAGCCGTCCAACTCGCAAGACCCCATCTTCATCTGCGCCTGCTGCGGCTGCTGCTGCGGGGTGCTGCGCAATATCAAACAGTTCGATAAACCGGCCGACCTGGTGTCCAACCCGTTCATCGCCCGTCACGACGCCGGTTTGTGCTCGACCTGCGAGGCGTGCCTCGAGCGCTGCCAGATGCAGGCCATCACCCTCGTGGATGGGACGATTTCGCTCAACCAGGACCGCTGCATCGGCTGCGGGTTGTGCGTCAGCACCTGCCCGTCCGGGGCGATGAGCCTGACGCGCAAGGCCGCGCCGCCATCCATCCCCAAAGACACCGCCAGCAACTACCTGCAAATGGCCCAGGCACGCGACAAGCTGGGCCTGCTGCGAATGGCCGGCATGCTGGCCAGGTCAAAGGTCGACCGGATGCGGGCCCCGCTGATTGAATGAAAGGGTGGTGACAAAATCCTGCCTGGCTGCCCTGCAGGGCTATGGTGGATCCTGCCACTTAACCTGGCCTATCACATTTTCTTGCGCAGATTTGGGCTCATTGGGATTTACCGTGGAAGGTCCCTGGCCATTCCCAATAAGCCTGCACCTTTCGGTTGTCTAACTGCCAGGTAGCATGTACAATAAATTCATTCCAGCAGCACAATTCCAATCGAAAAGAGGGAAATCGTATGCAAGAAAAGCTATCCCTGCGTACCAAGCTGACCTACGGTTTCGGCGATACTGGCTTCAGCCTGACCTCCACCATCATGGGCGCCTACTTTGCCATCTTCCTCACCGATGTGGTTGGCCTCGCCGCTGGCACGGCCGCCATCGCCATCTTCTTCGGACGTACCTGGGATTACATCAACGACCCGATCATCGGCCACATTTCCGACCGGACCCGCACGCGCTGGGGCAGGCGGCGCCCATTCCTGCTCTTCGGCGCTTTGCCCTTTGCCCTGGCCTACATGCTGATGTGGTACCGCCCGCCCTTTGAAAGCCAGGCCTTACTGGCGGCCTATTACGCCTTTGCTTACATTCTATTCGATACCGCCGCCACCTTCGTATATATGCCTTTCTACGCTCTCACCCCCGAACTGACCTCCAGCTACGATGAGCGCACCACTCTGACTACCTTCCGCATGTTCTTTTCGATCCTGGGCAGCCTGGTGGCCTTCACCATCCCCTTGCTGATTATCGGTTCTTTCCAACCCCAAAATGCAGGGCACGTCTTCTTGATGGGCAGCGCCTTTGGGTTAGCCAGCGCCATCCCGGTGCTGCTGGTCTTTTTCGGCACGCGCGAGCGCCAGGAGTATTCCGAACTTGCCCAGCCGGGCCTGAAAGAGTCGCTAAGAGCCGCCATTAAGAACCGCCCCTTCGTCTTCGGGATGATCATCTTCTTACTCACCTGGGTTTGCGTGGATATCCTGCAAGCCATGCTGCTATATTTCATCAAGTATGTGGTGCAGCGTGAGGCGCAGAGCGATGTGATCATGGCGGTCATCTTCGTCACCGCCATGCTCGTGCTGCCTTTCTGGGAATGGGCTTCCCGGCGCTGGAACAAACGCATCGCCTACGCCGCCGGGATCGCCTTCTGGGCCATCGTACAGATTGTGATGATCACCCTGACCCCCAGCACTCCCCTGGCGTTGATCCTCGGACTGTGCGTGTTGGCGGGGATTGGGGTAAGCTCAGCGCACGTGCTGCCCTGGTCGATCATCCCCGACGCCATCGAATGGGACGAGTGGCAGACCGGCGAGCGGCATGAAGGCCTGTTCTACAGCCTGGTGACGCTGGCTCAAAAAGTGGCTTCTTCCATTGCCATCCCGCTGGTGCTGCTTATGCTGCAGGTGACCGGCTACGTGCCAACTGCCAGGCTGCAGCCCGCCGGCGCTCTGCTGGGCATCCGCCTGGCGATTGGCCCCATCCCGGCCCTGCTGCTGTGCGGCGGGATTGTTTTTGCCATCATTTACCCGCTCAGCCGTGAGAGCCACCAGCGCATCGTGCGCGAGCTGGAAGCGCGCCGCCAGGCGCAGAAAGAGCAGGCAAAATGAGCGGCCTTGCCCTGGCAGTCTGGCCCGTGCGCACCCGCCGCGAGCGCAGATTATTTTTAACCTTTCCCTGGCGTATTTATCATGACGACCCGCTGTGGGTGCCGCCCCTACTGCCTGACTGGGCCGAGCGCATTGATCCGGCCAAAGGAGTTTTCTTCAAGCGCGGTGAGGCTGAGTTTTTCATCGCCTGGCGGGATGGCCAGCCGGTGGGTACCATCTGCGCCGCCGAAGACCGTGAGGAAAATGAGGTCAGGCATGCCCGTGAGTGCGTCTTTGGCTTTTTCAACTTCATCGAGGATTACGCCGTGATGGAAGCGCTGCTGGGGCGGGCGCGTGAATGGGCCGCCGGGCGCGGGCTGGACGCCCTGACCGGCCCCTTCAACCTGGACTACGAAGACAGCTATGGTATCCTGGTCGAAGGCCGCGATCGCCCGCCTACCCTGATGTGTGGGCACACCCCGCCCTATTACCTCGGCTTTGTCGAGCGCTACGGCTTCCAGCCGGTGCGCGGAGACAATATAGCTTTCGCCCTGGACCTCACCCAGGATAACCCCGCCCTGTGGGAGCTTGAGGGCATGGCTGAGCGCGTGCGCCAGCGGCGCAGTTACACCGTCCGTCCCGCCGACCTGCTGCACTGGGAAGACGAATTGGAACGCATTTACGTTTTGCTCAACACCTCCATGACCCACCTGCCAGATTACCGCACCTGGCCGCGCGAGGTCGTCTACAGCAGCCTGGCACCCTTCCGCAAGATTGTCGACCCCGAGCTGGTGCTGTTCGCCCAGGATGGCGAGCGCGTGGTGGGCTGGTTGCCCGGCCTGCCCAATCTTAACGAAGCCTTCATCCATGTCAACGGCCTGCGCCAGCCGTGGGATTATCTCAAACTGGCCTGGTTTATGCGTAAGCGCCCGCACTGCCTGGCGGTCAAGAGCGTGCTGGTGCCGCCTGAATACTGGGGCAGCGGCGTGGCGATTTTATTATTCGACCAGATGGTGCGTACAGCCCGCGCCCGCGGCTACCGCTGGATCGATGCTTCGCTTACCTCCGACGATAACCCACGCACCCCCGCCCTGGGGGCGCGCTTCGGCGCCAAAATTTACAAGCGCATCCGCGTATACCGCATGCAGATATAAAGTCGATTTTCTTCTTGCTTTACTTGCGGAAAAGGCTGAGGGAAACTGTATGACAGTAAAAGCCGGTTCTTTTCGAAAAACCCGGCTTTTCAAATGTAACAAGGTTTCTAGCATATATGCGTGATACAGAGTTTATTGCACCTGGCAGCTATTCTCTAGAATTTCTATCCAGAGGTATAATACATCACGACCAAGCCTATGGGTGGGGGCATTCCATTACCAATTCCTAAAGAATTGTACTCTGATCGCATTATGCAATTATCCAGCATCCATTTCCTGTTCCTTTTTCTCCCCATTGCCCTGATTCTGTATTTTTTACTGCCAGTTCAGCGCTGGCGAAACCTGATCCTGCTTGGCGTATCGCTTGCCTTTTATGCCTGGGGGTATCCAGCCTATCTGCTCCTGCTCCTGGGGGTCATCTTGATCAACTGGGGACTTGCGCTTGGCATCGGCACCTGTCGCGCTGGCCAGAAAGCAGGCTGGGCAAAGGCTGTGATGATCTTCGGCTTCATCGCCAATCTGGCGCTGCTGGCGTTTTATAAGTACACCGGTTTCATCACTGCCAATCTGGGCGTCACCTGGAGCCTGACCCCTAAAACCCTGCCGCTGGGCATATCGTTCTTCACCTTTTCGGCGGTCTCTTACCTGGCGGATATATACAACGAAATCACTCCGCCCTCGCGCAACCTGATCCACTTTGCATTGTACGTCGCCCTGTTCCCCAAAATCCTGCAAGGACCTATCACCCGCTATGAACAGGTGGAATCCGACCTGGCGCAGCGCGAGACCACCCTGGAGGACCTGGCAGACGGCAGCCGCCGCTTTATCATCGGTCTTGCCAAAAAGATTCTGATCGCAGATCAGATGGCAGTGATTGCCAACAGTGTGTTTGGCGTGAAATTTAACTTGCTTGGCATGGATCTCGCCTGGTATGGATTGATCGCCTACGCCCTGCAAATCTACTTCGACTTTTCCGGATATACCGATATGGCAATTGGATTGGGGCGCATCTTTGGTTTTCACCTGCCCGAAAACTTCAACTATCCCTACATCAGCCGCAGCATAAGCGATTTCTGGCGGCGCTGGCATATGACCCTCACCGCCTGGTTTCGCAGTTATGTATTCTACCCACTGGAATTTGCCCGCAAACGCGAAAAATTCCTGCGCCAGCAGTCCAATCTATTCATTGTCTTTATACTCACCGGTTTATGGCACGGCGCCAGTTGGAATTTTGTCATCTGGGGAGGTTACTTCGGGCTGATTCTAGCGCTTGAAGCCAGCTTCTTGGGCAAGCGGCTGAAGAAGCTGCCGGTCTTCCTCCAGCATTTTTACAGCCTGCTCTTGATTGTGTTGGGCTGGGCATTTTTCCGGGTGGAAAACGTGGGACAGTGGGGAGCGTTCTTCAAGGCGCTGGTGGGCTTTAACGGTTGGACCGGTCTGGAAAACGCTCGCACCCTTAATGTGCTGCTCTTCTACCCGCTGATGCTGGTGGCGATCGTGGGCTGTACACCGCTGGTCGACCGCCTTAGCCAGAAACTGCAGGCCATTCAGTGGGGGCTGGCAGCAGCGCGTTTAGTGTTGCTGGCATTATTCCTGCTCAGTGTAGCCTTCATTCTCACCAACGGG
>Ga0315282_10008353_pt1 | contig 16782 bp, 14 predicted proteins | sample YL17G07_20_MG_FD_203693 | JGI IMG/M metagenome (GOLD analysis project Ga0315282, IMG submission 203693) | Sediment microbial communities from Yellowstone Lake, YNP, Wyoming, USA - YL17G07_20 | ecosystem: Environmental > Aquatic > Freshwater > Lake > Sediment | place: USA: Wyoming | collected...
GAAGTATACAAGCAGGCTTCAAAAATTTTAACTCTCTATTACGACTTTAAAGACTTCAGCCAAATCTATCCCTGGCACCATGCAGCAGGAGACTTTATAGTCAAAATAGAAGATGAAAGTAATCCCCCCTTACCCCCCTTTACCAAAGGGAGGGATTTAGAAAGTCCCACTTTGAAAAATGGGAATTTAGTTGGATTTTCAGGGGGAAAAATTGATGTACGCCTCACAACAGCAAGGCAATATGAACCATATATGACATTTCAAGATAAAGAGGACATAAATCCTGTCATAGCCCTATTCTATTTTTTTTTAAATCTTACTATTAAAATGCGACTGGATAAACTGGATGGGGTGGGTGCTACAGTATGGGCAAAGGATTTTTGCCTTGAGGCAACTAAGGAAGGGTTCATTGAAGGTTTGAGATTAAAAGATGAATTGAAAGATTATCTCGGGTCAGAAGATGAGTTAATACACTTACTGAAATCATTTTGCTCCGAAGATTTAAAGACTGCTTACAGTCCTTTAATTGACCTATACAAGCAGACAGGAGATTACCCTGTAATTACCGTAAATTTAGACAAGCATGTGGAAGCACTACATACTATTCTCCAAAATTTCCCTTCATGATCTCTTCAAAGGGCATTCTTAATATCCCCGCGAGCGGCAACATGAGATTTGCCTTAGCCGCAGGGTTCAAGTAACCCGCTGCGGTTAAAAGCTCCGTTGAAAGCCGGACAAGCTCTTGATATAAGTTATCAAGTTTTATGGTTGGATACGTAGCCTTTTCCTGAAAATCAGAAATACTGCAGACATAAGATATCTCCTTATTTTCTTTTTTTAAGCTGTAAGGTACTCCGTAAATACGGCAGATAATCGGACGTTTATCATAGAGAACGCATTCTTCGGAGTCCTGAAGGAGAGGACATCTTACCCTCTGCTTTCCTAAGCCGAAGACCTTCATCTTTGGGTCTTCCTCGAAAACTTTCAGTCTGTCTTTTGCCTTTAACATTTCAACTTCTGCTTTTCCAGCACGGCGCAGGACATCTCTTCTTAGTTTTCTCTCAATGCGGTTAAAATGGTAATTGATATAAGCTGCTTCTATAGGGAAAACGCCAAAAATAGCATGACAGCAATCACAACAATGGAGTCTGCAACGAACACTGAGAGGATATTTTTCCTGAATTGTCTTAAAGAGGTAATCGGCCTTGCGTGCAATAGCGGCATATTTTGAAAACAGGTCGTCTAACATCTGCTCTCGTTACGATCTTCCTTTTTCTTCCGTCCCTGTGTTCTTCTCTTTTTCTCTTGTTTTTCCTGGTAGGGTTTTAGGAGCTTTAAAAATTCTGGGTGCACTTCAAACCCTAATTCTAATGCCTTGTCACAGTTTTTTACAGCTTCGTCAAACTTACCTTTCAAGTAATATGCATTAGCCAGATTATTGTATCCTAATGAAAAATCCGGGGCTAATTTTAGCATTCTCTTATTCATCTCAATGCTTTTTTCAATATCTCCCTTCTGCAGATAGGCGTTCGCGAGATTACACATTGCCTGCACAATCTCCGGATTGAACTCTAACGCCTTTTCCAATGCCTCTATTGCCTCGTCTGTCTTTCCCATCTGAAGATAAGCAAAACCAAGATTTGCATATCCTCTTGCATATCGAGGTTCTATCTCTATAGCCCTTAGATTTGCTTTAACCACCTTCTCCAGGTCACCTTCTTTGAAGTATATATATCCGAGATTAACAAACGCCTCAAACATCCGTCCGCCTTCCATGATGGACTCTTCAAATGCCTCTATAGCCTCGTCAAATTTTCCCTGATTCATGAAGGCAACCCCTAAATTATAAAGTGCGGAAGCGCATTCCGGTTGATCTTTGAGCCGTTCTTTCTGCTCAGAAATAAACTTTTCAATATCTTTTGGATCTTTCATATTATTTTACATTTTAGCATTTACAATCTAAGGCGTAAAAGGCAGGAATCATTATGAACCTTAACTTGGATTATAAGGCTAACCTTTATAATATGAGGACATCTGAGATAAGTAAAAAGTAAAGAAATGTGAGTGGCCAGTTTACCAGCCACTCACGTTTCTTTTTTTCAAGCGATAATGCCTCTTACCTCGCCAGTTTTCTAATCGGTGCCGCCACTATCACCTGATTTTTCAACAGATATGCCTCTTCCCTTCAACCCGTACATCGTAGTGCTGCCGGTTGAGAATAGCTCCATAACTTCTTCTCTTACCAGTTCAGATGCCACGTTCTTTATATCGGATGTAATTGCATCAGGTATGGTTTTCTTCACACCAACAAGCATATCTTTAAAATAGAACTTGCTCTTGGCGCTCTTTGTGGCATAATCAATAATTGCCTGCCTAATTTCTTCCTTTCCCATATTTCTTCACTCCTCTTTTTTATATACCGCCAACAGCCTTTGATACCGCCCATGCATGCTCTGTAAACTTAAACTGCGTGGTTGTCCTGAAAGTATCAACAGCCAGGCGATAATCATCTAAACTCTTTTCTGTAAATGGTATGCCTGTTTTCTCAAAGAACTTCTCCCATCCGATGCGCGCTGCCCAGTCACCGAGTCTTTCGTATTTATTCGCATCACTTGCATAAACATCCACGATCTTTTTGACAACACTGGTTACCTCGGGCCAGCGAGGCATATTATTGGGCAACCAGGGGATAACTACCTTTGAGAACTTTGGTGTGCTTATACGGTTTGAAATCTTTCCGCCGACCAAGATAGCTACTCCATCTCCCTCACTATCTGCCAGAGGCAGAGCCATGCACATGGTATAGCAATTTCCACAGTACATGCACTTATCAACATTGACTGATACGCTCTTGGTCCCTTCTGGTGTAGTAATGGGCTTAATGGCATACAACGGACATGCCGCAATGACAAGCGGAATCTCGCAGGCCTTTCCAAGAACCTCATGGTCTATTGCAGGCGGCTTGCGGTGATAACCTAAAAGGGCGATATCAGAACAGTGCACAGCGCCGCACATATTGAGGCAGCATGCCATAGAAACCCTGAGTTTTGCCGGCAATTTCATGTTTTGGAAGTGTTCAAATAATACATCGGCCGTGGCCTTCACCAGACCGGAGGCATCAGTAGCAGGTGTATGACAGTGTACCCATCCCTGGGTATGTACAATGTTTGTAATACCAAATCCCGTGCCGCCAGTGGGGAATTTATGCGACCCTCCATGATATTTCCTGCTATCTAATTCCTTCTTTAGGTCACGTGCCTTTTGTTCATTATCTGATATGAACTCGATATTATTCCTCGTTGTCCATCTCACATAGCCATTACAATATTTGTCTGCTATATCACAGACCTCACGAATATATTCTACTGACAACAACCTCGGTGCGCCAGCCCTTACGGTATATACCTTATCGCCTGTCTCAGAGACATGCATCAAGAGCCCTGGCTCCAGTATCCTGTGAGAGACCCACTTTCCGTAATTTTTCCTGATAACAGGCGGAAGAAACTGTTCATAACGTTGTGGGCCGATATCAGTTATCCTGTTCTCTAATGGCTTCTTGGGATCGAAATAGCCAAATTTACCTTTTGACATAGCGTTCCTCCTTTATTAATTTTATCTTGGGTGTCTCTTTCTGTAATCGTTAATGTCCCTTGCAAATCCGCCGGGAACCTCTGACTCCTTGAAGAAGACATAAGGATTCGAACGGGGTTCTTTGACCATCTGAGGCATAGGCGGAATCCCGAGTACCTCTATAAACGTCTTCAAACTCACACGCTGAATCGTTTCACCGATGCGCTCACGGTTTTTGCCTTCTTCTGTCCACCAGTCAAAGACCTTTCTGACAAGGTCTTTTTGACTATCATATGGTTTATTAGCATACATAAAAGGTATAGTCAATGTCGCCAGCTGTGCTCCTTCAAGGATCGGGGCCTTTGCGCCAAAGCAGATACTTAGGCCCTGATCAGCCCCAACTCTCAATGCCTCCGGCATCGCACATATGCAATGCATGCAGCGGGTGCATTCAGCATTATTAATAGTGAGTTTCTTACCATCCCATTGCATGCATTGAGTTGGACAGTTGTTAATTATTTCTTCCTGAATATTGAACGGTCCCCAATCTTTCCCTGCCATTTCTCCTCCATTACGGGGGATCTTTCCGGCAACATATTCCCTTACTGCCTCCTGATTAATTCTGATATCATCCTTCCATGTGCCGATATAGGCCATATCTGACCGGGCAATTGATGCCACACAGCAATTAGGACATCCATCAAATTTAAATTTAAATTTGTATGGGAAGGCCGGCCTGTGTAATTCGTCCTGGAAGGTCATGGTCATTTCATAACACATGTCCATCGTATCGAAACATGCAAACTCGCAACGCGCCTTACCAATACAATCTGAAGGTGTGCGGAGGTTTCCACCCGAACCGCCTAAATCAACGCCAACATCATGGGTAAGATCAAAGAATATAGGCTCCAACTGTTCTGACGTAGTGCCTATCATGACCAGGTCACCAGTAGAACCGTGCAGATTGGTCATTCCGCTTCCGCGGTATTCGCATATATCACAAAAACTTCTTAACCAATCGGTTGTATAAAACTTGGCACTAGGCTGATTTACTCTGAGGGTATGGAAATGTGCGACAGAAGGAAACTGTTGCTGCTGGTCGGAATAACGTCCGATAACGCCTCCGCCATAGCCAAGAACTCCGACAATACCGCCGTGTTTCCAGTGGGTCTCGCCCTCTTTATAAGAAAGCTCAACCTGTCCCAACAGATCTTCACAGACTTCCATTGGTATCATCAGATTATCCTGCCCAATTTTCTTTCTATGCAAAGCTTCTCTCTTTATATCGCTTACAAAACTGGGCCAGGGACCTTTTTCCAATTCATCCAACATGGGAGTGGCATGTTTGGGCTTAAAACTCTTAAGCTCCTCTTCCGTATAGTTTTTAAGCTGCTCGTCTGTAAAAATCCTTATGTCATTGTACGTTCTGTGGCCTTTTACTTCTTTATCCCATAGATGCTCCTGTCCTGGAATCCCCATCTTCTACCTCCTTCTACTAAGTTTTTTATATAACACTGCCAAATTAAAGAAAATTTCAAATCCTTCTCTTCACCCCCCTTCCTTCCATGGGTAATTACTAAAGTTTTAAAGAAAATAGCCTTCTTTTTTTGTAAGACCTTAGAAAGGTGTTTAATGATAATCAACTCTTTTTATTTTGTCAAGTAAGGATTATTTATAAAAATATTAGATGTTTTGATGATTATTTTGCTGATTATTTAGTTAATAAAAAAGGTAAAATTTTAATTATTAGATGATTTAATAATTCTGTTCGATTTTGAAGAGTGCATTCCTTATCCACACTTCTAATAGTTTTTCATGAAGACTGCCTTCAATATAAATCCTCACGCTTTCTTTCATCAGGCTTACTTTCATTTCTCGTAATTCTTCCAGTACTTGCAAGGCAGGTTGAAAGCCAACTTCTCCAATTGCCCATGCTCCCAGTCCAAGGATTTCCGTATCGTTACTCTCGAATACTACTAAAACTTTATCCTGAAAAAACGTTACAGCCTCAGTTATTTTTCTGCCCAGCCGCCCAATACCCCAAAGTCCTCCTTTTATGAGAGGTGGTTCATCGATGGAATAGGCAATCATCATGCTCCCGTATGGGTCGATTAATTCAGGAATATTCACAATAATTTCTGCAATGGTTTGAGGAGAACTCCATCCAATCCCGCCAGATTCATCGGTCATTGACCAGAAGAGTGTTCTGATATACGTTCGCACCTTTTCTTCCCGACCTGATCTCCACCAGCGTTGCATGAGCTTTGCTGCAGTTTCAATGGCTGACCATCGAAGCCTTTCATCGATATCATAAAGTCGGAAACGAACCTCCTGCCAAACGCGTCTGTCAGCTACACATAAGTCAATTAGGCGGTCATAATCTCTCTTTCTTAAAAGTTCTTCAACATGCTGTTTTGTAATTTTATCCATGTTTAAACCATTATGTAAATCGAACTGTTCAGCATATTCTATAATATTTCAGAAGCTATAAGAGTGTAAGACCAAATCTGCCGATAGAATTTGTCATGCTGAATTTATTTCAGCATCTCATAAGACCCTGAAACGAGTTCAGGGTGACACCTTTTGGGTGTAACGAATTTTAAATATATGAACTATTTCTGTATTCTATCGGCAATTTTTGGAAAGATATTTAGCACTTAACAATAAGCCCGTTCTAAAGCAGCCTTTCTTAACTTTGGAATACAGGCACTAAATTGAATAAGGGTTCTAAAATCTTTTATATTAGCTTATGTACAGGGACAACGATTATCAAGTAGTTGTTGTTGGTGCTGGTCATGCTGGTTGCGAAGCTGCTCTTGCAGCTGCACGTATGGGTTCCTCAACCTGCCTTTTTACAATGAACCTTGATACAATCGCACAGATGTCATGTAACCCTGCTGTTGGAGGCATTGCAAAGGGTCATCTCGTTCGGGAAATCGATGCTCTCGGCGGTGAGATGGCAAAGGTTACTGACAGAGCAGGTATTCAGTTCAGAATGCTTAATATGAGTAAAGGACCAGCAGTCTGGTCTTTAAGGGCACAGGCAGACAGGGTTTTATACAGGCTTTCAATGAGAAAGGTCATTGAGTCTCAGGGAAACCTTGATATAAAACAGGCATCTGTCGAAAAGATCGTTGTAGAGAATGGGAAAGTAAAAGGGGTTATTACATCTCTCGGCATTTTCTATGTTGCAGGGGCTGTTATTGTTACAACAGGCACATTTCTGAAAGGATTAATACATATCGGGCTTGAGAACTTTTTTGCCGGAAGGGCAGGAGAGTTTCCATCAATAGGGCTCTCTGATTCTCTGAGAGAGTTGGGATTGAAAATGGGCCGCCTGAAAACAGGTACCCCTCCAAGACTCGATGCAAAAACAATAGACTTTTCAAAAGCAGAGCCACAATATGGTGATGATCCACCTCCGCCATTTTCGCACTGCACAGAAAAAATAACAAACCCGCAGCTTCCATGCTACCTCACATACACAAACAGAGAAACCCACAAGATAATACTTGATAACCTTGACCGTTCACCACTTTACAGCGGCAGGATCAAAGGAATCGGAGCACGATATTGTCCTTCAATTGAAGACAAGGTTGTTCGCTTTTCAGAGCGTGAGCGACATCAGGTATTTCTTGAGCCGGAAGGGCTTGAGACAAATGAGTATTATGCAAACGGGATACCAACAAGCCTTCCATATGATGTTCAGGTAAAGTTCGTTAGGACTATTCCAGGCCTTGAGGAGGCAGAGATTATGAGACCTGGCTATGCAATCGAATACGACTTTGTATTTCCAACTCAACTTAAGCATAGCCTCGAGACAAAGATAATCGATGGACTTTTTCTTGCAGGCCAGATAAACGGGACATCAGGTTATGAAGAGGCTGCTGCTCAAGGGATTATGGCAGGTATCAATGCATCTCTGAAGCTTCAAGGAAAGGATCCCTTAATCCTCGGAAGGCATGAGGCGTACATCGGCGTTCTCATAGATGACCTTATAACAAAGGGCACTAATGAGCCTTACAGGATGTTTACATCGAGGGCAGAGTACAGACTGCTTTTAAGACATGACAATGCCGACCTGCGTTTGATGGATAAAGGATACGAAATCGGGCTTCTTGATAAAGCGGTTTATCACAGATTCCTCGAAAAGAAAAGGCTTATTGATGAGGAGCTTCAGCGTCTTAAAAAAACACGAATCAAGTTAGAAGGGATAGAGAAAAGTGAGTCTCTGGAGCAACTTTTAAAGAGACCTGAGATAACGTATACATTCATAGACGAAATTTCACCTCCTGATAAATCCCTTATTCCTGAGATTAAAAAACAGGTTGAGATACAGGTCAAATATAATGGCTATATTCTTCGCCAGATGGAAATGGCTGAAAGGCTTAAGAAGGTGGAAGGGAGGAGGATACCTGAAGACTTTGATTATATCACTGTGAATGGACTTTCAAAAGAAATCCTGGGCAAATTGCAGGAGGTAAGGCCTTCAAATCTCGGACAGGCAAGCAGGATACCCGGGGTCACCCCTGCTGCAATTTCACTCTTATTAGTATCAATAGAAAGATTAAAAAGAGAGCGTGGAAATAAAAAAACTACTTCTTAAACATCCTTCCCGGAGGTAATCCTATACATAACTTTATTGAATCTCTGAAAAATGACAGGCGATTTAATCTTCAGATAGTGGAACACAAATATATCCCCCCTGTGAAGCCAAGATATATGAAACTTGATTTATCTGACAGGCTTAGAGATGTATTGAGAAAACGGGATATAGAGCTATTTTACAGCCATCAGGTTGAGGCCATTGATTTAATAAGGCAGGGAGAGAATGTTGTTATTATGACGCCAACTGCAAGCGGTAAGAGTCTCATATATAACATCCCCGTGCTTGAATCAATTATTGAAAACCCTGAGCATAGGGCACTTTATATATTCCCTTTAAAGGGGCTTGAGCAGGATCAGGTTAAAAATCTTAATGAGCTTTTTGATGCGGTTGAGGAAAATATGGGAGAGGGCTCGCCCCGTAGAGTAGAGAAACTTACTCAACAGGCCAAGGATGGGAGTGATAAGAGGATTCGCACAAAGTCCCCCTTGCGATTTGGAGAGATTTATGATGGAGACACTACTGCTTACAGGAGAAAGAAGATAAGGGATGCAATCCCTAATGTCATTTTCACAAACCCTGATATGCTCCATCTTGCAATAAACCCTTTTCACAAAAAATGGGAGGCATTCTTCAGGAATTTAAGATTTGTGGTTATTGATGAGATACATACCTACAGGGGTGTTTTTGGATCGAATGTTGCCCATGTGATGAGGAGGCTGAGGAGGATATGTAAATACTGGGGAACAAATCCTCAGTTTATTGCAGCCTCTGCAACAATAGCCAATCCAGATCAACTTGCAGAAGAACTCACTGGTGTCCGGTTTCAAGTAGTAGCCGAAAGTGGAGCACCACAGGCAGGAAAACATTTTATTTTTATAAATCCGATAGAAAGTCCATATACGGAAACAACAAGGCTTTTTATAAGATGCATTGATGCGGGGTTGAAGACAATTGTCTTTACAAAGGCAAGGAAGATAACAGAGCTTATATATTCATGGACCATAAACCATACACCTAAGCTTGCAGACAAAATAAGCCCTTACCGCGCTGGGTTTCTTCCGAAAGAAAGACGCGAGATAGAGCAGAAATTATTCAGCGGAGAACTCCTCGGCGTCATATCAACAAGTGCACTTGAATTAGGGGTTGATATAGGCGGACTCGATTGCTGCATACTCTGCGGGTATCCAGGCTCTGTGGCAAGTACATGGCAGCGCGCAGGTCGTGTTGGGAGGCACGGACAGGAATCAATAATTGCGATGATAGCTATTCAGGATGCCCTCGACCAGTATTTCATGCATCATCCTGAGGCATTCTTTGAAAAAAGCCATGAGGCTGCAGTGATAGATCCTGAGAATAGAAATATTCTTAAAAGGCATATTCCTTGCGCCTCTTCAGAGGTTTACCTGAGAGAAGACGATAGTGTGTATGACGTAAAGAAACTTATGCCATTGATTGATGAGCTTGTTAAAGAAGAGATTTTAAATCCTGGCAAGAAAGGAGACATATGGTTTTCAAGAAGGAGGATGCCCCACAGGGAGGTTGGCATCAGGGCGATTGGGGAGCCTTTTGATATTGTTAATGAATCAGGAAAGGCAATTGGCGAATTGAGCGGGGTGAGGGTTTTCAGGGATGCATTCCCTGGTGCAATTTATCTCCACAGGGGAAGGCAGTATCAGGTTATGGAGCTTGATCTTGAAAAGAAAAAGGTTATATGCAGGGAGGTTGATGTACATTATTACACTCAGGCATTGAGCAAAGAAGAGATAGAAGTAATAAGCGAAAAAGAGATGAAAGACTATAGAGGTCTCTCAGTTAACTGGGGAACCTTTAAGACAACTCAGAGAATAATAGGCTATGAAAAGAAGAGAATCTTTGACAGGGTCAGGATTTCAAGACATGATCTCGATATGCCAGAGTATATATTTGAGACAGAAGGCCTCTGGATTAAGATAGACAGAGCAATCCAGTCCTTCATAGAATCAAAGGGGTTTGATCTTGCTGGAACCATGCATGCAGTTGAGCATACCGCAATAGCATGTCTTCCACTATTTGCATTATGTGATAGAGGGGATATTGGCGGATTAAGTTATACCTTTTATCAGGGGTTTAAACAGCCTGCGATTTTTATTTATGATGGATATGAGGGTGGAATAGGACTCACAAAGAGGGCAACAGAGGTTTTCGGGGATTGGCTAATGGCAACGCTGAGGGTCATTGATGAATGTCCATGCGAGGAAGGATGCCCTTCCTGTGTTCAGGATCCACAGTGCGGTTCAGGCAACCAGCCATTGGATAAGGAAGGGGCAAAACATCTTCTCAAAAGATGGCTTTCATGAGGTTAAGGTGATGATATAAGAATTTGTTAAGTAGGCTTTTTCTTAGTACGGTAAGCATTTACAATGCCTGCAGCCACTTCTTCAATAGCCCTGTTCGAAACATCTACAATCCGCCAGCGGGGATTCTGTTTGAAAAATTCCATACACCATTCAATTTCAGCAGAAACCTTGACAGGATCTGCATATTTGGCATCGGCTTCAAGACCCAATTGTTTCAGTCTCCCTTCTCTCAGTTTCACAAGGCTTTCAATATTAATTATTAATCCAAAAATCTTGTGCTGGTCTACCTGGAAAAGATCCTGTGGAGTGTCCATATTAGGATGAACGGGAACATTTGCAACCTTCCATCCCTGATGTGCAAGATAGGTTGATAATGGGGTCTTCCCTGTCCGTGAAAGGCCAACAAGGATAAGGTCAGATAGTTTGAGACCCTGCGGAAGCTTTCCATCATCATGTTTCACCGCAAAGTTAATTGCTTCAATTCTCCTGAAGTATTCTTCATCAAGGATATACTGTCTCCCCGGAATCGCCATGGGTTTTTCTTTTAAAAATATTGATAACTGAATGATGAAATCCCCAATAACATCTATTGCCTTTATTCCCCTGCGATCCGCCTCCTTTATGAGAATATCCCTTACGTTCGGCTGCACAATGCTGAAGGCTACTAAGGCATCGTCGCCTGCTGCCTGTTTAATGATGCGTAAAATATAATGCTCATCTGTAACCATAAAGAACGTCTTTACCTCAACATTTTCACGATGAAATTGCGCAAGAGATGCCCTGGCAATCCTGCTTATCGTCTCGCCGGTTCCTTCACCAACAAGATAAATGATTTTTTTTCTGGGAACTCTCTTTTTTGGTTCTACCTTTTTCATTTAAAGACCTTTCTCGATGTCATTCCTGCCCCCGTGAAAACGGGGGGGCAGTGTATTGTCCTTAACACTTCTGTACACTTTATATCTTATATCGTCATTCCGCACTTGATGCGGAATCCAGTCCTTGATATTCTGGATTCCTGCTTTCGCAGGAATGACAGACTGTATCAATTCTTCCGTATAAAAAATGTCGTATTCCCATTCCGTATTAATCGATATCCTTCTGCATATTCAGAAGTCAGGGGCTTGATAATCAGATCAGCTGAAATCGTTTTAGCTAACCTTGCCATGTAAGGAAGCAACTCAGGAGGCGGCCTCATTGAATAGATAAGATCCGTTCCTTTATAAAAAGATAAATCTGGACATGTTATATCATCAACGACAACCTTAAGTCCGCTATAGGGAAATGGCAGGATATCGGTTGCAAAAACATTGATACCTCTATCGAGAAGTGCAAAGGCAAGATCCGGAAAATGGCCAATACCAATCTCTACCGTATTTTTAAATCTTCCTGCTATGAAGTCTACCAGACCCTCTATTCTTCTACATTTCTCCAAAAGAACACCTCTTCCAGAGGAATCTTAGCTATCTTCGGTTTGGTTATCATACCCAAAGCCTTTTCCATTTGAATCTTTTGCTCTACAACAGCTACGCTTTTCCTCGAAGAGACAACGGTATCAGGGTTTACCGATATCGAGGTACATCCACAGCGTATCATGAATTCCAGATAATCCGGATACACACTTGGAGCCTGCCCACAGATAGATGTGGTCACACCGTATTTTTTACAAACAGTCATAGTGTAAGCAATAGCCCTTAAAACTCCCAGATTTCTTTCATCATAGAGTTCCTGCACCGAGGTATCATTTCTGTCTACGCCGAGAATGAGCATTGTTAAATCATTAGTTCCGAAACTCACGCCGTCTATTGCCTCTTTGCAGAATTCCTCAATCATAAAAACTGCACTGGGAACCTCGACCATAATCCATAACTGAAAACTGTTGTCGGTCCTGTGGTCTAATCCCTCCTCCTTCATAATGTTTACTGTCTTCCTGAAAACATCAAGGGTTCTGACAAAAGGAACCATGACCCAGATGTTGGTGAATCCCATCTTCTCCCTTGCCTGCCTGATAGCCTTTAATTCGAGCCTGAAAATATCATCCTCTTTTGTATATCTGTATTCTCCACGATAACCGATCATAGGGTTAGGTCCGACGTTTTTTCGTTCATATTTTTCTCCACCGGGCATTTCAAGAAACTCATCAGGCTTGAAATCGAGAAACCTGTATACAACAGGGCGCGGGAAGAAAGCTTCAGCCACCTGCCCTACACCATTGGCAAATTTATCGATCATTACCTTGTCTCCGCCCTCTTCGAGGAGAAGTCTGGGGTGTTTTCCGATGCTGAGCATCAGGTGCTCTGCTCTCATCAACCCTACACCGTCTGCATTGGTCTCCTGTGCTATCTTCTGAGCAATCTCAGGAATGGATAGATTTACATAAACTTTAGTTGCAGTTACAATCTGGGCTGATAAATCCACGGATGATGCAAACATTTGTGCCTTTCCTTCCTCTTTTTCAGCAACAGCACCTTTGAAGACAAGCCCTCTCTGCCCGTCTACTGTCACAACGTCGCCGTCTTTCAGCACTTTCGTGGCGTTTTCAGTTCCGACAATACAGGGCACTCCAAGTTCACGGCTTACAATAGCAGCATGACAGGTTTTTCCACCCAGATTTGTTATAATAGCAGCAGCAATTTTCATTACCGGAACCCAGTCCGGAGTGGTCATCTCTGTAACAAGGATCTCGCCCTTCTGAAAATTTGATATATCTTTAGCGTTTAAAATAACCTTGACCTTACCAGAAGCCTGACCGGGACTTACACCATTTCCCTTGACGAGTATATCTTTTTCCATAAACTCCTTCCTTTTTTCTGCTTTTACTTCTTTCTTAGCGCCATAGATTGTCTCAGGCCTGGCCTGAAGGATAAAAACCCTACCCCGGTCATCAACAGCCCATTCAATATCCTGCGGAACACCATAGTGGTTCTCTATCTGTATGCCGTACTGTGCAATGCGGACAATCTGTTCATCTGTTATCGTCTGTCTGTCCTGTAATTCATTAGGGATTGTTTCCCATTTCGTTCCACCTTTTTTACCAGAAACAATCTGCCTTTCTTTTTTAACAACATGTTTTTCCACAATCTGAAAAGTTCCCTTATCGACAACATATTCATCCGGTGTCACCTGACCGCTCACAACAGCCTCGCCCAGACCCAGGGAAGCATTGATAACAACCTTATCCTTTGCACCACTCACAGGCTCTATCGTGAACATGACACCGGCAGCCTGAGAAAAAATCAGTTCCTGAACAGCTACACTGATAAGAACTTCTTCATGTGAAAATCCTTTTTCTTCCCGGTAAACTATAGCCCGTGGTGTAAACAGAGAGCTCCAGCATTTCTTTACACTCTCTAAAAGATTCTTCTGGGTTACATTCAGGAAGGTATCCTGCTGACCCGCAAAACTTGCACCTGGCAAGTCCTCGGCTGTGGCTGATGACCGCACAGCAACTGCGACATTCTCTTTTCCTGCATATTTACAGAGTTCCTGATATTTCTGCAGGATTTCCTTTTCCATATCCTTCGGGATTGACAGATTTTCGATATGTTTTCTGATCTTTTGGGAGACATCCTGAAGTAATTCCATATCAGTTATATCCATTTTAGAAAGGAGAGATTCAATTGTTTTATTTGCCTTTGCCTTTTCCAGGAAAACCTTATATGCATATGCAGAGACAGCAAAACCATTCGGGACAGGTACTCCAATTTTTCCTGTAAGTTCTCCCAGATTGGCACATTTGCCTCCGACAAGTGGGATGTCTTCCTTGCCCAGTTCCTTGAACCACAAGACCAAATCACGCCCCTTCATAGAAAATTACCTCCTTTCTTTCTTTGAAGCCACGACTTCCTGTCTGTTCTCTATTATCTTGTTGGCAACCTCTTCAATAGAACTATGTGTAACATCTATAAGTTGTAACCCCTTTATATGATTGAATATTCTGTGACTGTATTCAAGTTCCTTTTTAATATGTGATATATCCAGATAATCGGTGGTTCCAGCATATTTAAGCCGCCTCTCTCTGATAAAGGCAAGCCTCTCCGGAGCAATTGTTAATCCGACTTTTTGAATGTTGTTCAGTGTAAAAACCTTTTCAGGCGGTTTCATTTCCTCGATGATAGGGACATTGGCTACTTTGAGATTATTGTTACAGGAAAGATAGAGACTTGTCGGGGTCTTGGAGGTTCTTGAAACACCGAGAAGGACAAGGTCTGCCTGGTCGATAGTATCAATGTTTTGTCCGTCATCATGCCTCAGGGTAAAGTCAATGGATTCTGCAAGTCGGACAGATTCTTCGCTCACTCTTTTTAAAAGTCCGGGATTGAACGTAGGAATCAGGTTCCACATCTTTCCTAATGTCTCTAAGATAGGACCAAGAATATCAATAATAAAGACTTTCATTTTGCGCTTTTCCCTGCGGATCCATGACCTGAGTTCCTGTGAAACCAGGGAGTAAATTACAATACCTTGCGCTGCTTCAGCCTGTTCCAGAATAGCTTTTATCTGTTCTTTGGTTTTGATATAGGGAAATTTCTTGAAAATAGGTTCTATTTCTTTGAATTGTACTAAGACTGCACTGATTACCATTTCAGCAGTCATCCCTGTAGCATCGGATACAATGAACACATGCACCTTTTTCTTGGATGGTTTCATACTCTAAGAACTATGTGCTTTTAAGGCTGTTTATAAACTCTTTATTTCCAAGATACCATTCAACAGTTTTTTTAATGCCTTCTTCTATTGTGGTTTTCGGATACCAGTTCAATCTTTCTTTAGATTTTTCAATATGCGCCCATGTGGCAAAAACATCAGCAGGATGACGGGGAAGAAATTTCATAACTGCTTTTTTGCCAAGAGCATCTTCTATCAGATCTATCACATACATTAGTTCAACGGGATTGTCATTGCCGAGGTTGAATATTTCATATCCGAAAGGCTGGAGGCATCTTAATGTCCCGTCAGCTATATCATCAATGTAAGAGAAATCCCTTTGCTGTCTTCCATCTCCAAACACTGGTATAGTTATACCGTTATCTATATTTTTTATAAAAATAAAGATACTCATGTCAGGCCTTCCTGCTGGGCCGTAAACTGTGAAGTATCTCGGTATGCTTATATCAAGTCCATGCAGATAATGATAGCTGTAACAGAGAACTTCAGCCCCCTTTTTTGTTGCTGAATAGGGTGCTAAAGGAGAATCAGTCCTGTCTATCTCTCTAAAAGGCATCTCATTAAGACCATAAAGGCTCGACGTAGATGCTAACACAAACTTATTAACACCAAATTCTTTACAACACTCAAGAAGATTTAACGTGCCTTTTACATTTGTATCAAGATAAACCCATGGATCTTCTACGGATGCCCTCACGCCTGCTCTCGCTGCAAGATTGATAACTGCATCCAATTTATAATTGGAGAACACTGTTTTGACCGCATCAAAACTGCTTATATCACATTGCTGAAAATTAAATTCTCTATCACCCTTTAGTCCTGACTCCTGATTCTTGGCTTTCAACTGTATAAGTCTCCAATCTTTCAAACGCGCATCATAGTAATCGTTAAGGTTATCCACACCCACAACATTGACATTTTCCTGAAGCAATTTCTCCGAGACCTTCCACCCGATAAATCCAGCACATCCTGTTACCAGAACATTCTTCATAATCTTACCCTCTAAACCCTTTTCTTAAGCCATTTCTTAGGGTCAGTAATTACAAATCCATTATTCCCATCCGAGTAAACAACTTTGGCTATCCTTGAGTTAAGTATCATCCTCTTACACATCATGCAAGGCTCAGAGTAACATTCACTGCTTTTATCATCCACACCTGTTATATACATCGTTGCCCCCCTTAATTCATCAACAGATGCACGAATAATCGCATTTGCCTCTGCATGAACGCTATGGCAAAGTTCATATCTTTCACCATGAGGAATCTGGAGTTCTCTCCTTGTACATTTGCCCACCTCAATACAGTCCTTCATCCCGGCCGGAGCACCATTATAGCCGGTACTTACAATGATGTTATCCTTTGTAATCACTGCACCATACTTTCTTCTGAGACATGTCGCCCTTGTTGAAACTGCCTTTGCAATGCCAATAAAGTATTCGTCCCAGCCTGGTCTAAGTTTTTTTTTCTTCTTCATGATAAGCATGATAGCTTACAAAGTTACAAGCTTGCAAGCTCTTAATCTTAATCTGCCCTGTCAGATATAAAACGTTGAGGTTTAGAATCTCCTTTTGAATGAAGCATTGAAAGTAAAGTCAGGCGC
>Ga0315282_10008354_pt1 | contig 16782 bp, 14 predicted proteins | sample YL17G07_20_MG_FD_203693 | JGI IMG/M metagenome (GOLD analysis project Ga0315282, IMG submission 203693) | Sediment microbial communities from Yellowstone Lake, YNP, Wyoming, USA - YL17G07_20 | ecosystem: Environmental > Aquatic > Freshwater > Lake > Sediment | place: USA: Wyoming | collected...
CGAAATGGTCGGATGAATTTGCAGAAAAATTAATAGCGAAAAAATGGAATCTTGTCTGGTTCGCCTTTATGCGCGCCAATTTTCTTCTTCGCGATGAAAAGCTCGGCATATTTGAAAAATTGGTCCGGTCAGGCCTGATTCATTTGTGCATCGGCGTTGAACGCGCCAAACAGGACGAACTTTTAAAACTCGCGAAAACAAGCCAGGACATCACGGAGGTTCAACAGGTTTTTCATATATTGCATGCAAAATATCCTCAAATTTTTCGTCAATCCACTTTTCTCGTCGGGGTTCCCGAAGAAAGCAAGGAAACGCTGGATCAACAACTTGCATATGCCAAAACGCTTCATCCCCATTATCCGGCATTTCATCCGCTTACGCCTGTCCCTGGCACAAGTATTTATAAGGAAGCAAAAGAAAAAGGCTGGTTGGAGGTCACAAACTTTGCGCGTTTTGATTGGATGACGCCGGTCATGAGAACGAAATATTTAAGCCGCGAAGAATTGGAGTGGGAACTTTGGCGGTTAAACAGGGCTTTTATGACAATACCCAATCTGATCAAAGGTTTGTTCTCTAAACAATGGTATATTCGTCGAATGCATATTTGGTGGTTTATCGTGGCGCTTAAAGTCAGTTGGTCTTATTTTCTGGATAAGCTTCATATTCCGACAGCGACTCAACGGACGGAAGGATCTACTTTATATCATGGGCTGGTAAAGCCGAAATGGTATGACAAATAGCGTTGCTGATTTTTGAAGCCGCCATCGATCGCCGAAAAAAAATATTCCTCGCTGCTCATTAATTCCAATCAATGAAAATGCCGCCGGCATCACTTTGATAATGTGAGCCGGCGGCGAACAAAAAGCACAACATTTATAAAGACGCGATGGAACTTTTATTTAAATAACTTGGCGGTATTTTTACTCTCGGGACCGGACCCGCCTGGCGCCGGTCCCGAGGCATTTTAACTAAGCACTATTTTTTACAGGTCATCTTCTTTACTGCTGGAATCGCTTTCTTTGCTGCTTTTTTCGGTGCTTTTTTAGCTTTCTTCGCTGGAGCTTTCTTCGCTGGAGCTTTCTTTACGGGTTTCTTTGCAGTTGGCATAATCTTGACCTCCTTTGCCGGACGAACCGGCACAATAGGGTTTGGGGGGTTAAAAAAACGCTCCATCGCGTTAACATACTTGAGTATGGATTCTAATATGGCTTCTCCGGAAAGCCCGCCTTCTTTCAGGACCATCTCCGCCCTTCCGCTTCCTAAATAGTGTCCGTTGCGGAAAGGATGCAGGATTCGTTTGCGACCTTCCTCCGAGGTGACCCAACGATACATGGTCGCTTTGGTAAATCCTGTGATCCCCATTGCTTCTGATGCCAGCTTGGACGGAAATATCTTTTGTTTTTCCTCTTCGGGCAAAAGATCGAACAATTCGGCGGATGAAATATAAAAGACGTTGAGGTTGAGTTTCTTCTCTCGAATTCCAGGCAGCGCTACATGTACGAATTCATTCCCGACTTCGCTGCCCTGTAAGACAATGGTGCCGTGATAAGGCTTTTTTCTCGGATTGGCTGCAAGCAAAGGATAGATTCCTTTGACGGCTGCATGGGCAGGCGGAATACCCAGCGCTTCACGATCAAATACAACCTCATTGGGCCTGGTCACGAACGGCGCCAGTACTGCAGGCCTGCTTTGAAGACCGGTTACCATAAGCGGCCAAAGTTCTTGAGGATCCCATGGGGTCAACGTGATCATTACTTTGGAAGGGAAATTTTCCTGCAAAAGTTGAAGAGCCTGTGGATCCGCATGTGTCGGGCCATCTTCCCCGGTCTTGATTCCCGCATGACCATTGACCATGATAAAAGTTCGATAAGGCTTTCCATCTACAGACGCCCTCGCCTGTTGCCCGATGCCATGAAGTCTGGATGCAATATGTTCGAGTGCTGCGATAAAAGCTCCGTATGACGATGTGACGCCGATATGATAACCAAGCGCAGACAACCCGGCCATCATTGCGCCCATTCCGTCTTCGCATATTCCCCCGACCGCGACCAGCCGGGATTTGGGATTGCGAACGACATTGAAATATCCGGATGGAAAATCCTGATTGAGCTTGCTGATCGATGTCGAATCAAGCAGGTCTGCTGCACATCCGATCACAGCTCCATTCGTGATTCTGTTCAATTCTCTGAGGGTTTCACCCAACGCGTTACGGAGCGTCGTCGTTCTATTGGCTTCAAATACCAATGTCTTAGGCGGTTTGGCCGGATCCGGCTTTTGCGGTTTCACATATATTCTGGATAACTCAGGCGCATCCGAACGGATTTTTCGATTGCGATCCGCCAAACGCCGCTTGGCTTCTTGAATTTTTTGTGCTGCAAAAAATACTGCTTCCTTATTTTTTTCCAAAGCTTTTCGGACGCACAAAAGCGTATCCCAATATAGCGCTTCCATTTCCTCGACGGTTTTCTGTCCGGCATATTGAGGAAGCTCAAATTCAAAATGTTTTTGAAACGGCTCGCTGACAAAAGTGTAATATTCATCCGAGCAACATGCATGACCTGCGCCGTGCGACTTGCGTCCTTCGATGCCATATTGCCATCCTTTAATTGTCCGATAGACAATTGCGGTCGGCTGATCATTCGTGTGATGGTTGGCGAGCGAGATAGCCTCAAGGATTTGCTCGAAATTTTTTCCGTCCGCAACTTCGATTACATTCCAGTCATTCAGATACAAAAGTTCTGCCGGAGTCCATTGAACATAATCGCCGCACTTATCGCCTTCGCGGCAAACGCATTCCGAATCGATTGAAGCTTGGTTCCAATCCACGTGCATCACAACGTTGCATAAGTTCGATGAGGAGGCAGCCGCAAGACCTTCTGCTACTCGCCCCGGAGTCATGCCTCCTTCACCTTCGATGATGTGAACCTTCGGCGCTGCGTTCGGCCCATAAAGATCCATCAAGCCCAACGCCAAACCGATTGCAGCCGGGTCTCCTACGCCTGATGCGCCTGTGGCGATTTTCACAAAAGGAGTAGCCGGCGTCGGATGTCCGTCAAGGGCTTTGGAATTGAATTTGGAAATAAGCGGAGTACGTTGAATCGGATTGCGTCGGAATCCGAGAAGATCTTCAAATCTGAATTGTTTATCGACTTTGGGAAGGAGTTCCGGTTTTCCGATTCTTACTATTTCATTTCGCAACGCCCACATGGAATAAAGACCTAATGCTTTATGTCCTGCCGCATAAACAATAAGATCCTGATCATTGCGATCCGGGTCGCCGATGTCATAATCCAATCCGAAAAATGCCAGCGAAAATACAAAACGTCCTGAACTGATGCTTCCGCCCGGATGTCCGGAAGCAGGAGCGAAGTTGTAGAGAACTCCACAGAGTGTCCGATAACAAAGATCCAGTATCTCCAGGCACTTCAGAGTTTTTTCATCTAATAATTTCGTCGGTTTTAAAATCGAATGATACTGCGCCCTCCTCGGACACAATTCGAATTTTTTAACCATCTCCATCACTGACAATTGCCTCTCACTTTCAAATTCTTTTTTGCAACTCACTCTGTTTCTATTTTCGATGCAATCCTATCACAAATATGAAAAGACAAAATAGAAAATCAAGTTTTTTTTGCTCAGATGAAAAATTTTTTTGAAAATTGAATGAAAAAAAGTATCGAAAAGAAATTTTCGTTAATCAAGATGACCAAAAAATTCGGATGGATTAAATCATCGTATCGGACTTTTATTTTTACTTTTTCTTATCGGCGGAGTTTGACGATCAGCAATCTCGCTTCGACATTTGAAGAATCTTCTGCAATAGCGGCATCGCAATCCAGAGCCGCTTTATTATAGTTGCGAAGATTAGCCATATTCTTCGCTCGAAGAACCAATGCGCGCGATTTCCATTGCGGAGTCGGAGCCAGCTCGACCGCCTTGTCGCACAGATTGGCCGACTGCTCGTAATTGCCTGCAACAAAGCGAGTCTCCGCAAAGAAGTAATAGGCGTAGGGATTCTGGGGATCGACCGAGATGGCGTCTTCGAAATTTCTTTCCGCTTCATCAAACCTGTTCATCGCAGTGGCTTCGCGACCTTGAAGCACCAACGAGATTGAAGCTTTTCGTTTTTCATTTCCTTCCATCTGCGGAGGCGGCGCGGGAACAAGCGTGGTGATTAAGGGAATCGGCGCCGGTTGTCCTGCGGGCTCGAGCTGTCCTCCTTCCGCCTCTTTTGACAAATCGGTTTCTTTTATTCCCTTGGTTTCGGATTGTTGAGAAGACTTATCGGATTCGTCTTGTTTTGCTTTTTTCGTTTCGGATTTTGAGGCCCGGCCTTTACCTCCTGCGTCTTTCGTCGCATCCGCCGAAGATTTTTCTTTGTTTTGATTTTGCAGCGCCGATGACACCGTATCTTTTGATGAAGGGGTCGGCGTAACTTCAGGCGAAGGCTGAGGCGTGGATTCACCAAGAGGCTCATACACGGCTTTGTAACCCTGCTCGGTTCTGACATAAGAGGTGCAGGCCACGATGCATAAAGCCGCGATTAAAAAAATCCCCACAATAATATGCGCAAACAGTCGGTCGAATTGCATTATTATTTCACTCCTGCATTTTATTTTTGAACACTTTGATCAGCGAGTCCGAATGCTGAGGGCATTCCCGAGTCGGCTCCCTTCCTTCCACAAAAGCCTCCTCGATTACATCGGGGCACCCATATACGGACAAATAACCATTTTCACGATCCACTTTTCTGAAAGTAACTCCAGGTGGAACGGGAAAGTCAAGATCCGTTTGCTCATTGGCCGTGTCCAGCATGAAATAAGTCCAGATCGGAAGAGCGGCGGCGCCGCCCGGCAAACCTACGGTGCGATTCGAATTAAATCCGACCCACACGCCGGCGAGAAGAGAAGGCGTATAGCCGATAAACCAAGCGTCGCGAAAATCATCGGTTGTGCCGGTTTTCCCCGCTGCCGGAACTTTTAATCCCATCAATCGCGCTCTCGCTCCGGTGCCGCGATCCAAAACGCCTTTTAGCACATGCGTTGTGATAAAGGCCGCTGCTGGGCTAAGCGCGCGATGGCTCGTCAAGGATTTTTTCTCCAGCGCTCTTCCCATCGCGTCCACCACATCTTTGATTGCAATCGGCTCCGCACAAATTCCTCCGGACGGAAAAACTCCGTAAGCGGAACAGACTTCCAACAGGCAGAGATCGGCGCTGCCCAAAGCCAATGACGGGACATGAGGCAACTGGGATTGTATGCCCATGCGGTGCGCCAATTCCGCGATTTCATCGATCCCTATTTTCAACGCCAGCTTTGCGGTCGGGACATTTATCGAATGTTCAAGAGCATGACGTACCGTAATTGTTCCTTCAAACTTCGCGTTATAATTGGTAGGGCTCCATGTTTTTGATCCGGGAATTTTGAGCGAGAACGGAGAGTCTTGAACTAATGTGGTCGGCATAAAATCAAATTCCTTATCGGCTTCCGCTCTTGCAAATCCGGCGGCATAAACAAAGGGTTTAAAAACCGACCCCACTTGTCGCCTTGCTTGGACCGCTCGGTTGAATTGATTCACATTGTAATCGCGTCCGCCGACCATGGCCCGTATAAAACCGGTTTGAGGCTGCAAGACGAGCATCGCGGACTCCAACGGATCCGACTGATTGTCTTTTAAATTCGGTTTGGAGGCTTCAAGCTCCGCCAGGCCGCGCGCCACTGCCTTCTCGGCTTCCATCTGCATACGCACGTCCAGCGTCGTGAAAATCCGCAGGCCTTCGCTGATCAAAACTTCTTCGCCATAAGTTTTGACAAGCCTTTGGCGCAGGAAGTCGATAAAAAACGGCGCGATTCTGGAAGTAATCGTCTTGGGCAGCACATGAATGCTCTTCAGTTTTGCTTCATCGGCCTGCTTCTTTGTCACAAACCCGTTATGCACCATGCGATCCAGAATCAAATCGCGTCTGTATTTGGCTCTTGCGGTGCGTTCCTGAGGATTGTAGGAGTACGGCGACCTGATCAAGCCCGCCAATAAAGCGGCTTCACCCAAATCCAAATCCCGCACGTCTTTTCCGAAAAACATTCGGCTCGCTTCGCTGATGCCGCAGACCGAAACAGACCCTTCTTGCGCAAAATAAACCTCATTCAAATAGCATTCAAAAATTTCTTCCTTGGTATAAAGCATTTCCAAAACGAACGCCAAAACAGCTTCTCGCAACTTGCGGCTCATTGTACGGCTTGGATCGGAAAGATAAAAATTCTTGATGAGCTGCTGCGTAATTGTCGATCCGCCCTGGACGAATGAAAGATGGCGAAGATTGACCAACATGGCTCGCACGAGGCCGAATGGATCGACGCCATGATGATAGAAAAAGTTTTTGTCTTCTGCAGTGACTATGGCTTTTACGAGGTAATGCGAGGCTTCACCGTAAGTGACCAGGTCGCGCTTCTCCTGGCTCTTGCCGTAAAAATTCGCAATGAGTTCAGGTTCCAATTTCGCCGCCGCCAAACTCCGGCGGTTCGTGACATCAAGCAATTTTTTGATCCGGCCCCCGGCCGTTTCGATCAACAGAAGATAAGGCGACTGTCTTAGTTTCGGGTACTCAAAAGCTCTCAGATAGACTTCATATATGCCGCCATGTTCTTTATACGTGCCCGGACTGGAGATTTTTTCATCGATCTTTTGGTAGTGAAGTCTTTCTAATTTCTTCTCCAATCCCATGGCATTGATGTCGTCTCCCGGCATGATCATTAAAGAATCGGAGTAAACGCGCGATGGAATATGCCACCGCTTTCCTTCAAATCTCATCCTCAAATCAGGCGTCATGTTCCATGCGTAAATCCCGCCTGCAAGAATGCCGAGAATAAGAAGCACGTAAAAAATATTGAAAAGGACCCACCCTAGGCGCCATAGCCAGCCAAATCTGAATTTAGTCTTAGCTGATTTGGTTTGGTCGGCCATTTTTTTTGAAGGAGTGCGCACGATACTGGCTGCCTCCGCAGCTATAGAATGGAGCCACCGAGGAGAATCGAACTCCTGACCTGTCGATTACGAATCGACTGCTCTGCCAGCTGAGCTACGGTGGCGCCGGTCGTAATTATATCCATGGTTTTTTCTATGTCCAGATTTCCTTTTTTCCATACCCTATACGTCAATCCGCGGTTCGCGTCCCATAAATCGCATTTGAAGTATCCACTTTGATCATTGACGAATCAAGTTTTAAAAACGAGATATTTTTTCTATATCCAAATCGGCTTTATTGCAGGGAACAACAATTAAATTTCGAGCGTCATTCCATCCTCGGCCAAAATCACATTGCCGGAAAATACTTGTTGCGCCCGACCAATCGGATCGGCGGCCCTTGTTTCGGGATCGAGATGCGTCAGCACAAGAATTTTAACATTGGCTTTCGTCGCAAGTTCACCGGCCAATCGTGGAGTAAGGTGACCTGGCAGCGGCTTTTCGTCGGGTGCGGTTGAATCACAAATCAGAACATCCGCATTTGCCGCCAAATCAATCAGCGAACCGCACAGTTCCGTGTCGCCTGTAACCACCAGCGCTTTGCTTTCCGATTCAATGCGCCATCCTATGCTGAACTCCGAATGACTCGTTGATTTGCATGTCAACAGGGGATCTCCGGTCCATGTTTTTGAACTCGGAGGCTTTATTTGTATCGGCTTGAAAGGAGAATCCGGCGCATTAATCCAATCGCCGAACGCATCCGACAATCCCAGCATGAATTTATTCAGGCCTTGAGATCCCATGATATAAAAAGGTCTCTGCCGCTTATCCCTGACTCTCATTGCAAGTAAAAGAGGCACCAAGCCCGCGGTGTGATCCGGATGGAAATGAGTCAAAAGCGCCGCATCCAAATCCCGGCGCTGAACGCCGCATGAGACCAAACCGCCCGCTGTTCCGTCTCCGGCATCGATCAGAAAAAGCATATCGCCGGCTTTAACCGCCAAAGAACTCTGTCTTCGGTTTGGCTCAGGCAAAAACGAAGCGCAACCGACAATGGTAATTCGCATCTTTACTCTCCATATTAAACGATATATTTTTCATAACTTGCTGAATTAAATTGCAAACATCAAGTGTTGCATGTCGTCACAGAATGCTAAAAGATACCGCGAGTGAGGCGATGTCTCAAGCAGTTTAATGAAGCTTATTGGACTTCTATCTCAATCGTCGTACAATTCCTGTGCGGGTCGGTTTGACCGCCCTGCTGACGGAGGGTTCATGCGCATCGCACGATTTACCGTTATTTTGATGTTGTTAGGCAGTATTATCGGTTGCAGCGGGATCAAGGTGGTCACAAAAACCGTTTCAGAGTCAGGTTCATGGGACTTTGTCAGGTTGGTTCAATTTAATGACAAGCACGGCCAGCCCCAAAAACTCGGTTTTGCTCATCCGCAAACAATCACCGAAGAGCAGATGTATGATTTTCTATCCAGCGTGCGATTTACCGAAAACTCTTTTTTCAAATGGCGGTACGAAAAGGACTTATTTATTAAGGATGAAAAAAACAAGCTGGTTCGCCCTTTGGTCAAGGCTTTTTCACAGGCTAATGAAAATCAGATCATTTCTTTTGCCGTGACAGCCAAGAAAAAAGAATGGTTCTTGCCCCAGCGCCGTATTAACACCGGCTATATGTTTTTTGAAGGCGGCGAATTTCACTTGGTTATGGGAAATATGAATCTGGAACTCTTGGAAGACCAACCGCCCGAAGGCGGGGATCCGCGAACCAAGTACATGGTAGGACCCTATCGTTTGGAACCCAAAGAATTCCAAAAGGCGCCTGGTAAAGTGAAAAAACATCCGTACTGGTCGGAAAATCACAACAATTGGCTGATCACGGATTGGAACGCATTTCAAGAGGCAGCCGCACAAAAACATAAAGAGGAACAAGCCAAAAAAGAATTGGAACCCAAGCGATCCGTTACGGAACGGCTGCAGGAACTTCGAGATATGCTCAAGGACGGCCTGATCACTAAAGATGAGTTCGAGCAAAAAAAGAAAGAACTTTTAAACGAGCTGTGAGGTCGAGATCGAATAAATGAATACCAATCGTCCGACATTTGCCCGGATCGATCTTGCCGCACTGGAGCACAATTATCGCCAGATCCGAAGCCGTGTCGGTCCGGATGTTAAAATAATGGCTGTGGTGAAGGCGGACGCATATGGTCACGGCGCCGTCCCTGTCGCCAGCGTGTTGGAACGATTAGGAGCGGACAGTTTTGGCGTCGCTTTCTGCGAAGAAGGCATTCAACTTCGCGAAGGAGGCATCACCCGGCCTATTCTGGTTCTTGGCGGCATTTATTTCGGTGAAGCTGCAAAAGCTCACAAGTACGGCCTGACGCCCGTGATCGCCAGCGTGAAAGCGGCTCACGATCTGAACTATGACGCGGAAAGGCTGGGATTAAAGTTCAAAGTACATTTAAAAGTGGATACGGGCATGAACCGTATAGGGCTTACACCGGAAGAAGCCATGCCTTTGTCTCTGTCTATCGTGAAAGAAATGCCTCGGCTCGAATTGGAAGGCGTTATCAGCCATTTCGCCACGGTTACACCGGATTTGGGAGATGCTTATTGGAAACAGCTGACTGCTTTTCGCGAAGCCGTATCGTGGATGAGTGCGCGGGGAATCGAGCCTCCGCTCAGACATATTGCAAATTCGTCGGCATGCCTGGCCGCGCCGAGACCGCCGTTCAATGTGGTTCGACCTGGGATTCTGCTTTATGGCGCCATGCCGGACCCGTCGTTTGAGGGCATGCTGGATATCAAGCCGATAATGAGTTTTACAACCGAAATCTTTCATCTGAAACGGACACCGCCGGACAGCCCTATCAGTTATGGCGGAACATATACCACCAAGCGACCTTCAGTAATCGCCACATTGCCGGTCGGTTATGCAGACGGCCTTCCTCGCGTTCTGTCCAATCGCGGTCATGCGCTGGTCCGTGGAATCAAAGTGCCTATCGTCGGCAACGTGTGCATGGACATGACCATAATCGATGTGACGGATGTGCCGAATGTCTCCCTCGGAGATCAGGTCGTTTTCATCGGCGCTCAGAACGGAGCCTCAATCACGGCATGGGAAATGGCTCATGCTTGCGGAACTATCCCATATGAAATATTCTGCGGCATCAATCATCGCGTCAGCAGAATCTATACTTACGGCACACAAGCGCCGGAGCAGATGCCTTGAAGTTTTTTGAAATCATCGGCAAGGCAATTTTAAGTTTCATCAGCGAAGTCGGCGCGATTATGACTTTGTTTTTTCGCACCTTGTACTGGAGCGTGCGTCCGCCTTTTCGTTTCGGGCTTCTTATAAAGCAGTTTGAATTCATCGGCGTTCAGAGCTCCATGATCATTTTGCTTACATCGATTTTCACGGGCGCTGTTTTTTCGCTTCAATCCTCATACGCTTTCAAATTATTCGAAGCCAATTCCATGATCGGCCCTACGGTGGTTTTGGCGCTCACAAGGGAACTGGGCCCGGTCTTGACCGCTCTCATGGTCACCGGCCGCGTGGGCTCATCGATTGCAGCGGAAATAGGCACCATGAAGGTCACGGAGCAGATCGACGCGCTCGAAACGATCGCGGTCAATCCGATCCATTACTTGGTAGTACCGCGGATGTGGGCATGCGTAATAATGGTGCCGGCTTTATCGGCTGTATTCGATTTCATCGGCACGGTCGGCTCGTATTTACTGGTGACGAAATTAATAGGCATTCCAGGCCCGATTTTTAAAGAGCAGGTCATTTACTATGTGGACTTTGACGATTTTTACAATGGCCTCATCAAGGCCGCCGTATTTGGGTTGATAATTGCCATAGTGGGTTGTTACAAGGGATTGACAACAACACATGGGGCGGAAGGAGTCGGTCGGTCCACAACACAGAGCGTCGTCATCAGTTCCGTTACGATCCTTGTATCAGATTACTTTCTAACTGCGTTGCTGTTTTGATATAGGTGCCGCGCGTGATATCGTTAATCGATCTACATAAATATTTTCAAAGCCAAAAAGTGTTGGATGGCCTGAACCTGGAAATACCCGACGGAAGGATCACCATCCTTTTGGGGCGATCCGGATCGGGAAAATCAGTTACCCTAAAACATATCATCGGCCTTATTCGGCCTGATTCAGGCAAAGTAATTGTGGATGATCAGGATATTGCGACTATGGACACGCCGACGCTCAATCAGTTCCGGCGCCGTTTTGGCATGCTGTTTCAAGACGGCGCCCTGTTTGACTCAATGACGGTCGGTGAAAACATAGCCTTTCCCTTGATCGAACACACCCGGCTTTCTAAAAAAGAAATCGTCTCAAAAGTCGCTGAGACTCTTGAAATGGTCGGATTGTCGAATATTGAACAGAAAATTCCTTCAGAGCTGTCCGGAGGAATGCGAAAACGCGTAGGCCTTGCCAGAGCCATTGTATTGCAGCCGAAAATTCTGTTGTTCGACGAGCCGACTACCGGCTTGGACCCGTTAATGATCGATAACATCAATCGTCTGATAGTCGATACTCAAAAACAACTTAACGTGACGGCTTTCATCATCAGCCACGATGTCGAGGCTACACTGGAGATCGCTCATAAAGTAGCGGTGCTTCACAAAGGTAAAATCGTCGAGGCCGGCCCGCCGGATCAGATTCGGCAATCCCAACATCCGTTCGTTCGAGCATTTCTTGATCGTAAAGAAGGCGAGTTTGTCGAACTATAAAACGGATTTTCGGATCTCACTTCACTTGATACTCCGACGATTTATTTCCAACAAATATTTCTTGGGCTGGACAAACGATTTTTTCAGATAGGATTTTTTCAGGCCGAATTGTTGACAAATACATGAAGAAGTCATATATTGTGCCTGTAAGGAGAATTAGATGCTCACACAAACTGCGGTTTATGCCGTCAGGGCCATGGTTTTTATTGCATCAAAAAATGATGGAAAGCCTGTTCTAGCGCAAACCATTGCAGATAAAATGCGTATCCCAAAAAATTTTCTCTCTAAAATCCTTCTTCGATTGGTCCGGGAAGGATTTATCCATTCCATGCGTGGAACTAACGGCGGATTTACCTTGGCGAAAAAAGCAAAGGAGATTCGATTGCGTGATATTGTTTCACCATTTATGGACGTGGATAACTACAAAACATGCTTTCTCGGCCTTGATGAATGTATGAACAATGGTTTATGTAAAATCCATAAGCAATGGGTCCCCATTTTATCAAGGTTTGAGAAACTATTGGACAAAACAACCATCGATCAAGTCTTCTGATTATTTGTGCTAAAACTGAGGTCAAAACAATGTCCGATTCCCAAATCAAATATCATAAAACGGAAACACTCCTCTTTCCGGCACAGCCATTGAATTTAAAACATATAATCGAATATGTAGATGAATCAATCGTAAGTCGCACTCTGGAAAAGAAGCCGGCAGGCACAGTCACCCTCTTTTCCTTCGATGAAGGTCAGGAACTTTCCGAGCACACGGCGCCTTTTAATGCTTTGGTTCAGATTCTTGACGGCGAAGTTGAACTGACCATCGGCAGTAAAGTAATCAAAGCAGTCGAAGGACAAATAGTGCTTATGCCTGCGAATGTGCCGCATTCATTGCGGGCAATAAAAAAATTCAAAATGCTCTTGATCATGATTCGAGAATAAGGAGAACGATAATGAATGCAGGTCGATATCTGAACGTTGCTCTTATGGTTCTTATATTTGTCGGCGCTTGGCTTTTATTTGCGACACAAGCTCATGCGCATTGCGATACGATGGATGGTCCGGTCATAATCGACGCAAAACTCGCACTATCCAATGGTGATGTGACGCCGGTTCTTAAATGGATAAAAAAGGAATTTGAAGCAGAGATCCGTTCCGCATTTGAAAAAACGATGGCCGTAAGGGTCAAAGGCCAGCAAGCAAAAGAACTTGCTGATATGTACTTTTTTGAAACGTTGGTAAGGCTTCATAGAGCCGGAGAAGGAGCGCCTTTTACCGGGTTAAAACCTTCCGGAGCAGAAATGGAACCAGCCGTACAAGGTGCTGACAAGGCTCTTGAGACCGGATCAGCGGATAGCCTGATCAAAATGGTAAACAAAGACGTCGCTGCCGGCATCCAGGAACGATTCGCCCGCGCATTAGAAGCTAAAAAGCATGTCAATGAAAGCGTTGAAGTCGGTCGCAGGTACGTTGAAGCCTATGTTGAATATGTACATTATGTAGAACGTCTGCATACTGACGCCATAGGACATGGCGTCGTTCACGGCCACCTGAAGGGCGAAGATGCCGAGTCCGAACACCACCATGAAGAGTAATCATGTTTCTGTAATCATCCTTACAACTCATTGACCAAATATCAATTGAGAATTAATTTGCTCTTGGGTTTTTACGCCCGCAAACTTCTATTTCGGGGTTTCAACAATGAAAATGGATAAAAAATCAGCAAGAATTTTGGCTTCTATCTTCGCAACAGTCGGTATTTTATTGGCAACATCTCAATTTGCACATGCATTGGATATCGATCTAAGCGGCGAACCCTTTTTGGGGCCCGAAAATGCGCCGGTCCGGATCCTTTTATTTTATGATTTTCAATGCCCCTATTGCGCCAAGGCCAGCCCCATATTAATGGATGTAATCAGCCAATATGGAAATCTCATAAGATTATATGCCATCAATGTCCCCTCCCCTGGCCATGCTTATGCAGAGCCGGCAGCCGAAGCAGCCCTGACAGCACATGAAAAAGGCAAATTTTGGGAAGCTTATAAAAAGCTTTATGCAAACCAGGCTGACCTGTCGCCAGGCAATCTTGTGAAGATCGGGGCGGATATCGGATTAGACGAAAAAACATTTTCGGAAAATATACAAAACCATAAATATCGCGAGCAAATAAAAAGGGATTTCTATCAGGCCTTGAATTTTGGGCTGAGGGCGACTCCTACCATATTTATTAATGAGGTTCAGCTCGTCGGCGGAAAAACTCCGGATGTATTAAAGTATTATATCAACCGGGAATTGGAAAAAAAGGGGATTAAAAGCCCGGTCGGCCCGGTCGCCAAGCCCTCTGAGGAAAAATCAGTCGAACCGGCAGTTCCTCAATCCATGATCTATCAAGTGGGCGTGCTCAAACCGGTTGAATCTAAAACAAATTTGAAAGTGGGCGACAAAGCGCCCGACTTTACCCTGCCGACCATTTCAGGCGCAAAAATCAGGCTTTCGGAATATATCGGCAAAAAGAATATCGTGCTTTCCTTTGTTCCCGCAGCTTGGACGCCGGTATGCAGCGCTCAGTGGCCGGAATACAAAGAAAATAAAAACGTATTTGATAAAGTCGATGCTCTTTTAATCGGAATCTCGGCGGATAATATTCCGTCTTTGTATTCCTGGTGCTCCACCATGGGAGATCTCTGGTTCCCTGTTGCATCCGATTTTTATCCCCATGGAGAAACAGCTATAAAATATGGCATCCTCCGATCAAATGGGGTGACGGAACGGGCAATTTTTGTGATAGATAAAAAAGGTGTCATCCGATATATTGACGTGCACGATATTAACGCAAAACCTGAGTTCGAAATATTGAAAAAGGAATTGGAAAAACTGGATAAGTAAATAATAAAATTTTTGATCATTTCTTTATTGAGGCAGAAAGGGAGGAAAAAATGATGAAACGCCTTTTGGTTATTTCTTTAGGGTTAGTATTGGTCTTTGCCTTGACTGTCACGGCAATCGCGGAAGACAGCAAAGACAAGAAAATGACGCAAGAAGAAGCTTGCGCTTTAATGGGAAACTGCGGCAATGACATGGTTTCTGCGGCAAAGTCCATGCAAGCGGAGTGCGAGAAAATGATGGCCAAAGCTACTGCATTGATGGAAAAAGGAAAAATGATCCTGGGACAAGGCCAGCTATGGCAAGACAAGGAAATGGAAGCGGAAGGCAAGGCAATTTATGAGCAAGGCAAAAAAATGTACGATGATGCCAAAACCATGAGCGATACATGCTCATTGATTATTGCCGAAGGTGAAAAGATTAAAAATAAAAGCGCAAAAATCGGCGAAAAACCGAAAGATAAAAAAGAGAGCCAACCCAAAGGCGATACGCTTCCAAAATAATTTTTTAACGAACTGAATGAAAGTCATTTGAGCAGCCTTGGAAATTTTATCTGAGGCTGCTTTTATCTGATTAATAAATGTATGATTTCGATGCACGCGATTTATATATTCTCCCACCAAAGAAGATTGAAACGAATTGACAACAGAGTATTCGAGACTTAGGTTTTTACACAGAACGTTTTTAGGAGAATGCGATGGCAATATATAACCAGACGGTAATGGACCATTTCATGAATCCGCGAAATGTCGGAAGCATGGATGATGCTGACGGCATTGGAGAAGAAGGCAACCCGGTATGCGGTGATATAATGACATTTTATATTAAAGTTGAAGATGACCGCATTGCGGATGTGAAATTCAAAACCTTCGGATGCGGGGCCGCCATCGCCGTCAGTTCAATGGTCAGCGAAATGGCAAAAGGAAAGACCTTGGAAGAGGCGATGGCCATTACAAACAAGTCGGTCGCTGCGGCTTTAGAGGGTCTGCCACCTCAAAAATTACATTGCTCGAATCTTGGCGCCGATGCCCTGCATAAAGCGATTGAAGATTACATTGCCAAGCATCCGAATATGCAAATCAAAAAACCGGAACGCAGCCGCGAGGAAGTCTATGAAGAACGTTTCGGCGGGATCAGCGCCCAAGTAAAAGAAGTGAATGCTCAGCCGCCCGAAGATCGCATTTGCTGCCCATATTGCGAGGCTGTAATAGAACGCGGATCAAAATCTTGCGAACCTTGCGGCCGCGAACTGGGGTGTTGCCCTTCTTGCGGTGAACCGATCAAATCCGAAGATCATGATTGTCCCAATTGTGGAGCGCATCTCGATCATAATTAATTTACGGATCAAAGGATTTTTTCCAAAGAGCCTATTTAAGACTTCCGTGTAAATATTGTCTTTACATGTACCCGCTCTATGGCGCGATCAGTTGCCTGCACGATCGTAAAAACCTTTCCGGCTTCATTATGAGTTTCACCGACCTTGGGAATCCGACCGAACCGATAAAGCAGAAAGCCGCCGATTGTCGAGTAATCATCGCGCTCCGGAATTCCCATGCCATATTCTTCATTTAAAATGGATATCTCCGCTTTTCCCTCGACCAACAAATTTCTATCATTCAGTTTTGTGACCGGCATCAGAGGTTTATCGGTTTCATCTTCTATCTCGCCTACGATTTCTTCTAAAATATCTTCTGTAGTGATAATGCCCACGGCGCCGCCGTACTCATCAACGGCGATGGCCATATGCTCGCGCTGAGTTTGCAATTCCACCAGCAATTTTTCGACGTGCATGGTCTCCGGCACAAAAAGCGGTTTCCGACATTTTGCGATCACCGGCGCTTGGATATCATGATTCGTCAGGAGATCAAAACCCACCAGCATCCCGACAATATTGTCGATTCGATCTTGATATACCGGATATCTTGAGTACGGACCTTTAGCGACGATTTGTCTGGCTTTATCCAATGATGTGTCCGCCGATATTGCTGAAACGCCGGCAAGCGTCTTCATGGCCTCTTTCACTGTGATATCCCGAAAATCAATAATGCGCGTGATGATTTTGCGTTCCTCTACCTTGATATCCGAGCCCTCATGTCTTTTTAGAACCGCCTTCAATTCTGCGCGATCTTTGGGCTGATGTTCGGCGTCTTTAGAAGAAGGCAATACGCGCACCAAC
>Ga0315282_10008355_pt1 | contig 16779 bp, 21 predicted proteins | sample YL17G07_20_MG_FD_203693 | JGI IMG/M metagenome (GOLD analysis project Ga0315282, IMG submission 203693) | Sediment microbial communities from Yellowstone Lake, YNP, Wyoming, USA - YL17G07_20 | ecosystem: Environmental > Aquatic > Freshwater > Lake > Sediment | place: USA: Wyoming | collected...
TCGGTCAGCACGTAGTCGGGGCGCATCGGCAGCTTCGCCACCGCCCGCCCAAGCAGCCAGAGGTTCGACCGGTGCAACCCACGGCGGTCGATCCGCGATGGCATCGCCCGGCACACGGACACTGCGACGGCGCCGGCGACGATCCGCTGGAAGCAGGCCTCGCGCCGGAGCGCGGTGAGCGCCTTGGAGTCGCCGATCCCGTCGAGGTCGAAGTCCGCCGGGAGGACGACCGCCGCGGCGACCATGGGTCCGGCGAGCGCGCCTCTGCCCGCCTCGTCGACCCCGGCGATCGTGCGGAAGCCCTCCTCCCGCAGTTGGCGCTCGTAGCGCCCGAGGTCGATCGCTAGTGGAGCCACCCTATCCGCGACGGCGGCCATATCTTCACGAAGCCCCCGCCGACCACCCTGCTCTCCTTTATGAACCCGAGGCCCGCCCGGGAATCGTTCGAGTTACCCCGATTGTCCCCCATCACGAAGAGCGAATCAGGCGGAACCTGTACGGGACCGAAATCGCCCATCGAGAGCTTGGCAGCACGGGTGAGGTAGGGCTCGGCGAGTGGCTGCCCGTCGATGAAGACGGTGTGGTCGCGGATCTCGACGTTCTCCCCCGGCAGCCCTATCACCCGCTTGATGTAGTCCTCGTTCGGCGGGCGGGCGAACCCGAGGCCCTCCGACAGCCAGTGCAGGAAGCCACCGATCAGGCCGCGGTCCGGCTCCGGGCCCGGGCCCTGGAACACGATGATGTCGCCGCGCTCCGGGTGGTAGAGGACCTTGCTGACGAGCACCCGGTCGCCGGGCATGAGCGTCGGCTCCATCGAACCTGACGGGATGTAGAAGGCCTGGACGACGAAAGTCTTGAGGAGGATCGCGAGGACGAACGCGAGGACGATGAGGACGGGAAGCTCGCGCAGGAACCCGAGGAGACCCTTGTCGTCGTCCTTGTCCTTGGCTTCCTCACGAGGCTTCTCCGGCGCGGCCGCGTCGGTCATGGGCTTGCCCACTCGGTTGCCCGTCAACTAGTCCTGGTCGTCGGCTTCGGCCGGCGGAGCCTCTTCCCGGGCCTGCGCCTCCGTCTCGGCGGGCTCTTCCGCGCCGGGGGTCATCATGGCGAGCAGCTCTTCGCCCTCGACCCGCCGTTCCTTGATGCGCGCCTTCTTCCCGCGCAGCTCCCGCAGGTAGTAGAGCTTCGCGCGGCGCACGCGGCCACGGGAGACCACCTCGAGCTTCCCGATGGAGGGCGAGTGGACAGGGAAAGTGCGCTCCACGCCGACGCCGAACGAAATCTTCCGGACGGTGAACGTCTCCTGGAGACCGCCGCCCTGACGGCGGATCACGACCCCCTGGAACACCTGTATGCGCTCGCGGCCGGCCTCGACCACCCGAACGTGCACCTTGACGGCGTCCCCGGGCCTGAAAGCGGGCAGGTCGGAACGCAGATAAGCCTTGTCGACGAGATCGGTGTTCTTCATTCGGCGTTCCTCGATGGCGGGACCAGGAACGATAACAGAAGCCGAACGGAGCTAGTCGGAACGGTCCTCGAGCAGGTCCGGACGGTTCCTGCGGGTCTTCTCGAGCGCCGCTTCCCGCCGCCAGCGCTCGATCTCGGCGTGGTTGCCCGACAGCAGCACGTCCGGCACCCGCATCCCACGGAACTCCTGCGGCCGCGTGTAGTGCGGATGATCGAGCACGCCGTCCTCGAACGAGTCGCGCTCGTGCGACTCCTCTTTGCCGATCACACCGGGAACGAGGCGCGTCACGGCTTCCAGCAGCACGAGCGCCGGCACCTCGCCCCCTGAGAGCACGTAGTCGCCGATCGAGACCTCCTCGGCCGGCAGGCCCTCGGCCACACGCTCGTCGACGCCCTCGTAGCGCCCGCAGATGATGACCAGCCATGGCTCTCGCGAGAGTTCACGGACGAGCGCTTGGTCGAGGCGTCGGCCGGCGGGCGACAGCAGGATCACGCGTTTCGGACCTTCCCCGAGCGATCCGACCGCCGCGAACACCGGCTCGGGCTTCATCACCATGCCCGGGCCGCCGCCGTAGGACTCGTCGTCGACCTGCCGGTGCTTGTCGGTCGCGAAGTCCCGGATGTCGTGCAGGCGGAGGTCGAGCACACCACCCTCGATCGCTCTACCGAGCAGGCTCTCGCGAAGTGGGCTCTCGAAGATGCCCGGGAAGATCGTCAGGACGTCGATCCGCACATGCGCAGGCTAGCAGCGCCTAGCGGAGCCGGAGCGCCCCCGGTCGGTGGCGCCAGACAGCACGGGCCGTCAGCGCCGTCACCGCGGCCGGCACCAAGACGTACAGCGCGATGATTCCGATCTCGGGCCACCCCATCGGCCCGGCGAGGATGAACAGCAGGAGGAGGCCGTCCGGGATCAGCACCGCGAGCCCGGCGACAACGAACGGAGACCGGTAGACGCGGGCTCCGACGATAGCCCCCGCGGTGATGGCCGCGAAGCCGAACGTCAAGAGGAGGGCGGCCGTAGGCCCATACCCACTGGAGAGGAATGCGATCTTCTGGACGAACGTCCGCCCGAGCAGGATCGCGATGGCGTGGTAGACGAGCGCACCCACCGCCCACCAGCCGACGACGTTAGTGGCGCGCCACAGGCGCAGGGTCGCGCGATCCACGCGCTCCAGATCCTTCATCGTCCTCATCGGTTCACCTCCAGAAGTCCGACGGGATCTCGGCGTGCGCCGCGTCGAGCGGGACCCGTTCGGTGCGATCGCCAACCTGGATGGTCAGGATCGGAACGCCCGTGGGGGGCGGCTCGACCTCGAGGTACTCATCCCACGACCCGAAGCCCTCGCTCGCGACCATGCCGATCACCTCGATGTGCCCGGAACGCGCGAGACGGTCGTCGGGGATCACGATGAAGTGGAGTCCGACCGTCTCGCCGAGATCCACCACTCGGTCGAGTGCAACGGTCAGACCCTTCACGTGCCACACGGTCTCGGAAGAAGCAGCTGTACTGGCGGCATCGACGCGCTGCTGGAGGGTCGTGGGCGTCCGGCCCCACCACACGGCGAGCGCCGCGACGACCACAGCGAGGAGGACCCAGACGTACCGAGTGAGGATCCTGCGACGGAACCTCCGGAGCGCCGCCCGCACGACCTCGGGCGAGTCCACATCGGCGAGTCCGCGCAGATCGAGGGGCGCCTGTTCGCTCATCGTCCGTACGCCTCCCGCAAGCGTCCACGCGCCCGGTGCAGTCGCACCCGGAAGGTGTCCGGCGTCACGCCGACCATCGCCGCGCCCTCGATCGGCTCGAAGCCGAGCATGTCGACCATCACGAGCACCTCTCGGTCGGAGACGCCGAGCGACGCGAGCGCGCGCTCGAGGTCCATCCGCTCGTCGGGGTCCGGCGCCGCTGGCGCCGCGCGCTCGGGAAGCTCAGGACGCCGTTCGAACAGACCGGCGCGCGATGCCTCGAGCAGCACACGGCGCGCGATGCCGAACAGCCAGGTCCGCACCGACGAGTTGCCCCGGAAGCGGAGCGCTGCGCCACAGGCCCGGACGAAGGTCTCCTGCGTGAGCTCCTCGGCGTCCTGCCGATTGCCGACGAGCCTGAGGAAGTAGGCGAAGACGGCCTGCTGATGGGCCCGGAAGACATCTTCAAGCTCCACGTGCTCGCTCGTCGTTCACGCTAGATGAGTGAGCGGCCGGGTTCGAGCGTTACCGGAAATCTGGGCGGGCTCAGTCTTCCGGCGCGGTGAGGCCGGGCACCTCCCGCACGATGATCCGCTTCCCCGCAACGTCCACCGACATGACCACGTCCTTGAGCGCGGGTACCAGCGTCTCCCGCTCGTCGGTGATCACGCTCCAGACGTCGTTCGCGCGTGTGTGGATAACCTCCGCCAGCGTGCCCAGCGAAAGGCCGGACTCCAACACCACCTCGCAGCCGACGAGCTGGTGGTCCCACCAGGAGCCTTCCGGCAGCGGCGGGGACGCGGACTCAGGAACCACGAGCAGCGCGCCCCTCAGCGCATCGGCGCCGTCGCGGTCGCGCACCTCATGGAACGTGACCAGCAGTCGGTCCTTGTGCGCGCGGGATGAGTCGACCGTGAGCGCACGGCCGTCCTCCAGATAGACGACGGCGCCGTCGGCGAACCTGTCGGGGACCTCGGAGAGCACCAGCACGGCGACCTCTCCTCGAACGCCGTGGGCGCGGGTGACGCGGCCGACCGCGACGGTCGGCTCCGAGCTCATCTCAATCGACGATCTCGACGGACGCCCGCACCCCGGCCCGTGTGCCGGCGGCACGCACGACCGTCCGGATGGCACGCGCGGTGCGACCGCCCTTCCCGATCACTTTGCCCATGTCCTCGGGATCGACGCGGAGCTGCAGCAGCAGTCCGCGCTCGTCTTCGGTCTCGGTCACCTCGACCGCGTCGGGCTCGTCGACGAGCTCCTTCGCGAGGTACTCGAGAAGCTCCTTCACGGGGTGGCCTTCTTCTCCTTCGCCCCCTCCGGCTTCTGCATCTTCGCCGTCGGCTTCGCCTTCTTCGCAGGCCTCTCGGCTTCGAACTTCTCCCAGATGCCAACCTTCGTGAGCAGCACATGGACGGCTTGCGAGGGCTGCGCGCCCTTGCGGAGCCAATCGAGCGCTTTGACCTCGTCGATGTCGATGACCGACGGGTCTTCGAGCGGGTGGTACTTGCCGATGTTCTCGATGAACCTCCCGTCGCGCGGGCTGCGCTGGTCGGCCACCACCACGCGGTAGAAGGGGCGCTTCTTCGCGCCCATCCGCATGAGCCTGATCCTCGTCGTCATCGTCTTCTCCTAGACCCCGGGCAAGACCCCGGGGAAGTCCGGCATCCCCGGGACCCGAGGCATGCGCTTTCCGCCCATCCCCATCACCGTCTTCATCATCTTCTTGGCCGCATCGAACTCCTTCAGCAGCGAGTTCACGTCGGCCGTCGTGGCGCCGGAACCCCGGGCGATCCGCAGGCGCCGGGACCCACCGATGATAGCGGGGTTCCGGCGCTCCTCCGGGGTCATGGAGCAGATGATGGCCTCCGCCTTGGTGAGCTGGCCCTCGTCCACCTCCAGGTCCTTCAGGGCGTTCTTGCCGCCCGGCACGCCCGGGAGCATCGCCAGCAGGTCCTGGAGCGGTCCCAGCTTCTTCACCTCCCGCATCTGCGTGAGGAAGTCCTCGAGCGTGAACTGCGCCTTCAGCATCCGCTCGGCGGCCTCCGCGGCCTTCTCCGCATCGAGCGTCTCCTGAGCCTTGTCGATGAGCGTGAGGACGTCGCCCATCCCCATGATCCGCGACGCCATCCGGTCGGGGTAGAACGGCTCGAGGTCGGCCGGCTTCTCGCCGACGCCGGCGAAGAACACCGGGCGGCCGGTCACGGCGGTTATCGAGAGCGCGGCGCCGCCCCGGGTGTCGCCGTCGAGCTTCGTGAGGACGAAGCCGGTCGTGTCGACCTCCCTCATGAACGCGCGCGCCTGAACGACGGCGTCCTGGCCGGTCATCGCGTCACAAGCCATCAGCACGTGGTGCGGCCGGATCGCGTCCTTCACGCGGCGGGCTTCGCGCATCATCTCCTCGTCGACGTGCAGGCGGCCGGCCGTGTCGACGATCACGACGTCGAGGCCCTCCCGCTCGGCGTGCTTCACGCCGTTCTTCGCGGCCTTGATGGCGTCCTTCCCTTCGGAGACCACCGGCACCGCGATCTCGCGGCCGAGCGCGAACAGCTGGTCAACGGCGGCCGGACGCTGCAGGTCGGCCGCGACCAGCAGGGGATGCTTCCCCTTCTCCTTGAACATCCGAGCGAGCTTCGCGCAGGCGGTCGTCTTCCCGGAGCCTTGGATGCCGGCCATCATGATCACGACCGGGCGCGCCGAAGGCAGTGTCAGCGGCGACTGCGTGTCGCCCATCGTCGTCTGCAGCTCATCCCGGACGATCTTGATCACCTGCTGCGCCGGGGTGAGGCTATTCATAACCTCCTCGGAGAGCGCCCGCGCGCGGACCCGGTCGAGCAGGTCGTCCGCCACTTCCACAGCGACGTCCGCTTCGAGCAGCGCCATGCGCATGTCGGCCAGCGCGCTTTCCACTTGCTTCGGATGGAGCTTGCCCCGGGACTTGAGCTTCTTGAAGACCGCGCCCAAGCGGCCGGTCAGCGTGTCGAACATGTCCCTGGGGTGCCGATCGCCCGGTGCGTCGTGCTGCGACGTGGAGCCACCCTCACGGCCACCCTCACGGCTCGTCTTCCCCCGGCTCCGGCAACCGCAGCACTTGCTCTACCGTCCGCAGCAGCGCGAGTGGACTGAACGGTTTCGTGAAGTACTCGTCGGCGCCCAGGGAGAGCACGAACTCGCGTCCCTCTTCTCCCGTGGCCGTCACGATGATCACGCGCACGTCGGCCGTGGCCGGGTCGGACTTCATCTCCTTGAGCACGTCGGTCCCCGGCGTGCCGGGGATGTTGAGGTCGAGGAACAGCAGATCCGGCGGGCGCTCGCGGACCATCGCGAGAGCGGAGGGGCCGTCGGCGGCCTCGCGGATGTCGAACCCCTCGGTCTCGAGGACCAGTCGCATGGCCTCCCTCATGGTCGGGTGGTCCTCGACGATCAGGATGTCGGCCCTCGCCATCTCAGCCTCCGAGCAACTGGTCGGCGAAGGCCCGAGCGTCGAACGGCTCCAGGTCGCCCACCCCCTCACCGGTCCCGACGAGTTTGACGGGAACCCCCAGCTCCTCACGGACCGCCAACACGATGCCGCCCTTCGCCGTTCCGTCGAGCTTCACGAGGGCGACGCCGGTCACGTCGACGGCCTCGGTGAACGCCGTCGCCTGCGCGATCCCATTCTGGCCGGTCGTGGCGTCGAGCACGAGCAGCACCTCGTCGACCTCCCCGGCCGCCTTCTCAAGCACGCGCTTGACCTTCTTCAACTCGTCCATCAGCGGCGTGCGCGTGTGCAGTCGGCCGGCGGTGTCGACGATGAGAACGTCCGCCCCGCGGGCGCTCGCCGACCGGACGGCGTCGAACGCGACCGCGCCGGGATCGGCCCCCCGTTCCTGCGAGACCAAGTGCGCGCCGGCGCGCCGCGCCCACACGTCGAGCTGTTCGGAAGCCGCGGCTCGGAACGTGTCGCTGCCGGCGAGGCTTACCCGGCGCCCGTCCTTCGTGAGGCGCGCCGCGAGCTTGCCGATCGTGGTGGTCTTCCCCGAGCCGTTGACGCCGACGACCATGACGACGCCGAGGTGATCGCTCGGAAGGTGCAAGCTCCCGTCGTCGCCGAGGATCGCGACGACCTCGTCTGCGAGCAGCGCTCCAGGGTCCGCGCCCTCCGTCCAGCGCTCGCGGAGGTCCTTCACGATCCGCGCGGCCGTCGCGGGACCGACGTCCGCCCGGACCAGCAGCTCCTCGAGCCGGCCCCAATCATCGTCACCTGGCGCCCTGCTTCCGAGCAGGGCGCGGACCCTGGCGCCGAGCCCTTCCGTGGCGCGCGAACGCCGGGCGCGCACGAGCAGCACGGCAGCCTCGACGAGCGCCACCACAAGGAGGACGGCGAGAACGACGGCGATCACCACGGGGCTACAGGCTAGTGGACGGCGCCGGGTGCCGACACGGCGACGACCGACTCCTGTTCCGGCCGTTCCCGCGCAGCCGGCGCCGGGTTCTCCAACCGCTGCCCGATCACCTTCGAGGTCCCGTCCTTGCTCATCGAGACCCCGTACATCATCTGCGCGATCTCCATCGTCCGCTTCTGATGCGTGACGACCAGCACCTGCGAGTCGGACGCGAAGCTCTCGACTAGCTTGATGAACCGGTGCAGGTTGATGTCATCGAGCGCCGGTTCGACCTCATCCATCAGGTAGAAGGGGCTGGGTCGGGCCTTGAAGATGGCGAACAGGAACGCGAGCGCGGCCAGCGCCCGTTCGCCGCCCGACAAGAGCGAGATGCGCCGCACACGTTTCCGCCCGGGTCTCGCCTCGATCTCGATCCCGCCGTTCAGCAGATCTCCCGGCTCGGTCGCGACGAGACGGCCCTCGCCCCCTGGGAACAACTCCACGATCAGCCGCTCGAACTCGGCTGCGACGTCCCGGTACGCGGCCTCGAAGGTGATCGCGATCTCCTCGCCGACGCGCCGGATGACCTCGAGCAGGTCCCGACGGGCCTTCTTCACGTCGTCGAGCTCGCGAACCAGGAAGTCGTGCCGCTCCTGCAGCGCCTCGAACTCGCCGCCGGCGAGCAGGTTCACCCTGCCGAGCAGCCCCAGCCGCCGCTGCACGAGCTCGGCCCGGCGCTCGAGGGATCCCACCGTGTCGTCGTCGGCGAGCCCGGCGACCTCCTGCTGCGGGTCGCATCCGTGCCCCTCGCGGAGCAGTCGCTCGGCGTCGCGGATCCGCCGCTCGAGGTCGCCGCGCAGCCGGTCCTCGCCCTCGTACTCCTCGCGGAGCCGGTCGAGCTCGGTCGACGCCTCACGCCAGGCGCGGTTGACCTCGGCCTCGGCCTCGGTCGCGCGACGCTCGAGGGCTGCCGCGGCGTCCCGGTCGGCCGACGCCGCCTCGAGCGCGCCTTCAGCGGCTCGCAGCCGCTCCTCGGCCGCCGCTCTCCCGTGCTCTGCGGCCTCGACGACGGCGCGTAGCGCCGCGGGGTCCTGAGAGGCCAGCGCCTCGCGCTCGCCACGCAGGGCCGCGAGGCGCGACTCGAGCCCCGAACGCTCGCGCCGCAGGGTCTCAACCGCGACGCGCGCTTGGAACGGCGACTCGGCCGGACGCGGCAGCTCGGGAAGCTCGCGCGTGACCGGCTCCGCCGCCGCTAGGGCGTCGCGCCAGGCGGCGCCGGCCTCGTCCAGGCCCACGAGTCGCTGCGAGAGGATCTCCTCCTCCTTGGCGAGGCCGGAGACGTCCGCCTCCAGGCGAACCATGCGTTCGGCCGCCTTCGTGATCCCGGCGTCTGCCTCCTCGATCCGCGCCTCGAGCTCCGCCAGCACACCGACGATGTCCTCAAGGCGCTCGCGCTTGGGCCGCAGGGCGGCTTTCGTCTTCGAGAGGTCGTGCTCGACGACCGTGAGCTCGCGGCGGATCTCGTCGGCGCGCGAGTCGGCCTCCGGCGTCGTGCGGATCAGGGCCGGCCCGATCAGGACGCCCTCGGGTGTCACGAACGCCGCCTTCGGGTTCCGTTCGTGCTTGCCGACGGCCTCCTCGAGGCCAGCGGCAAGGTAGATGTCCTTCAGCACCGTGCAGATCAGCCCGCGTGCGGCGGGGTCCGCCCGGACGACCTGAAGCAGCGTCCGCTCACCGGGCAGGACGAACGACGCCGGGCCCCCGCCGGCGATCGCGAGGGTCGCGCCATCGCCCTCGGGGGCGTCGGCGATCGCCCCCAGCTCGTCGGCGTAGACGACCGCGTCCGCCAGGTGCCCCAGCCCGGCCCGGAGCGCTCGCTCCCAGCCGGACTCGACGTGCACGAGTTCGCCGAGACGCCCGATCGCGCGCCCCGGATGACGCTCCAAGAAGCGCGAGCCGGGCGTCTCCTCGAGATCCTTCAGCCGCGCGACGAGGATGTCGCGCCGGCCCTCCTGACGACGGAGGACCTCCTCGAGCTCGACGACCTTGTCGGCGATACCGTGCCGCTCGCGCTCGAGCTCGGCGCGACGCTCGGAGAGCGGCGAGACCTCGGCGTCGAGGCGCTCCACCTCCTCCTCGAGACGCTCCCGCCCCGCCTCGGCGGCGGTGCGGCGCTCGCGGACCTGCGCGATGCTCTCATCGAGCCGCGCCCGCTCACGCTCGTACGAGCCGACCTGCCTGCGGATCGTCTCCATCTCGGCCCGGTGCGCCGCGGCCTCCTCGGAGATCCGCCGACGATCCTCCTCGACCCGGCGGCGGATGTCCTGCTGCTCGAGGAAGACCCGCTCAGCCTCTTCCAGCTCGCGCTCGCGCATCTCGAGCTCCGCGGCCACCTCCGCGATGCGCGCCTCGACCCGCCGCAGGTCCTCCTCGACCGCGGTGAGCCGGACACGGCGCGTCGCCTCAGCGGCGAGCTCGGTCCGGGCCGACGACTCCGTCTCCACGGCCCGCCGCAGCTCGAGCTCCGCCGCCGACTTCGCTCCCTGCGTCCCACGGAGCGCGGTCTCGGCCTCCTGGAGCGCCCAGACGGCTCGGGCCCGCTCGTCGGCCGCGCCCGCGACCCGCTCATCCAGCGCGTCGAGGTGCTCGCGCGCGGCCTTGCGCCTCGCGAGACCCTCGTCCCAGCCGCCGAGGCGCCGCTCGCGCTCGGCCAGGAGGTCGCGCAGCCGCGCCGCGGTGAGCTTCGCGGCGAGGGCGTCCGCCTCGGCCGTCAGCTCCTCGTGGCGCTTCGCCATCTCGGCCTGTTGCTTCAGCGGCCTCAGCTGCCGCCGGAGCTCCACCAGCACGTCGTGCAGCCGCAGGAGATCCTGGTCGAGCCCCGCCAGCTTGCGCTCGGCCCGCTCCTTCCGGCGTCGGTGCTTCGCTATGCCGGCCGCTTCCTCGATGTACTGGCGCCGCTCCTCCGGTCGGGCGGACAGGACCGCCTCCAGCTGACCCTGCCCGACGACCGTGTGCAGCGCGCGGCCGATACCCGACTCCGACAGCAGCTCCTGGACGTCGAGCAAGCGGCAGAGCTGCCCGCCGATCCGGTACTCGCTGTCACCGGAGCGGAAGATCGTCCGGCTGACCTCGATCTCGGTCATGGGCACGGGGATCAGCCCCGCGCTGTTGTCGATGACGAGCTTCACCTCGGACATGCCGAGGGGCGGCCGTTGGGGGCTCCCGGCGAATATGACGTCGGCCATCTGCCCGCCGCGGAGCGCGCGAGGGCCCTGCTCGCCCAGCACCCAGCTGATCGCATCCACGAGGTTCGACTTGCCGGATCCGTTGGGACCGACGATCACGCTGATGCCGGGCGCGAACTCGAGGACCGTCTTGTCGGCGAACGACTTGAAGCCTCTTATCTGCAGGGATCGAAGGAACATCCGGAACCGATGCTAGCAAGGGCTTTCGGCCGGTTGTGGGATTTGAACCACGAACCTGTGATTCAGCCCGCGACCCGGAATCCCACATCTCCCCGAAGGGGTTCGGAGATGACCTCGACTTCGTCCACGCGGGCGAGGTCGGGCCCGTGTCGGCACCAGGCGACCATGGCGTCGACGTCTGCCTCCGACCCCTCGAAAGCCGCCTCGACGCGCCCGTGGGGGAGATTGCGCACGTACCCACCGAGGCCGAGCTCACGCGCCACGGCGGCGCACGTCGCTCGGTAGAAGACCCCCTGCACCCTGCCGGAGACGATCACCCTCACGCGCTTCACGCCTCAGGATCCTCGGTCCTTCGTCCCCGTGGTCTGGCTCCTCCCGTTTCCTACAAGCCGAAGACACGCCCTTCGCGCCGGCGGACGGACTAGGACTGGCACTGGGGGCAGAAGAAGGAGCTGCGCCCCGAGGACTTCACCGTCTGGACCGGCGTGCGACAGCGTCGGCAGGGCCGACCGTCGCGCCCGTAGACCTTCAGCTCCGTCTGGAACTCGCCGGGCTTGCCGAACAGGTCCAGGTAGGCATCGTCGTCGAGGGTCGTGCCGCGGTAGCGGATCGCTTCCTGCAGGACCTCTTGCAGCGCACGGTAGAGGCGCCGCACCTCCTGCGACGACAGCGAGTCCGACATCCGGTCGTGGCGCAGCCCCGCCGCGAACAGCACCTCGTCCGAATAGATGTTGCCGACGCCGGACATGAACTTCTGATCCATCAGGAGCGGCTTCAGCTTCGATGCGCGCTGCGCGAGCAGTCCGCCGAACGTCTGCCAGGTGAACATGTGGTCGAGTGGATCGATCGCGATGTGCTGGAGCTCCTTCACCTTGCCGAGCTCGTTGGTGCTCGCGACGAACATCTCCCCGAACGTCCGCGGGTCGACGAAGCGGAGGTCGCCGCCTTGCTGGAACGTGATCACGACGTGTGTGTGCGGCGGAAGCGCCTGGCGCTTGTTGGCTCGCACGAACCGACCGCTCATGCCGAAGTGCACGACCAAGACCTCGCCGTTGTCGAGCTGGAGCAGGACGTACTTGCCGCGCCGCTCCGCCTTGGTGATCCTCCGCCCGACCACTCGGTCCGTGAACTCCTTGCGTCTCGCGTGCCGACGGATGACGCGCATCGCGTTCCTCGACGGCCGGACCTCGGCCGCAGCGATCTTCCGGCCGACCACGTCCTTCTCGAGGTCGCGACGCATCACCTCGACTTCGGGAAGCTCCACCTAACCCCCCTTCGAGCCGTCCGGGGCGACCCGCTCCGCCAGCTTGCGGTAGGCCTCGTGGGCGGCCTGCTGCTCGGCTTCCTTCTTCGAACGACCGATCCCGCTCCCGCACGGCTCTCCCGACAGGTACACGATCGCCGTGAACTCCTTCTGGTGGTCGGGCCCGCGCTCGGTGAGCCGGTACTCGGGGAGCTTGCCGAGGTCCTGTGACGCAAGCTCTTGGAGGATCGTCTTGTAGTCGCGCTCGCCCTCGCCACGGACGTACGCGGTCATCCGCGGGTGGAACAGTCGCTCGATCACTTCCCTCGCGGACGCGAGGCCGAGGTCGAGGTACATGGCGCCGAAAACCGCTTCGAGCGCATCGGCGAGGATGCTCGACTTGTCGCGGCCTCCGCTCGCCTCCTCGCCCTTGCCGAGCAACACGTGCCGCCCGAGGTCGAGGTCGCGGGCGACGTCGGCGAGCGCCGACATGTTCACGATCGCGGCACGGAGCTTGGCCAGCGCGCCCTCCGGCATATCGGGGAACTCCCGGAACGCCATGTCGGTGACCACCAGGCCGAGTACCGCATCGCCGAGGAACTCGAGGCGCTCGTTGTTCACGTCGAGTTCCTGCTCGAACGCGTATGAGCGGTGCGTGAGTGCCGCGTCGCGGAGCGCCACGTCGCCGAAACGCACACCGAGGGAGTGCTCCAACGCCAGCGCCGCCGTCGCGGCCTCGTCCGCGCGCCCGGCACTCACGCCTTACTCGACCTCGATCGCCTGACGGCCTGCGTAGTAGCCGCAGTTGGCGCACACCTTGTGTGGCAGCTTCGGCTGGTGGCACTGCGGGCACTCGGAGTACGTCGCGGGCTGCGCCTTCCAGTTCGCCTTGCGCTTCGCCCCGCGTGTGTGGGTCTGTCTCTTCTTGGGTACCGGCATCGTCCTTCCTTCCCGCTACTGGATGAGTCTCTCGAGGCCGGCCCACCGCGGGTCGGCGGATGGCTCGGTGCACGTGCACTCGCCGCTGTTGCGGTCGCCGCCGCACCGCTCGCACAGCCCGAGGCAGTCGGGCTTGCAGAGCGGCGAGAACGGCAGATCGAGCACGATGGTGTCGCGCACCATCGGCTCGGGGTCGAGCGTGAGGTCCTTGGCCAGGCCGTAGTCGTCGTCGGGTCCCGGCTCGCGGACGAACAGCTCGTTCATCTCCACGGAGAAGTCCCGGTCGAACTCCTTCAGGCAGCGGGCACAACGCATCGCCATGCGCCCGGCGACGGAGCCCGAGACGTAGATCCCGTCGACGACGCTCTCGAGCGAGAGGTCGCCCTCGAGCGGCAGATCCGCGGGGACATCCACGAGCTCGGTGTGGAGACCCTCGAGCGCCTCCTCGACGTGGACGGTCTTCGTCGTGCCGGGATCGTCGAGCAGGTCGCGGACGTCGATCGGGCGCATCACGCCTGCTCCTCGTCCTCCTCGGGGAAGGCGACCTGAGGTCCGATGTCCGCCTGCGTAGCGGGGACTACACCTCGCAGCTTCTCTCGGCCGGCCTGGACCTGGTCGATCGTGCGCGTGAGCGCGTCGTTGGTCGTGACCAGCTCCTCGGTGATCTTCTGGAGGGCGATCTCGAACTGCGCGAGCTTCGCGTCGGCGTAGTCCTCGGCCTCGAGACGCATCTTGCGCGCGTCCTCCTGCGCTTCGGTCGAGATGCGATCGGCCTCCTCCTGCGCGCGCCTCACGACCTCCTCGTGGGAGGCGAGGCGCAGCTGCTCCTGCCGGGCCTGCTCGACCATCGCCTCGGCGTCGCGGCGAGCTTTCGCGAGCAGCTCCTCGCGGTCCTTCACGACCCACCGGGCCTGCCGCACCTCCTCCGGCAGGGACTCCTTCATGTCCTTGACGAGATCGAGGACCTCCTCGCGGTTCAGCAGGGCCGAGGAGGAGAGCGGCATCGACTTCGCGTCGCGGATAAGGTCCTCCAACTGTTGCAGACTCGCGGCAAGGTCCATCTAGGATGCCCTCCCCAGTTTCTCCGCCAGCCGCTCGGCGACGACCGGGGGCACGAGGCCCGTGACGTCGCCGCCGAAGCGCGCGACCTCCTTCACGAGCGACGAGGACAGGTAGGACCAGCTCGGCGCGGTGGTCATGAAGAAGGTCTCCACGCCGGCCAAGCGCTGGTTCATCTGCGCCATCTGGATCTCGTACTCGAAGTCCGTCACCGCGCGCAGGCCCTTCACGATCACGTCCGTGCCCCGCGCCCTTGCGAATCCCACCAGCAATCCGGAGAAGGCGTCGATCTCGACGTTCGGGAGAGACGCGGTGGCCTCCTTCAGCATCGAGACCCGCTCCGAGGCGGTGAACAGCGGTTGTTTGGCAGGGTTGTCCAGCACCCCGACGACGAGCGCGTCGAAGCGCTGAGCGGCACGTTCGATGATGTCGAGGTGACCGTTCGTCACGGGGTCGAACGTCCCCGGACAAAGGGCGGTCAAACCCATCTCGACCTCCCGGGCTAGCCCTGGCGGAACACCAGGACGAGGGTGTCGCCGTGCTCCAGGCGCCTCGCGACGAGCCAGTCTACCGGAATGACAGGCGTGGAACTCCTGCGTGCGCGGGTCAGGACGACCGTCCAGCCCTCCCCAGCCAGCCGACGGGAGCCGAGCACCCCGAGCACGCGGTCGAGCTCCGGACCGATCGTCTCGTAGGGCGGATCCAGGAGCACGAGGTCGAACGCTCCGGCGACGTTGTCATATCTCGTGACGAACCCGAAGACGTCTGACGCCACAACCGTCGCCCGGTCGGCGAGACGCGTGCGGGTGAGGTTCTCCCGGATCGCCCTGAGGGCGGCTCGGTTCCGCTCGACGAAGACGGCCGACTCCGCTCCGCGGGATAGGGCCTCGAGCCCCATCGCCCCGGTTCCCGCGTACAGATCGAGCACTCGGGCCCCGGGAACCGCTGCCGCGATGCTCGAGAACAGCCCCTCTCGGGCCACGTCCGACATCGGCCGCACCCCGCGCGGCACCGGAGCGAGACGTATCCCTTTGGCGGTGCCGGCGATCACCCTCACGCAGCGACTGTAGCCGGAAGCCGCGGGGCTCAGTCCGCTTCGGCCGGGACCCAAAACTCCACGGTCGTGCCGGAGCCCGGCGTCGACTCGATCCGCCACCAGCCGCCCGCCGTCTCGGCGCGCTGGCGCATGCTCGCGAGCCCGAGGTGTCCCGGCAGCGTCTGCTCCGCGGCCGAAAGGTCGAAGCCCGACCCGTCGTCGGTGATCTTCACCGCGTACCCGCCGGCGCGCGGCTCGAGCACGACGTCCACGCGCTTGGCGTTCGAGTGCTTACGGACGTTCACGAGGGCCTCCTGCGCGATCCGGTAGAGCACCGTGCGGGCAGCGGCAGATGGTTCTTCGCCCAAGCGGTTGGCGAGCGTGCACCCGATCCTCGTCTGCTCCGACAGATCGTCCAGGTACACGCGGAGCGCAGGGGCGAGACCCTCCTCGTCGAGTGCCCTCGGGCGCAGCTCGAACATGAGGTGTCGCAGCCTTGCGATCGCCGACGTGACGGTCTCCTCCAGGGGCTTGAGGCCCTCCAGCGCCTCGGGATCGTGGAGGCGTCTGCGCAGAGCCTCGAGGCGCATGCCGACCGCGCTCATCACCTGGATGGAGTCGTCGTGGATGTCGGCCGCCATCCGAGCCCGCTCCTCCTCCTGGGCTCGGATGAGGTGACCGAGGAGGTCACGGATCCTCTCGTGGCTGTGGCGAAGCTCCTCCTCTGCCCCCTTGCGCTCGGTGATGTCCGAAGTGACTACGACCACGCTCCAATCTGGGAATGCGACCGGAGCTGCGCTCACACTCACCCAGGTGACCTGGCCATCCTCTTTCACGACCCCCGTCTCGACATCATGAACGGCTCTTCCTTCCGTGACCGCCAGTGCACTGGCGAACTCTCCCGCAGACATCGGTGTCCCATCCGATCTGAGATAGCTCCGTCCCATGTGATCCCCCCTGATCAACCCTTCTTGGGAGATGTCCAGGATCCTCGCCAGGGCAGGATTCGCATAGACCGGTTGTCTTTTCGCGTCAAGGATGGAGACCCCCACCGGCAGTACTTCGAAGATGGCCTTGAGTCTCTCTTCGCTTTCCCGCAGCGCCTCCTCGGCCTTCCTCCGATCGGTGATGTCGCGGGCCCAGCCGCCGACGCCTGGGCGGCTCCCCTCCAACAACACAGGGAACTTGTGGAGCTCGTACACGCGCCCGCCGACTTGCTCTTCGGTGACCACGACGCCCTGCTGAGCCAAAGTCAGCAGATCGCTCCGCCTGCAGGCTTCGGCCGCCTCGGGCGGCATCAGCTCCTGGTCGGTGCGACCGATGATGTCCTCCATCGGTCGTCCCAGGAACTCGGCGTTGGCAGTGTTGACGATGCGGTAGCGCAGCTGGTCGTCCTTGAGGAACGCCAAGTCGTCGGTCGCGTTGATGAACGTGTCGTACCGCCGCTCGCTCTGCCGCAGCGCCTCCTCTGCCTGCTTGCGCTCGGTGATGTCTGCAGAGGCACAGGTCACGCCGATGATGTTGCCAGTCACATCGCGCAACGGCTCGACGGTGAGGTCG
>Ga0315282_10008356_pt1 | contig 16778 bp, 12 predicted proteins | sample YL17G07_20_MG_FD_203693 | JGI IMG/M metagenome (GOLD analysis project Ga0315282, IMG submission 203693) | Sediment microbial communities from Yellowstone Lake, YNP, Wyoming, USA - YL17G07_20 | ecosystem: Environmental > Aquatic > Freshwater > Lake > Sediment | place: USA: Wyoming | collected...
CAGGGCCGACGGACCAAGCGGTGCGACCGGCAGATTAACAGCTCAAATTCGCCGCTCTGCCGCTGCTGACGCCCGCCGCCAGCCAAGTGATGCCAGCCACTGCACCTTACAGACGGATTACGGCCGCCCGCTCAGCGACGATGGCGGCTCGTGTATACTTCGCATCATGAACACGAGGCTGCTGGCGATCTTGTTGGCGGCCCTGGCGATGGGCCCGGCATGTAGCCGGCCGACGCAGGAATCGGCGTCCAAACCGGCGGCGGCATCGACCGTCTCCCCGGTCGCCGGCGCGCAGGCTGCCGGAGGCATCGAGGTGGTGGACGCCGAGGGCGCAGCCATCTTTCGTCTTGAGCCGGCCGGTGATGGCTACCGCCTCTACCAGCCGCCTGATCGCTTGCTCGCTAACGTGAAGGTGGAAAAGGAGGGGATCGAGATCGCCAACACATCCGGTGACATCGTTTTTCGCATCCGGCGGAAGGAAGCGAAGGCGAGAGCGGAGGATGGCTCCGGGGTGGTGGCTTTCAATATCAAGCCTTCCAAAAAGCAGGGCGCCTACAAGCTGGAGGATCCGGACGGGGCGGCCCTGTTCCACCTGAAGCGCGAGTCTTACGGCTGCAAGGTTTCCGACGCCGACGGCCACGATCTTTACAGGATGCGCATTGCCTCGCTGCGTTTCGCGACCGGCCGCGTGATCGCCGAGACCGACGAGGGCCGCTATGGCCTGGAGGTGAGGGGAACCGACGATGCGCTGGCCGCTTCGGCTGCCACGCTTGACAAATTCAATGTTGTGCAACGGGCCGGCCTGCTGGTCTATCTGGCGCGCTTCGAAACCACAGAACGATGAGAGATGGGCCGACGGCTGACGGCTGTCGGGCACGGCAGCCTAAAGCCTGCCCCCTGGCGCCTGACACCCGGCGCCTGTCTGCCGTGCTACCATTTCGCCCATGCAGGTTCCTGTGGCGTTGCGGCTGCTGGCCGTCTTCGGCCTGGTGGCCGCCAACGCGTACTTTGTGGCGGCCGAGTTTGTGCTGGTCAGCGTGCGCGCCACCCGCCTGCGGCAACTCGAAAAGGAGGGGCACAGCGCGGCCCGCGTCGCCCTTCGCCTTCACAACCAGGTCGCACGGGTGCTGTCGGCCACGCAACTGGGTATCACGCTGGCCAGCCTGGCGCTGGGCTGGATCGGCGAGGACGCCATCGCGGCCCTGGTCATGCCCGCCTTCGCGGCGCTGGAGCGGGGTCCGCGGCTGGCGCTGGCCCACAGCGTCGCCATCGCCATCGCTTTCCTCATTATTACGGCGTTGCACATGGTGCTGGGCGAGGCGGTGCCGAAAAACATCGCTCTGGGTCCCTCCAAGGAGCGCCTGGCCTTGATGATCGCCCGGCCCATGGACGCCTTCATGCGGGCCACAAACCCCTTTCTGCGGGTCCTTAATGCCGCCGCCGCCGCCATTTCTCGATGGTTTGGGGCCCAGACCGCCTCCGCCCACCAGGTTCATTCCCCGGAGGAAATCCAGATGCTGGTGCAGGCCGGGGTGGAGAGCGGGGTGCTGCATGAGGAACTGGAGGGAATGATCCACGGCATCTTCGACTTGCACAAGATATTGGTCCGCGAGGTCATGGTGCCGCGCCCCGACATTGTCTCGGTTTCGGTCGATGCGCCGCTGGACGATGTGCTGCGCGTCGTGCTGGGGTGCCGGCATTCACGCCTGCCGGTCTATGAAGGCTCGCCCGATCACTTCATCGGCGTGCTCTATGTGAAGGACCTGTTCCGGGTGTGGCTGGAGGCCCAGGCGGCGGGGGGCGGGGCGGCGGCCCGGCGCTCTCGCCTTCGCCCCCTGCTGCGCAAGCTGCTGATCGTGCCCGAAACCAAGCCGCTCGACGGCCTGCTGCGCGAATTCCGCCAGCGCCGCATGTATCTGGCGCTGGTCGTTGATGAATTCGGCAGCATCGCCGGCCTGGTTACGCTGGTGGACGTGCTGGAACGCATCGTCGGCGAATTCTCCGACGAATTGGAGGCCGCTGCGCCTCGCGCGCCGGCGGCCGATACGGGCCTGGTTCTCGATGGATCGACCCACATTCGGGAGATCGAAGAGCGCTATGGCATCCAACTACCCCGTGACAGCGGCTTCGAGACGCTGGCCGGATTCCTCATGCATCGCCTCGGCCACATCCCCCGCGTGGGTGAATCGCTGCTGTTTGATCGCTGGCGCTTCACCGTCCAGCAGATCGACCGCCACCGCCTGGCGCTGGTGCGCCTGGAGCGCGCCGGCCAGAAGGCAGAAGGCGGAAAGCAGTAAGCAGTCGGTAGTAAGCAGTGGGCCGTGGCGCGCACTTACCGAACCAGGTTCTGGGCGATGGCGCGGAGTTCGGGGGGCAGGCGCAGGTCCTGGGTGGCGGTGGCCGCGCGCTCGATGTGGACGCGCGCCGCGTACCTTTGCACCTGCTCCAGTACATCGGGGTCCTGCACCACGGCGCCGTCGGCATCCGGCCAGGCCAGCGCCAGGTAGTCCCCGGGAACCAGACCGCGCACGCTGAATTGGCCGTTTGGATCGGTCGCGGTGGTGCGGAAATAGCGGTCGCTCTCGCGCTTTGGCGGGTCGGCGGCGAGCAATACCACCTGGACGCCGGCCAGCGGCTCGCCATTCTCGTCCACGGCGCGTCCGGCCAGGCTGCCCCCGTTCGAATCCAGCACCAGTTCCAGGGCAACGGCATCAACACCTTCCGGCACGATCAGCCCGCCTTCGACGATGTTCTGGCCGGCATGGCGAACTTCCCGGAGATAGAAGTCCGAGGGCGTGGCGCGCTGGCCGGCCGAGCCGCCGCCTGAGGCGCTCACGTAATACTCGCCGGGCGGCACGTTGGCGATGATGAAAGCCGAGTCCTTCGCCATCGCCGCCGGAGTGTCGGCGAAGGGCGAAGCGTCGCCTTTGGGCGAAAGCCAGACACGGAGGCTCTGGGGAGCGGCGGCATCGCCATCCGCCAACACGCGGCCACGCACCTCGGCGCCCGGTCCGACGACGATCATGAGGTTGTCGATGTTGGCGGCGCCCAGATCGACGCTGCGGACGGTGGGGCGCGCCGATTCGCCTTCCGGCCCTCCGCCGCGGACGCGGGTATTGATCATCAGGCGGTAGTGGCCGGGCAGCAGGCTGCGCAGGTGGAAGTCGCCGTCCGGGTCCACCTGTGTTCCCCCGCCGAAGCGCCCTCTGGCCAGGTCATTGCCCATGACGCTGACGAAGCCGCCCGCCAGCGGCTGCCCGGTCGTCCGGTCGAACACCTTTCCGGAAAGGCTGTAAGTGGGCGCCGGGCGCAGCGTGAAATCGATCCGCGAAACCTCGTTGCCGTTGATGATGTCGATGCGCTGGGCCTCGCGCAGCGAGGCGGCGTTGGGGTACAGCACCGGAGCATAGGTCGGAGTGCGGCTGCCGAACTCGCCCAGCGAGGCCTGCGCGTAGTACTTCCCGGGCGGCACGTTGAAAACGCGGTACTGGCCGCGATCGTCAGTGGTGGCAGCAACCGAGGGCGTGGCCTGCACGCGGCCGCGCACGAAGCGGCGGGCCAGCAACTGCACGTTGGCGCGGGCCAGCGGCTCGCCGTCCTCGTCCACCACCGTGCCGCTGACCACGCCGGCGCGCACCAGCCGGATATCGATGTCGCGAAGCTGCTGGCCGTCGGCCAGGATGAGGAGCGCGCCTGCGTCCCGCGCCGACCGCTGGCCGTAACCCGCCGATATGAAACCGGTCTTGCCGCACTGGAGCGAATAGGAGCCGGCCGGAAGGTTCTGGAACTGAAAGAAGCCTTGAGCGTCGGTGGATGTGCCGTAAGGCTCGCTCGGGCGCGGACCGCCGCCGCGCATGCCGTCACGCCGCCCCTGCGAGTGCAACGTCACCTGGGCGCGCTTCAGCGGAGCGCCGTTGTCGGAAGCATAGACATGCCCGCTGATGCTGCCGGCAGGCGCCGGCGCGGAAGCGGCTGCGGCCTGCAAGAGCAGCGAAAGCGCCAGCAGGATGCTCATTTCACCACATGGCGGTCCCGCCAAGCGGGACCGCCGCGACATCACGGGAGTTCGAACTTAATGTTGCGCTCGGCGTTCAGCTTCTTGGTGAAGTCCAGGTCGACCTGCTCCAGGGAGACGCAATTCTGCGAGCCGTAGTTCGTCGCGTAGCAGAGTCGATCCCCTTCCTTCCAGTAATCGGTGACGGCGTAAATCGAGTGGTCCTTGAAGACCAGCAGCGTGACCGGCTTCGCGGGGGGCAGGGGCGGCTCGGCGGGCGCCGCCTGGTAGACGGTGACTGTGTCGCGCGGATCAAACGTGCTCGGCCCGGCCCAGGTGCCCACGCTCTGTCCCGCTTCCGGCTGATTCCCCTGTGGTCCGATGATGATTATATTGGGCGCCTGAGGGGCCGCCGGCCCAGTCACCAGCGGATTGCCGTAAGCATCCACGACCGTGGGGTTGTAGCCCCCAAAACCATAGCCGTAGTAGTAGGACGGGACCGCGTATGGAACGCCGAGGATGATCGTGGTGCCGCGATCGAACCGGCGGTGCTGACCAAACGGGGGCGGACCGAAAGCGGTCGCGCCGGGCCGCATGGGGCCGACGGTAATAACGTTCCCTGGGTAGAGGGGGAAACCGATACCGGGCGCGCTGGGCACATACCCCAGGCCGGGATGGTTAATGTTGCCGAAACCGGGTGGGGGCAGAACGCCGAAGCCGCCGGCGGGCAGGCCGGCGCCGGGGCGGGGCTGCACGGGAGCGGGCGGCCTGCCGTGGCCGCGCTGGAAACCGCTCGCTACTCCCAAGTTTGTTCCGGCGACCGGCGCCGGCACCGCCGGGGACGCCGGCTGCGCGGCCGGCGGCGGAGTCCCATGCGCGGGCCCACCGTGATGCCCGGATTGCGCCGGTGCCGCCCGCGTGCCGGAAGCCGCCGGCGCGCCGTTTCGCTGCGCCAGCGCTATCCCACATGCCAGAGCTACACCAAATAAGATTGCCAGGATTCGCCTGCCCATGGTTCCGACTCCTTCCGCGGCGTGGCGCGCTGTCCGAATCTTAAGATACCGACGCAGACCGCCGGAGTCAACCGCCGCCTGGAATGCTCGTTTACAATTACCCTTGCCATTACAGACGTGGCGGCTCTCCCGGTGGTTACGTCGTACCGCTGGCGAGCCGCCGGCGCTACGACTCACCGCACGGGCACCGGCGAGCGGTAATTGAACACCTCGCTGACCACAGAGAGGTTGGGAGCCAGCCGGATGCGTGCCACAAACCCTTTTCTGCCGCCCACCCCCCGCTCGAAGCGGAGGTCCCGCATGATCACCTCGAAGCCTTCTCCGTCCGGTTCCACATAGGCAAAGGGGAACCGGGCGAAATCTACAAACACTTTTCCCACATACGACCGCCGGGCTGCCTCCAGCGGCGGCGAGGGCTCCGGGCGGTAATAAGTACGCGTGAGGGTCGGATCGAAGGTGTCGAGCAGGTTTACATCCGCCAGTTCCCAGGTATCGGCGGTCTCGACCACGCCGTACCACAGGAAGGGATTCACCATGTCAGCGAACGCGCCGACCCGCTGCGGTTCCATGCCGCGGTAGACATGCGAGTCTAGAATGGCCGCCGCCCGGGCATGGCAAAGGCCGCGGAAGCCAAACCAGGCCAGCAGGAAGGCGATGGCGAAAACAGCAGCGCCGCGACCGCTGCCGCGGTGTGCCCCGATCTCCTCGCTGATGAGCCGGAAGAAGTGGGGCAGCGTAATTGCCCCTGCCAGCACCCCCAGCAGCACCACGTCGACAATGGGAATGGCGTCCCAGGCCAGCCAGCGCCAACTGAAGGGAGCCAGCAGGCGGGTGCCGTAGTTGGTGCACCAATCGAGGAACATGTGGCCCACCACCACTCCGCCCAGCGCCACCAGGAAGGCGCGCGCGAAACTGAAAGGCCGGGTGGAGCGCGCCAGCTTCCGTCCCAGCGCAAACACGCCGGCGACGGCCAGGGCCAGCAGCGGCGCCGCCGCCAGCGCGTGCGTCGGGCCTCGATGGCAGTGCAGGTAGACGACCGTGGACTCCACTCGCGAGACCACATCGATGTCCGGCGAATTGGCCGCCAGCACCAGCAGGCCCGTGGCGTAAGGGCCGAGTCTCCGCTCGCCTGCCCGGGCCAGCGCGATAGCGAACAGGGTGTGCGTCAGGTTATCCATCGAAGCAATTCCGTAAAAGCTCTTATAATCGCACTGATAGCCGATGAGCACCAACACAGATCAGCACCGGCGCCAGGAAATCGAGACCCTGCGGGAGCAGATTCGCCACCACGAAAACCTGTATTACGTCCTGGACCGGCCCGCAATCACCGACGCCGAATTCGACGCGCTGATGAACCGGCTCAAGCAACTGGAGGCGGCGCATCCGGAGCTGGTCACGGCGGATTCGCCCACACAGCGCGTGGGCGGGCAGCCGCGCGAAGGCTTCGTCAAGGTGGGCCACAGCCGGGTGCTGCTCAGCCTGGACAACGCCTACTCGTCCGAGGAACTGCTGGATTTCGACCGGCGCGTGCGGGAGCTCTCGGGCCGCGACACCGTCGCGTACGTAACGGAACTGAAGCTGGACGGCCTCAGCATGGCGCTGCACTACGAAGACGGGCGGTTGGCGCGGGCCGTCACCCGCGGCGACGGAACCACCGGCGAGGATGTGACCGAGAACGTTCGCACCATTCGTTCGGTGCCGCTGGCTGCCGCGGAGTGGCGAGTTCGGAATGCGGAGTTCAATACTCCGCACTCGTTCGAGGTGCGCGGCGAGGTCATCATGCCCCTGGCCGCCTTTCGCAAATTGAACGAGGAGCGGGAGGCCAAAGACCTGCCGAAGTTCGCCAATCCGCGCAACGCCGCAGCCGGCTCGGTGCGCGTGCTCGATCCGGGCATTACCGCCGGCCGGCGGCTCGACTTTTTCGCTTACGCCTTGCTGCGCGACGGGCGCACGCCGCTGCCGGAGCACTGGCAGGTGCTGGAGACGCTGTCGGCCCTGGGGTTCAAGGTGAACCCGCACCGGCGGCGCTGCGCGGGCATCGACGAGGCGCTGCGCTTCATCGAGGAATGGGAGCAGCAGCGCGAGTCGCTGGACTACGAGACTGACGGCGTGGTCGTCAAGGTCAACTCCGTGGCCCTGCACGAGGAGCTGGGCGCTACGGCCAAGGCGCCGCGCTGGGCCATCGCTTACAAGTACGCGGCGCGCGGCGCGGAAACCAAGGTGCTCGACATCGAGGTGCAGGTGGGGCGCACCGGCGCGCTCACGCCCGTGGCCGTGCTCGATCCCCAGCCCATTGGCGGGGTGATGGTGGGCCGCGCCACGCTGCACAACGAGGACGAGATCGAGCGGCTGGGCCTGCAGATCGGCGACCTGGTGCAGGTGGAGCGCGGCGGCGACGTCATTCCCAAGGTGGTGAAGGTGAACGTGGAGGCGCGCGCCGGCCGCGAGCAGGAGCTGCGCCCCTTCCGCATGCCCGATCAGTGCCCGGTCTGCGGCGGGCGCGTGGTCCGCGAGGAGGGCGAGGCGGCACGCCGCTGCATCAGTACCAACTGCCCGGCCCGCCTCAAGGAAAGCATCCTCCATTTTTCCGCCCGCAAGGTGATGGGCATCGACGGGCTGGGCGAGGCCCTGGTCGATCAGCTCGTAGACCAGGGGCTGGTCCGCAGCGTCGCCGACCTCTATGACCTGACCGGGGAGCAACTGGCGGCGCTGGAGCGCATGGGAAAGAAATCGGCCGAAAACCTGCTGGCCGAGATCGAGGAAAGCAGAAAGCTGCCGCTGGCCCGCGTGGTCTTCGGCCTCGGTGTCCGGCACGTCGGCGAGCGGCTGGCGCAGACGCTGGCCGAGCATTTCGGCTCGCTCGATGAGCTGATGAAGGCCCAGCCCGAGCAGCTCATGGAAGCGCCCGACGTGGGGCCGAAGGTCGCCGCCGCCATTCACGCCTTCTTCCAGGAGCCGCGGAACCGGGAACTGATCGAGCGCCTGCGCGCGGCCGGTCTGCAGTTCGCCGGGACCCTGAAGCGCAAGGGCGGCGGGCCGCTGGCCGGCAAAACCTTCGTGCTGACCGGCACGCTCGAGAAGTACACGCGCGAGGACGCGCAGCGCCGCATCGAAGCAGCCGGCGGCAAAGTCACCTTATCGGTCAGCCGAAAGACCGATTACGTGGTGGCCGGCGCGGACCCAGGCTCCAAGCTGGATAAGGCCCGCTCCCTGGGCGTGAAGGTCATCGGCGAAGCCGAGTTCGACGCGCTGTTCGTGGAGTGATGAGCGAAGGTTACTTTTTGCCGGGCGCGAACGCTTTCTGGTAGAAGCGGAAGTGGTCGGCGCCGAGCGTCTTATAGAACAGGGCGCCATTGTGGGCGACGCCCGGCACGACAAAGAATTCATGCTCGATTCCGAGGCGCTCGAGCAGCTTGTGGTACTTCTCGTTCCGCTCCAGCAGGTTGTCCTCCTTGCCCACTCCGATGCGGACGAAGGTGCGGCCGCGGATGCCGTCGGCGTTGTTTTCGACCAGCGTCCAGGGGCTGGCGGCGCGGAAATATTTCAGGTCGCCGCCGAAGTTCTTCTGGAAAAGCTCGGGACGCGTGGAAGGAGCGCTTTCATCGTCCATGAGCGCGCCGGCCATGATGGAGACGGCGCCGAACAGGTCGGGGAACTTGAAGCCCAGCCGGGCGGCGCCGAAGCCGCCCATGGAATAGCCCTCGATGGCCCGCCCTTCGCGGCTGCCGGTGGTTCGGTAGGCGTTGTCGATGTGAGCGAGCAGGTCCTTCACAATGACGGTTTCGACGGGCCGCTGTCCGTCGGCCGAATCCACGTACCTGCTGTCGCGCATTCCGTTGACCAATACCGCGATCATCGCCGGAGCGCGCCCGGCCTTGATCGCTTCGTTCAGCACGCTGACGAACACGGCTCCGCCGCGCTGGTTGCCTCCCAGGCCGTGCAGCCAGTAAACGACCGGGAAGCGCTTCTGGCCGGCCGCCTCATATTCGGCAGGCAGGTAAATCACGTAGCTGACGTCAGCGCCAACCGTCTTGCTGAAGAATGTCTGGTACTTGGTTCCCGCGGGCTCGCCTTTATCAGGATCCACCCAGGCAGGCTCGCCGGGCGGGGGCTGTTTGGCTGCCTGGCCGGGCGCCTGGGCCGCCGTGCCGCAGGAAGCCAGAGCCAGAAGCAGAGCACAATACCATGCGTGCATGGCCCCGGATGCTATCACTTCGGCGGCTGTAGCGGCGACCCCGCATTGTCCAATGCAGGATGAGCCTGAAACGGCGGGGGCTGGGGCATTCGGCGGGGGATGGAAATCCAAATGCGGAACGCCGAGGCGGCGGGGCTGGAGCAGATCCGGGCGTTCCCGCTGACCGCCGGCTGCGCGGACATCACGACTTTCGGCGGGTAACCTGGGGCTGAACTCCACGGGCACCCTTCAGGGTTTCCACCACCTCTCCGGTAAGCCGACGAACCGCCCAAGTGTCGTCGGATTTGTAAGCACTGCGGCGTCACAGGGGATCTGTCCGGCGTCGCCGGGCCTTGAGCCTGTACGTCTGGACGCCGACAAAAACTAACAAAGAATGTGGTACGTGGCGCGGGCTGGCAAATGGCAGGTAAAATCGGCCTGCATGTAGTCGCGAAGCGACGACGTGATCTTAGCCCGGCCTTTCAAGGCCGGGGAATGAGAGCGATGCGTTGCAGTCGCGAAGCGACGGCTGAGCCCCAGCCAAGAGTGCGTTGCGCACGAGAAAGGTTGGCAATGGCGCACACTTACGTAAACAATCTGGTTCATTGCGTTTTCAGCACCAAGGAGCGGCGCGAGACGATCCACGCCAGTTGGCGCGCGCAGCTTTGGCCCTACGTTGGCGGCATCGCCCGCAAGAATGGCTTTCAGGCGCTCGTCGTGGGCGGAATGGGAAATCATCTCCACGCTCTGTTGTCTCTGCCGCCTACGCTCAGCATCGCCAAGGCTCTTCAACTGATCAAGGGCGGTTCTTCGAAATGGATCCATGACTCGTGCCGCGCTCGGTTGTTCCAATGGCAGGACGGCTATGCGGCTTTTTCGGTCAGCCGCTCGAATCTGAAAGCGACGGCTGAGTATATCGAACGTCAAGCCGAGCACCACAAGCGTCGTACGTTTGAGGAGGAGTATTTGGCGCTCCTGAGGAAGCATGGCATGCCGATCGACAAATTCACCTTCGGATGAGCTCAGCCGTCGCTTCGCGACTGAAGGCGCCGTCCCCGTTACCCGGCCTTGAAAGGCCGGGCTAAGGTCAGCCGTCGCTTCGCGACTGAAGGCGCCGTCCCCGTTACTGAGGCGTTGGGCGGGATCTATCCGGCAACTTCGGTGACAGGCGAGGTCTTGTGCCCTTGACTCGCAGGTTGCGCGGGCGTATAAAGAGATACCCTAAGTTACCAGCGCCAGCAGTTTCTTGGAGCGGGGCGTCATGAACAACTCCGCCGAGGATCGTCGCTCGCCACAGGGGCTATTCCCTGGACCGGCTGCGGGTGCCTGTCTCCGGCGCAATCCGGAGGATTGTGCGCACCGACCGGTCAGCCTAAGACAGTGGAGGAAACCAGAGGAATGGGACAGAAGTGGTTATCTGGCAAGCACTTCTGACCCCGGCCCGCCGCCAGCGGTTTTGTCTTAGGCGGACCAGGGCCCGTCTTATACAGGTCTGTCGAATCAGGAGTTAGGCCTCACGTCGAGCGGCGAGACAGGACATGACCAGCGAACCCGTGAGCACGACGGCAGTCGTCGAAGATTTGCCGCACTTGCAGGAGCTAGTCGGTATCACTCGGGACATGGTCTCCACGCTTCGGCGCCGAGCGAAGCCCAAGGCTCCCGAACGTTTCGTATTGGTGTTCGCCACGAAGGCCATGCAGACAGCTCAAGCGATCGTTCTGCTTTACCAAGGCGGCCTTTCGCTCGAGGCGCAATCGTTGGTCCGGGTCCTTTTCGAGGTCAGCGTGTCCTTTGATGCCTTTCTTCGGTTGTTGCGCGACGATCCGAAGGCTGCGTGCCAGCGGGTGCTTGACGCGATGATGCTGGAGAAGATCAAACAACAGCGCGCCTCGAACTTCGCGGGCCGGGAGTTGGTTGCCGGAGCGCCAGGCCCACAGGAACTCGATTCGAAGGAACGCGACATAGCGTCGAGGTATTCAGCTTCAGAGCTGAAGAGCCTTCGGAAGAACGGGTTCTCCGGCATCAGCGTTGAAGACCGAGCACGCCAAGCCGGCGCCGAGGAGTACTACGACATCGTCTACCGGAACTTCTCTCGCAACGTGCATGGGAGTGATTTCAATGAGCTTATGCTGGCGAACGATCCGTCAATGGTCGCCGACCGCCGGGCCGACCTCTTCGAGGCGCGGGACGGGGTTGCTCTGGACGCAGCATTCATTGCCCTCTTCTTGGTCTCGGACCAAGTCAATCGAGGGTTTGGACTCGGCCAAGACGAACGGCTGGCAGGGGTGGCACGGGCACGGAAACAGAAATCTCAGGACCAGCGATGAGGCCTAACACCGGCTTGGAGCCGGCGGCGCGAAACTGGCGCCGGCGCGCCGCGGCTCAAGCCGCACATTAGGCAGTTCAATTCGTGGGCATGACATCGAGGCTTCATCAGTTCGCCGACGCGTTCGTTGCCCGAACACGGGACGATCAGCTGCTCACTCTCAGCGAGGGTTTCATCAAGGTCCGCTGTGCCGAAGTCGCCTTGGGACTCGGCTGGACCATCCAAGAGGGCGCCGGGCACTCACCGTATGGTCCGGTTGCAGATTACGCGTCCATCCGCGCTGGACGGGTTGAGTGGCAGAGACAATCTCGTCGTCTCAAGCTTTCAGAGGGCTCAGCAGACTTGGCCGTGGTGGATCCTTTCGAGATGCTTCTGGAAATCAAGGCACGCCCCGACTATGGCACGAAGTCTCAGGCTCAGTTTCAACAAATGGATCCCGATGTTGCGCGGGTCGCGGGAAATTCACAGTGCGCCTTCTTGTTCGTCTTCGATCCAAAGATATACCTGTCTTTCTCAGGGGAGAAATCGGAGACAAGGGGGCGGCATCCGGCCGCACACCATTGGTTTGTAGGGAGCTTTCCAAAGACAGGCCAGCTCGTCTCCGACCAGTGGATTACGATTGAGGCCCCCCGCAACGAAGGTTCGCCACCGATTTGCATGATTGCCCGGAGGTGCTCTCACGCATACGGCGACGCAACGATTCTGGTTCTCGGCTGGCGAAGCGATGCCCGCTTCTAGCGCTCTTCGTCTGCCTAACTCCTCGTTGCAGCGGTTGCCGCGCAGGCGCGGCTCCGCTGAACTCAGCCGTTAGGCGTTCGACATCCACATGGTGCCAGATTGCCCGCACTAGACTGCGAATCGTTGGAGACGGCAACCGTTAGCCTTGCCGGGCTCTTGAAGATGGACCCGGACGAGTTGACCCAGAGGCTTCGCGACTTCGAGTATTACAGGCTGTCGGAGCTAGACCGCCGTGGCCGCCCGTTTCAGGATCTTCTCCTGGAGTACGCACTTGGGCTGCACCGGCCAGATCTACCCGCACCGTCGTCAGTCTGCTGGTTTCACGGGACCCGGGTTGCCCCGGGCGCAAACTTTGACGACGGCATATTGCCGATTTCGGAGTCACTCGACCGCATCTGGGCGTTGCTGGGCAGAATTGCCGGGCAGTGGTCCTCTCCTGCAAAATGGGCCGCGTTTCGTGCGAACATGCCTGGTCAGGGTGCTGCACAGTATGCCCGGAAGCTCGGATTCGGGTTGGCGAACGGCCCATACGCGGTTCTCGTCCGAGAGATGCTGCTTCGCCCATCCGAGACAGGTAGTCACGACTTCCTATCGGTTCCGGAGATCATCGAGGACATCTGCATGAGCTACGAGGACGCCTTTGGTGCCGACCTTCGCGACGCGTTCGTCAAGGCGACACGACCGTGCATTGTCAAGTTCGCATCACGTGAGGTCGGCTATGCCTCTGTGGCAGCGGCTATTACCTACGTGCATCGCACCCTCCGCCGGGAAGAGCTCCTGCTTGAGTGCAACACCTGCTTTGACGGGGAAGGACGACGGATTTCCGCTGAAGCGATTTTGAAGGTCGATTGGCCGGAAGCCTGAGGGGCCGCTGGAGCCGCGAAAGCGCGGGTGCGGCGGGGCTTCACTGGATTGAAAGATGAAACGCTGCAGCAAGTGCCAGTGCGAGAAACCACTGGAAGACTTTCCCAGGAACAAGGCCACCAAGGACGGTCGGGGGTCTTGGTGCAGGGCCTGTGCTGCTGCTTATTACAGGACGGGAAGAGGTAAGGTCGTCCTCAAAGAAGCGCAAACAAGATACTTCAAGAGCGCCAAAGGCAAAGCGGCACTGGCGCGCGCCGTCAAAAGCCAACAGGCGGCCGGCTATTACCGCTTCGGTAGGGGCGCCATCCCAATCCTGCAGCAGGGAGCTAGGGCACGAGGGATTGCTTTCTCACTGACTGCCGAGTCACTTGAGGCGTGGTGGCAGCAGATTCCTGACAGATGCTCATATTGCGGAATCACGATCGACGAGTTCAAGCGGCTAAGAGATCTTGTCGTTTCCTACGACGGAACGGATTACGAGATTCTAAAGTTCAAACGCATTTTCAAATCCGCCAAGCACCGCGCCATCAATTGGCTCACCCTTGACCGAGCCGACAACGGCCGAGGCTACGAGCTGGGCAATCTTGTGAAATGCTGCTGGTTCTGCAACAGCACCAAGGGCAGCCTGCTTACCGAGTCCGACATGAGGGCCATCGCAAAGAACGTGATTCAAAGGCTCCAAGGGAGGATTGCATCGGCAAGCGAAAGTGCCTGACGAAGCGTTGCAGCGGACGGGCAAACAGCGCCCGCCACTGAACGCCTGGTCGTTAGCCTGCTGGAGCGCTGCCGCCAGGAGCGGCCGTCCCGGCAACCGTCAGCGGCGATGCAGCCACCGTTGAACTCACCCATCAAGCAGCCGGGCATCGCCGCCAAGTGTGAGCGATGGCAGCCCGCTAAGGCGCGCAAGGACAGCGAGTTAGCCGCTGGACTGATTGCCCACCGCGTCGGCACGTGGCTCACAGCCGAAAACCTGAAAAATCGCGTCCGAACTTTATTGGGTTTGTTTTCAACGGCGTGCGAGGCGGAAGGGCCGAAAAACTTGACAGCGTATGCTATACTGAAATTATGGGACCATAATGATGATTCCAAAGCTTTATCGGCTCCAGCCAATAGATAACCATTAAACTAATGGCTACGGCCATGTAAGCATAACAAAATAAACGAAGTAGAAACGGATGCAATCGTCTTATAATCCATTAGACCAGCCAGTTAACAGCCAAAAACTGGCGGTCGGCACCCAAATGCGCGGGGCTTCTACACAACCGGCAGGGGCAACGGGGGCTCAAACGCCGCCCCCCTTGCCCCTACACCCCCATCCCTTGCTTGCCAGAAAGGGGAGCCCCTTGCGGAGCCCCTGCCCCCCGCCCTTTCAGGCTCATCTGTATTGGAAACGGTCCCCACTTTCAGGCCCATTCTTGGATTGGAAAATGCTACTCCGCCTGGCGGGGTCGCCACTGTGCCGGTCCCGCCAGGCGGGACCGCCGCCACAACCTTTGGTATACTTGCTGGAATCGCCAAGGCGCACGGCTTGCCTGATGATGCACCTGGCTCCATCGGATCTATGACTATGTCTGGAACGACTTCCCAGAACGGTCGTCAGCGCCGCAGTCCGCGCCTGGCGGGGCGCGTGGCCGTGCAAATCGCCGGGAAGGGGCCGGACGGCAAGGTGTTTGTGGAAGCGGCGCAAACCGAGGATCTCAGCCGGCACGGCGCCTGTGTGCTGTCGCGCAATGAATTCGGGGTGGGCGCGGCGCTGGCCCTGCGGCGCGACGGAGCCAGGCCGGCGCGCGCTCGCGTCATCTCTGTCAAACCGGGGCCCGAGGCCGGACTTCGCCGGCTGGGTGTCGAGTTTGTTGGACAGCAAGACTACTGGGATTGCGAGTTCCCGAGCGAGTGGTCCGATGCTCCGGCCGCTGCTGAAGTCGAGGCGGAGAAGATCACCGAAATCGCCAGGCGCGTCCGGGTGTTGGATTCGTCGCTGGAAGCGGCGGTGCGCAAGGCGGAACTGGTTCGCCGGCAGGCCGAGAGCACCTTGAAGGAAGCACGGCAACAGCTCGAAGCGAGTCAGCGGGAGGCGTCCGCCGGCCTGGCGGCGCAAAGCGATGCCCTGGCCGCCGCCCGGACAGAGCTGGAGAGCCGCGTGTCGGCGCACACGGCGACCGCCGCCGAGTCGCTGCGCCGGGAGGCCGAGGCGCTCGTCACCTCGGTCGAGCGCCGGTTGGCTGAGTTGCAGCAGAAATTCGCGGTACAGGCCGCGCAGCAGCAAGCGGCTGCCGAGGCGGCCCACGGCCGCTGGCAGCAGGCCTGGAACGAACAGGAGAGCCGGGCCGGCGAACTGGCTGCGCGCCTGGAAGCGCAGGCGCAGCGCAGCCGCGCGGCCGCCGCGGAAACGGAATTGTTGGCCGAAGGCCTCCGTCAGCAAACGGCGGCCACGCACTCGGCTCTTCAGCAGGAAACGGAAGCGCAGGCGCAGAGTGCCCGCGCAGAAATGCGCGCGGCGGCCGCCGCTGTGCTGCGCGATTTCCGCCAGCAGTTACCCGGCCTTCGCCAGGAGGCCGAGCGGTTTCTCTCGACCATGATGGCCGAGCACCAGGGCGCGGCCGGCGGCCTGGCAGCTCAGACGCTGGAGGCTCTGCGCGCCGGGGTGGCCGAGATCGAGCACTCCAGCCGCGCCGCGCTGCTGGATGTTTCCAGGCAGGCGGTGGAGAGCTTTGAGAAGCAGGTGGGCGAACGGTTGCAGCAGGCCCAGGAGGCCGGCGCCCAGGCTGCCGAGACGCTGGCCGGCCGCGTGGCCGGCAGCCGGGAGGCAATCGAGGATCTCGGGCAGGAGGCGGAGAGCCTCATCGGCCGCGTCCGCCAGCGGTTGGCCGAGGCGGCGGCGCAGGCGGAAACGGCCGCGGCCGGCGCCGCCGAACGGAAGATCGCTGAGCTTGCGGCTGCCTCCGAGCGGGAATTGGAGCGCATCCGCAAGCAAGCCGAGGCTGTTGCCGCCTCGGCCCAGGAAGCCGCTCAGCAGCTCGAAGCCCGCGCCGCGCGGTTTCAGGAACTTGCAGCGGACCTGGAGCGCAACGCCCGCCGGCAGCGGCAGGAAATGGAATCGCTGTTCGCAGCCTTGTCCGAGCGTCACGACAGCCGCAAGGAAGCGCTCGACCGGCTGCTGGAGATGCTGGAGAGCGGCCGGGCCGCCCTGCGCGCCGATCACGTCCTGCTGCGCCAGGACGCTGACGAACACCAGGACCGGCTGAAGCGGATTGCCGCGGAGCAGGAATCGGCGCTGGCAGCGCGCGCGGCGCACATCCGGGAGCAGTTGCAGGCCGCCTCCCTGTCGGCCGAGGTGGCCTTTCAACAACGGGTCGCGGCTTCGCTGGATTCGTTCCGCGAGGCCTTCGCCGCCGGCCTGGGCCAGTTGTCCGAGCAGCAGCGCCAGCGGCTCTCGGAAGCGATTCGGGACGAGAGCCAGAAGGCGCTGGAGCGCATCGCGGCGCGTGGCGCGGCTGCGGCGGCCGAACAAGCCCAAGCCATCGACCGCATGGCCGCGGCCCTGGCCCTCCGGCTGGAGGAAGCCGGGCGCGAGGCCGAACGCCACGCCGGCAGCGCCTTGCAGGCCGTGGACCGGCGGGTAGGCGAGGCGGCCGCGGCGCTGGAAGAAGCTGCTGCCGCCGCCGCCCA